>Ga0007882_10001652_pt1 | contig 12764 bp, 10 predicted proteins | sample CryBogCBH12Aug01_FD_71195 | JGI IMG/M metagenome (GOLD analysis project Ga0007882, IMG submission 71195) | Freshwater microbial communities from Crystal Bog, Wisconsin, USA - CBH12Aug09.1 | ecosystem: Environmental > Aquatic > Freshwater > Lake | place: Crystal Bog, Wisconsin, USA | collected... | reverse complement strand
TTGACGGCGCAGATCGAGCGCACGCTGGCGCGGGCGGCGAGCATTTTGTCCGACCGGCAAAAGGGACAAAGCTCGCTCTTTGGCGCGATGGAGGAAAAATCTTCGAGCGCCGTGCCGGAGAGAATCACCAATCTGGCTGAATGGCCGCAGCACGTATTGCTCGCGAACGAAAAAGAATTGCTCGGCTTCTACGTCACCGGCCATCCGCTGACGCCGCTCGCGCCGCTGTTGCAGCGATTTTGCCTGCACAACACCTCGCAACTCGCCGGCGTGGCGAACCGTAGTATGACGCGGATCGGAGGTATGATCGCGGCGGTGAGCCATGGCACTTCCAAGAAATCTGGCAAGCCGTATTCGATGGTGACACTGGAGGATTTGGAAGGCTCGGTGCAGTTGCTGGTGATGAATGACTACGACAAGTTCCGTCCGCTGTTGGAGCCGAACAAGGCCCTGCTCGTCATCGGCGAAGTCAGCACCGGCGAAGATAAACCCAAGATTTTTCCGCAGGAAATAATGCCGTTGGAAGACGCGCCGAAGAAATACACCAAGCAAGTCCACCTCCGCCTGCCGATGGCGCACGTGCAGCCAGAAGACCTGAATAAAGTAGCGGAACTCATTGCCGCGCATCCGGGTACCTGCCCGTTGTTTTTGTGCTTTATGCGTCCCGAAGGCGGGACGATTTTTATCGAAGCCAACGCCCGCTTCGCCGTCATGCCATCGGTCGAACTGGAGCACGCTGCAAACCGGCGGTTCGGTGAAAAAACTTATTATGCCGTGGTGGACAAGGCGCTACCGGAGAAACCGCGGCGCGCGTGGGAAAAGAAAGGCAGCGGCAATCACGGCGACGAATGAAGCAATGAAAACGCGCCGCGAATTTTTCAAGTCCGCCGCTGTTCTGGGGGCGTTCGGTGCCGCCGGGTTGCCGCTGAGTCCGGCGAATCGCGAAACGAAATCCATGGTTGCAGGGGAAGACCGACGTTATTGGGTTGCGGTTATCGACAAAATTTCGCGGCCGGTGCTGGAACATTTGGCCCGGCGCGAACTGAAATTGAAAATGCCGGCCGAAACAAAGCCAGGCACCAAGCGGACGGCCTTCCTGCACCTTGAGGCCTTCGGGCGCTTGCTGTGCGGCATCGCACCGTGGCTGGCGTTGGAAAATCTTGCCGGCGAAGAACTTAATTTGCAGCAGGAATTCATCAAGCTGGCGCAGATTTCACTGGACGTGGCGACCGATCCGCTATCGCCGGATTTTATGAATTTCACCCTGGGCGGCCAGCCGCTCGTGGACACAGCATTTCTCGCGCAGGGAATATTGCGCGCGCCCAAAGTTTTATGGGAGCCGCTCGCACCGCGCGTAAAAAAACAGATTGTCGCGGCCTTCAAGTCGTCCCGCAAAATCCCGACACCGACGGGCAACAACTGGGTCATGTTTGCCGCGACGGTCGAGGCCGCGTTGCTGGAATTCAACGAGCCGACACTGGCGGAGCGGCTGGAGCATTGTGTGCGTCAGATGCTCAGCTGGTATTGCGGCGACGGCGCGTATGGGGACGGCGATTTTTTCCATTTCGATTATTACAACAGCTTTGTCATCCAGCCGATGCTGCTGGACGTGCTGGCGGTTTTGCAGAAACGTGATTCGGTTTTTGGGCCGGCGCGAAAAATGGTTTTGGCGCGGGCAAAACGATACGCCGAAATTCAGGAACGGCTCATTGCGCCGGACGGAACCTTCCCGTCCATCGGCCGCTCGACGACCTATCGTTTCGGTGCGTTTCAGACGCTGGCGACCATCGCGTTGCAGCATGAATTGCCGGAGCATGTCCAGCCGGCGCAGGTGCGCAGCGCGTTGACGGCGGTTATCCGCAAGATGATTGAAGCGCCGGGAACATTTGACACAAACGGCTGGCTGCAAATCGGTTTCTGCGGCCACCAGCCGGCGCTGGGCGAAAGTTATATTTCGACCGGCAGTTTGTATCTGTGTGTCGTCGGACTGCTGCCGTTGGGGCTGCCGCCGGCGGATGAATTCTGGAGCGCGCCCGCTGCGAAATGGACTTCACAGAAACTTTGGGCCGGTGAAAATCTGCCCCCCGATCACGCGATTAGCGAACTGCGAACGGTGTCATTACCGGTGTTGAAACGGTGATTTTTGGCGTCCTCCCGGCGGCCCGCAGGGCACCAATGTGCCAGGCCAGCCGGGCCGTAATTTCACGCCGCTCGAGCTGCTGACGGCGGAGCGGGTAGGCCTCGTTCGCGCGTGGATTGACCGGGGCGCAAAATAATTTCCCCTTGGAAAAGCAAACGCCGCGTTGAATTTTTCAACGCGGCGTTTTTGCGGTAATAATTATTTTACGGCGGCCCAGACGCGATGCACGTCGTCATGTTCATCGAGCGTGTGCAGAAATTCACCGACTTCATCATGCTGTGCCTCGGTAAGTCCGGGGAATTGTTTCGGCACGTAGCCGATTTCACTTGTTACCACCGTCCACCCGTTTGCGGTCAGCCATTTGGAAACAATGGCCACTTCGGTACGCTCGCAGATGAATTTTGCGCCGGCAGCTTCCTTGGGGATGTCATCGTTCTGTTCGTGGGTTAACGTCTCTACCTCATTTGCGCCGGCTTCAATTGCCGCGCCCTCGCGGTCAATGTTCGCGTTGGGATGATGCGCCTCGACGAGGCCGACATGGTCGAACAAAAATTTATTCGCGCCGGTGGTGGCCAGCTGACCTTTTTTAAAAAGCACACGGATCTCCGGCGCGGTGCGGTTCACGTTGTCGGTATAAACCTCTACGATGACAGGCACATTATGCGGCGCGCGGCCTTCGTAAACGATGTGGTCCATGACCATCTTCTCGTCGCCGATGCCCGCGCCCTTGTTGATGGCGCGTTGGATGGCGTCCTTGGTCACGCTTTCCTTTTTCGCCTTTTCCACGGCGGTGAATAGGCGGGCGTTCATCGCGGGGTCAGCACCGCCCATCTTAGCGGCGACTGAAATTTCGCGGACCAGTTTTCCGGTCGTGCGGCCCTTTTTGAGGCCGGCGACCAATCGTTTGGCATGCAGCCATTGGCGTCCCATAGGCGGAAAATTTAACAGGTGGCGGAACAAGTTTCAACCACGCGCGAGCAAGCTTATGATCCACCCGAGGCAGCGCCTGTGGCCGATTTGCCTGATTGCAATTTTTGGAGCGCGTCAGCCAGCCATTCGTTGGCGGGGCGCGAATACGGGCGGAAAGTTTCCGTGTAGCCTTCACGGTCGTGATAAAACAATGCGCGGTGCAGGCCGAGCGTCGCGGCGTCCGGCGAATCAATCAATCCGGCCGAATCGCTAGCGCTCATCTGGAACAAAACCCGCAGCTCGAATTCGCCAAGCGCCTTGCGGCCGATGAAACGCCCGATGTTATTGAATGTGTCGCAGGTCGCGATGACGTGGATGCCCCGTGCCGGGCCGTCGTTGATGAGGCCGGCAAAAGTTTTCGCGGGGCTCGCCGCGCCCTCGCTAACGCTCGAAAAACTAAAATCATCATCGGCGCGCAACCGCTTGAAATTCTGCAAGCCGTGGATGACCAGAAACGTCTCCGGCGCGGGTGCAACTTCATCGCTGCTTCGCTGCTTCAAATCATCAGACAGTTGCGCCATGATTTCGTCAAGGCTGGACGCTTGCAAGGTCACAACTTCGTGCGGCATGGCGCGGATGACCGACTCCAGAAGCTGCCGCTGCGGAAGTCCTGGCGGGGTGCTATCCAGCACCACGAACCGCGCGCTACCTTTCGGAAACTGTGCTGCCAGGGCCATGAGCGACACCGCCAGCATCGTCGTCGTTCGTTCCTCACCCTGTCCCGCCAAGAGCAGGTTACTCCCGCTGTGCCGGTGAAACACTGCCTCGGTAGGGCCTTTAATTGCATTCGGCGCGCCCAGCCAAATGTGGGGTGCGAAAGCGGTATTTTTAGGGGCATCACCGGCCAGTACCGCGCGCAACAATAAATTTTCCCGCACATCCGCCGGTGCGTTGCCTTCAAACACGAATGGCGTGGAATAAATTTTTCCTCCGGCATCGGCGCGCGCACGGATTTTGATGAGATAGTCGTCGCGCTGTTCTTCCGAAAGCCACACCGTCTGAAATGGGCTGTTCCCTTCGATCGCGCCCGCTGCGTCGTTGTAAATGCCCTCGCCCGGACGCGAGAGCAAACGCGGCGCTGGATTGTCCTGGTCCATGATTAGGTAAGCGTCGGCTTCATTGCATTGTAGTGCTATGCGGACGACCATCTGCCCGATGGTCGCGCGCGCCAGTGTGTAGGCACCGCCGAGCGTCTGTGATCCGAGGATGACGTGGATGCCGAAAGCGCGGCCCTGCCGAACAATGCGGTCAAGCAGCAGCGCCGCGCCCTGCGAGATGCGGTCCTCCTCGGTGAAAAACTCCTGAAACTCATCAATCATCAGCAACGCCCGCGGCATCGGTTCGTCGCCGCCGGCCGACTTGTAGCCGGCCACGTCTTGCACGCTGCGCTGGCGGAACAGATCGCCGCGGCGGCGCAATTCGTCGTCCACGCGCTGCAAGACGCTCAAGCCGAATTCGCGGTCGCTCTCAATGGCCACGACTTTCGCGTGCGGCAACTGGCGGTGGCCGTAGCATTTGAACTCGACGCCTTTCTTGAAGTCCACGAGATAAAATTCAACCTGTTCGGGGCTGCACGCCAGCGCGAGGTTGGTGATGATGACGTGGAACAACGTGGACTTGCCGGAACCGGTTTTGCCCGCAATGAGCGCGTGCTGGCGCGTGCCCTTGCCGAGTTCGAGGAACTGCAACTTCGTCGCACCGGAACGACCGATGGGCACGCGCAATTCTTCATCAGTGACCCCCGACCAAATGGTTTCTTCCCCTGGCGCAATCTGTGCGAATGGGACTTCTACGCGGGTGGAATCCTTGCTGCATTGGCCGACGCGGTGCAAAAATCGTGTCGCGATCTCCGGCAACGGCGGCGCATCCAGCACCACCTGCGCGCCGGGCTGACGCCAGGTTGCGAGATCAAAATGGTTCGTGCCGCGCACAAGACAGATGCTGTTGTTCTGGAGTTCGTCCGCGACGAATTCCGGCGGCAAAGGCACGCGAACGTCGCGGTGGATGAGCATGAACACGCCACACCGCGCGCCGCTGGCAGCGATATTGCGCAGCCGCCGCGCGGCGGTATCGGTGAAATTCGCCGGGAAAGATGCGACGACAAGGAAATGATATTTTTCCGCTAGGTTGCCGGCCTTTGCGTTGTATTCCGTTATGGTGGAATAGTCATTGCGCAGATACATCTGGATGACTTTCTCCATGTGCTCATTCAGCTTCGCTAACTGCTCCTCGATCTGCGCCGGCTGCGTCCAAATATGGCTGTTGATGCTGCCCTCCTCATAATCCGCGAGGTGCATCAGGGCGGCAAAATTCTGTCCGAGGCCGACCGGGTCAATGATGGTGAAACTCAACTTGCCTGGCGGCGCGGCGGACAGCAGGCGGAAAATCAAATTGTTTATCGCCGCCAGTGCCTCAGCCTCGCCGTCCTTGCCCGTTTCGAACAACACCGAGCCGCGCGCCGGAAAATCGAGCAACAGCGGTGCGGAAAATCTGCTTCCGCCGGGCAAACGGAACCGTTCGTCCCTCGGCAGCGCACCGGCGAATTGCGCCATATCCACTTCTATGCGGCCAAGTTTGACGGCGCTGCGGAAATTTTCCAGCGGCGTCCAGTTTTCCCAGCCCGGCGAATTCCACGCGGGAAAAAGTTCATCCGCCAGCTTTTCTGCGGCGCGGATTTTTTCCGCAAGCGGCGGCACGAGCGCGTTCCAATCCGCCAGCAACGCCTGCCATTGCGCGGCGAAGTCGCGTTCCTGTTTGGCCATTTCGGCTCTGAAGCCAGTTTCGAGCTGGGATTGCAGTGACGCGGTGGATTCCTGTACTAGCGCGATGGTTTGGCGCGATTCACGATCAAGCTCCTGCCGCCGGCGTGCCAGCAGATTTTCGCACTTGGCCAGTGCCTGTTGCACGCGGCGGTCCACCGCCACCGGCCGATCATTACGCGCCGCGATGGTTTCGCGGTTAAGCGATTTCCATTGCTGATTCAATGCCAGGGTCGTGCTTTCAAATTCCTCTTGAATCCGCTTCTGCTCCTGTTGCAACCATAAATCGGATTTTTCAAAACACACCGCGTCCAGTCGCCGCGCCTGCGCGAGACTGGCGGCAATTTTCGCCGCAAGTCCGCCGGCCTGCTTTCCGCCGACTTCACGCAACCCAAACAAAACCACCAGGACAAAAATCGCCGCGCCGGCTTCCGGCCAGGTCACCGCGTCGCCCTTGAATTTTTGCAACACCGGTCCGGCGCCGGCCGCCAGCACCAGGGCGGCAATCAGCAACCAACCCGGGATGAAACGGAACAGCGCGGCCAGGAAAAGCTTCCGGAATTCATTTAGCTGCGCATCAATTTCGCCGTGCAACTGCTGGCGCCGCGCTAACAATTGATCCTCGTTCGCGCTGAGCTCGGGGTCGGGCCAGGGTTTTTCCGGGGCGAGCAGGCGATAAAATTTCCCGTAGCCGCCGAAAGCGGAGCGTGCGGCGGTCTCCTGCTGCGCAAGCCGGTCGCGCAGGCTTGCAAGGTGCTGCTGGAATTCCGCGTGTGAGGTCGCGGCCTGCGCCAGCGCCCCGTCGCGTTGACGCTCGGCTTCGAGTGTGCCTTTCTGCAGGGAAAACTTCACGCGGCTCTCCTCCTCGACAATCTGCTCCAACACCAGCCGGCGGACATTGGCGTGCGCCTGTTTGATTTTATTTTTGAACTGTGCGAAGCGCGCTTCCGTCTGCACCCGCTTATCCTGAAATTCACCGTGCAAGGCATCCGCGCGATCGCCCGATTCCTCAAAGATCCGGCCGCGGGCCTGCTCCAACAGCCGCTGCGCGGCATCCAGTTTGGTCCTTTTTTCGCGAACGAGCATTTCCTCGCGTGCGGCAAAATCCTGCAACGTGCCTTTCACCGCGTTAAGCAGCTCAATCATTTCCAGGTTGCCGGGAAGATTATTCACAGTGGTTTCTGATCTTGCACAGCAGCTCGTCCAGTTTTTCCATGGCGAGCTGCGACTGGTTGATTTCGGCGAAGAGCTCGCGCATAAAGCGCTGCTCAAACTCCTGGCTCTTGCCGTCGCGCCAGTAATTTTTTGTGTCGTCCCATTTGAGCGACAAATCGCGTGTGACGCCGGCGAGCCGGCCTCTGGCCGAACTCAAACTCATGCGGCGGCCTCCGGCTTGCGCGGCGCGGGCGCGGTCACGCCAGCATATGCTTCCAGTGTCTTGATCAGTTCGTTCAAATGCATGACCGCCTGGCTCAGGTCGGCGCTCAGATAACTTTGCAGCCGCTCAACCTGTTTTAACAGCGGCTCCGAATCATGATCCAACTCGCGTTTGCTTTTTTTCAGCCGCTTCATTTTTTCCTCGGCCTCGGCCAGCGCCTGTTTCGCGCGGCGGACCGCCGCTTGTTTTTCCTGCGTGTTGCCGCCGAACTTGGACATGCGGGCACCGAACATTTCCGCCTGCGCGCGTTCCAAGACGAGGCTGCGTACGTGCGCCTGTTTTTCCCAATGGCGCGTCTGGTCGTTTTCCAGCCAGACCCGCGTGCGTAAAACCTCGCTGCGCGCCTCGTCCGCGCTGGCGCGGGCCTGGCCGATGAATATCAGCAACGCCGCACGGAACGATTCCAGGGCGGCGACAGAGGTAACTTGGGCGCGGTCAGTCATTTCAGCGCTGGTGGAGATATTCCTCAATGCGCTGGGCCTTGCGCAACAGGTAAGGCGTGTGCTGGCGGGACACCTCGCTGAATTTTTTCAGCGCCTTGAGGGCCTGCAGGAATTCCTCGGAAAACTTTTCGTGTTCCTGGTCTGACCAGGTGTCGCTGAGCGCGGCGAAGCGCGCCTGCAGCATGACCATGCGGTTTTCGAGGTCGCTATTGAAGCGTTGCAGCTCCTCGGCAAATCGCCGCACTTTTTCGGGATCCATGATTGCCTGTGCCATGACTGGTGCCTTTCGATCGGGTTGCGGCCATCATCGCCGAACCGCTGCCGCACACTACCACAAATTTGAGCCGCCGCGAAATGAGTTTCCGCGGGATGAATCCGCCGCGCGCTGGCCGCCGAGACGAAAAGCTCCACGCTATATAATCCCCTTAAAAAAATACTGATGCCGGCGCTTTCCAACGCCGTGAGAAATTCGCCGGTGCGGAGGCGACCGTGGACTTGGCGTGGACAGCAGTTTCATTTTGTATTCCTTCGGCTGGAACGAAACGGATGACGGTGGCGTGGTCGTTTACGAAAAAATTCTTCCACCGGATGTGGACCGGGAGAAAGGCGACTGGAATAGGCGGTATCCGCAAAAGGAATGAATAAGTAAGAACGCAGGATGCAGAAGTTTATCGGCGCCGGTGTTTCGGCGTTGTTCCGTTTCTGCATTCTTCATTGCACCATCTGCATTTTTAACTGTGTCCATCCGCACCTAACTGTGGTTAAATAATCCGCGCAACTATGGATTCCAAAAAACTGGCGCTGCTGTGCCGCGAATTTGCGGACAATAAAAAGGCTGAGAACATTGTCGTCCTCGACGTGCGCAAGCTCTCCAGCGTGACGGACTATTTCGTGATCGCGTCTGGCACCAGCCAGCCGCACCTGCGCGCCATCGTCGAAGAAATTCACAGCCGGCTGCGCGACGAGCATGACCTGCGCCCGGCCCGGTCAGAAGGCGCGACCGGCGGCAACTGGGTGGTATTGGATTATTTTGACGTGATCATCCACGTCATGCATGCGGATACGCGCCAGCGTTATGACCTCGAAGGCCTGTGGGGCGACGCCAAGCCGGTGAAGCCGACAAAGGCCAAGAAACAAAAAAATCCGGCGGAAAAATAATTCCACCGGAGACGGAAAATACGGGCTACTTAAGCTTATGCTTCCGGTGCGGGCTGTTTTGGCGGGATATCGTCGGATGCCTTGACCATTTCATCCACCAGTCTCTTGAAGTCAGCGAGACCCGTCGAAGGAATGATAATGGTGTCGCGGCGACCACCGACATCTTCGGTGATGCGCAGAAATCGTCCGCGTGGATTCTCCTTCAGGGTAAAAACAAAATTTTTCCGCTCAATCTGCACTTCGCCGCTTTTCAAGGTATCTTCATTGACCGGGGGACGGGGCTGCTGGTTGTATTTGGGCGCACCGTAACCTTGCCCCTGATAGGGACGGCGGCCAAAGGGTGACGGTCGTTCATTCGAAATCATATAACATTAAGCTTTATGGGGGAAACTTCTGCCGATTCGACCAATTTGTCAATTGGTAAAATTGACGATATGATGCGTCGCACGCCGCATCTTCATGCGGTTGACGTCGAAGTGGTTTAGCTGCTTTTACTTATGTAAAAACCGGCCAGCCGTGTTTAAAGAATATTTGCCGCCAGCTCCGCCAATTCCGAGCGCTCGCCCTTTTGCAGCTCGATGTGTGCGGCAATCGCCTGGTCACGAAACCGGCTGACGACGTAGTTGAAACCGTTAGATGACGAGTCCACATAGGGGTTGTCAATCTGGTAGGGATCGCCGGTGAAAATCAGCTTCGTACCGCTGCCGACGCGCGTGACAATGGTTTTTGCCTCCAACGGCGTCAGATTTTGCGACTCGTCGATAATCATGAACTGGTTCGCGATGCTCCGCCCGCGGATGTAACTCAGCGCTTCTACCACGATGCTGCCGCTGCGCATCAAATCCGCCGCTCGGCGATGGTCGTGACCCATATTCAGGTCGCTCAACATCTCTAGCGCATCGTGAATCGGCTGCATCCACGGCGCCAGTTTCTCCTCCAGCGAACCGGGCAAAAAGCCCAGCTCTTTTCCCATCGAAATCGTCGGTCGTGCGACGACGAGCCGGCGGAATTCCCGGTCGTTCACCACACGCTTTAAGCCGGCGGCCATCGCAATTAAAGTTTTCCCGGTGCCAGCCTTGCCCATGAGCGTGACCAGTTTGATGCGGTCGTCGAGTAGGGCGTCCAGCGCGAAATGCTGCTCGCGGTTGCGCGGCTTGATGCCCCAGATGCCTTCGCGGCAGTCGAGGATGGGGATCACTTTTTTGCCGGTAGCGTCCACCTTGCCCAGCGCGGTTTTTTTGGGATTAACTTCGTCTGTGAGCGTGCAGTATTCGTTAGGGAAATAGTTTTTCCCCTCCGGCAAAGCCAGTTCGCTTTTCGCGCGGAATGCCGCGATTTTATCCGGCGAGACCGTCAGGTCAACCATGCCCGTGTAAAGGTCCGTGACGAACACACGGTCCGTCTCATAATCCTCCGCCATCACGCCGATGGCATCGGCTTTGATGCGGAGGTTGATGTCCTTGGAAACGAGGATGGTAGCATTTTTCGGTTGGGCTTTCTGGATCTGCGCGGCCAGCGCGAGAATCCGGTTGTCCACTGAGTCTTTGGTAAAAATCGTTTCACCGTGGCCGTTTTTTTGAAACGCGATTTTTAGCTTGCCGCCGTTGGGCAGCTCTACCCCGGCACTCAAGCTGCCCTCGCCGCGGAAGCCGTCGAGCATCCGCGAAACCGTCCGCGCATTGCGGCCCAGCTCGGTGGACTCGCGTTTGAAGCGGTCAATTTCCTCAATGACCTCGATGGGCACGAGCACGGTGTTTTCCTTGAAATTGACCAGTGAATTGGGGTCGTGGAGCAGTACGTTGGTGTCGAGGATGTAGTTTTTCACGATAGAAAATAGCGGAAGCGGAGTTTTCCGCCGCAGGTGCGGCGGGGTTTTAAGGGTTGAAACGGTGTTATCAAAATAGCCCTGAAACGTTGCCCGAATTTTTTCAGGCGCAAAAAAAGAGTCAACGATAATCCACTTTTCGCAGGAAAATTTTTTGTGACGGGGTGCCGCCGCCGCTGGCATAATCGGCGCATGGCAAATTTGAATCCGCTCATCCGCCCGCTGGTGCACGAACTGCACGCCTACGTCCCCGGCGAGCAGCCGAAGATCAAAGGACTGATCAAGCTCAACACGAATGAGAATCCCTATCCGCCGTCACCGAAAGTCTTGCGCGCGTTGAAAGCTGCGGTGGACGGGCGGCTGCGGCTGTATCCAAATCCCACGGCGGAAAAATTGCGCGGCAAGCTGGCGAAACTCCACGGCTGCAAACCCGAAAACATTCTTGTCGGCAACGGTTCGGACGAAGTTCTGGCCCTCGCCACGCGGGCATTTGTCGAGCCGAGTTCAACCTCCAAAATTCCAAGTCCCCAGTCGGTCGTGCAGTATTTCACGCCGAGCTATTCGCTGTATCCGGTGCTGGCTGAAATTCACGGCACGGCCAAAAACGGCGTCGCACTGAACGCGGACTTTACTCTGCCGACGGTCGCGGAATTAGCACGCGGCAAAAAGTGGATATTCAATGCCGCGCTCACCTTCGTCACCACGCCGAACGCGCCGGGCGGTCGCGGCTACAAAACCTCCGAGCTGGAAAAAATGTGTCGCGCGCAAAAGGGCGTGGTCGTCCTGGATGAGGCGTATGTGGATTTTGCTAATGAAAATGCGGCGAAACTGGCGCTAAAATTTTCTCATGTTCTCGTGGCGCGTACTTTTTCCAAAGCGTATTCGCTTTGTTTCCAGCGTGTCGGCTATTTTATCGGTCACGCAGAACTCATCGCCGCCCTGGATAAAATACGCGACAGCTACAATGTCAATGGCCTAGGCCAAATTGCCGCCGAGGCGACGCTTGACGATCTAAAGTATTATCGTGCTAATTTCAAACAAATCATCGCCACGCGCGAATCACTGGCGCGCACGCTGACTAAGCTCGGGTTTCGCGTGCTGCCGAGCCAGACGAATTTCGTTCTTGCCCGACCGCCATTGTTTCCGGCCAGGGAGTGGTTGCAAAAATTACGCCAAGAAAAAATTCTGGTGCGCTGGTTCAGCGCAACGGAGGTCAGCGATTATCTGCGTATTACCATCGGCACGCCAGCCGAAGCGGCGGCACTCGTGAAAGCGGTGCGGAAAATTGCCCGATAAAGCTTGGCGCAAAGAATTTTGCCGGTTTTGTTGGATGAGGATTATAATTGTGAATCTTCAATAAAACCTTTGCTTGGCGAACCGCGTTGGTTTCTGTTAAAAGCGCTGTGTGTATTTGGAGTTTTATGGATTAAAGCTTGCGCCGTTCGACATCACGCCGAACCCGCGCTTCCTTTTCCACAGCAACAAACATCGCGAAGCGTTCAACCATTTACTCTACGGCATCCGGGAGCGCAAGGGTTTCGTGCAGCTCACCGGCGAGGTCGGCGCGGGCAAAACGACGCTCTGCCGCGCGCTGCTGGAGCAGCTCGATGGAAAATTTTCCACAGCGCTGATCCTGAATCCGGTGTTGAGTGGCGACGAATTGATGAAGGCCATCGCAACGGAGTTCGGCCTAGACGTAAAGGGCAGGGACCGGCTGGAAACGGTTTCCACCATCAGTGATTTTTTGTTGAAGCAGACATTGGCCGGTCGCGAGACAGTTTTGATAGTGGACGAGGCGCAGAATTTGACGGAAGATTTGCTTGAACAAGTGAGGCTGATTTCCAACATCGAGACGGATGATCGCAAGCTGCTGCAGATTGTCTTGATGGGGCAGCCGGAACTGCGCGACCGGCTGAACAGCCCGCGTTTGAAACAATTGCGCCAGCGCATCACCGTGCGGTATCATTTGAACCCGTTGACGTGCGCGGAAGTGGGCCAATATATTCATCACCGGCTTGCGCTGGCCGGCTCG
>Ga0007882_10001651_pt1 | contig 12766 bp, 14 predicted proteins | sample CryBogCBH12Aug01_FD_71195 | JGI IMG/M metagenome (GOLD analysis project Ga0007882, IMG submission 71195) | Freshwater microbial communities from Crystal Bog, Wisconsin, USA - CBH12Aug09.1 | ecosystem: Environmental > Aquatic > Freshwater > Lake | place: Crystal Bog, Wisconsin, USA | collected... | reverse complement strand
GTGGCTTTTGCCCTGCTTGCGGAGAAGTCCTGTTAAATCGTGATAACGGCGATCGCTATAGCGAATTGATTGTCCAATTTCAAAAGCAGCTGAACATGCTGAACTACTCAACGAAGTGAGAAGCATTTGACAGATAAGGCGGTTTTTTAATACCGTTACAAAGTGCCGCCATGAATTAAGAACAGCGTGCCGATGCTGGCGAAAAAGCCCAGCAAAACAGCGGGCATCCAGCGCATGTGCAGGGTGAAGGTATAGCCTTCGCCTTCTTTCATATTGCCTTTCATCAATCCTAGCAGCGATAAAGCGGGCGCTGAACCAATAGCCAGCAAGCTGCCACCGACCCCTAGCGTGAGCGTCAGCAACAGCCATTGCCCGTTGGGCAGATTAGGGTGCATATTGAGTACGGCAAACATTAAAGTGCCGTTGTCGATTGACGATGAGGACAGTCCAATCAATATGTTGGCTAAGGTGGGGCTTATTTCGGTGAACAAATAATGCGCCATCGCTTCCAAATAGCCCAAAAAGCTCAACGCCCCGACAATCATCATGGCACCGTAGAAAAACAACAAGGTGTCCCAATCCACACCGCCAATGCATTTGAACACGTCAAAGCCTTTTTGTGATTCTATATAACCCTGTATTTCATGGTCATCGGCATAATCATGATGGTCAAGATCGGTTATAAAGTGGCCCACTTTTTCAGATTTTGTCAAATAATAGGCGAACGATTGCAGTATACCTAAACCCAGCATCATCCCTGCTATGGCGGGCATATCAAGGAACACGTTCGACAGGATAGTAATGCTGAAGGTGAGGATAAAAATCACCACCACGCGCTTGCTGCCACGTTTTAAAACGGGGGTGCCTTTAGAAAAGGCCGGTTTTTCTTTGTTGACCCAAAAGTGCATGATGGACGCGGGCACTACAAAGTTGACCAGGCAGGGCAAGGCAAGGGTAAAAAATTCGGTGAACGGCAGCATGTTTTGTTGCCAGACAAAAAAGGTGGATATGCCACCCAATGGGCTCATGGAGCCACCGGCATTGGCGGCAACCACCGCATTCAGACCCGCCAAGCCGACAAATTTTGGCTGGCCTTTGCCGATTTCCAAGATGATATAGCCCATCAATAAGCCTACCGTTAAGCTACTGATAACGGTTGACAGCAAAAAGGCCATGATGCCTGTTATCCAAAACAATTGCCGGTAGCTGTGTTGGCGGTTGGCCAATAGGATACGCATGGCATCAAAAATGCCCCGTTCGGTCATGGCATTCAAAAAAGTCATGGAGACGGTGATAAACAAAAACAATTCCGCATAAGCCGTCAAGTTGCTTTGAAAAACTAAGGCGACGTTTTTTGCCGAGCCATAAACCACGGCATAATAGATAAAAATGGCGAACCAGATAATGGCGGAGCCCAAAACCATCGGTTTTGCTTTGCTCATTTGATGCAGGTCTTCGGTCATTGCAATGGCGTAAGCAATAAAGGTGATAGCCAGGGCAAAATAACCGATGGAGTGGTTTTTTAGGTCGGGTGCCAATGCGGCCACTTCTTCGGCACAGCTTAATGAAGGGAACAAAAAGACTAAAAGGAGAACCAATAAATAGCGGGCAGTGCGGGTGGTGGAGAAACTTTTCATTTGGGCTCGATTTAAATCTTTTAATGGGTTGTCAGGGTAATGGAGGGCAGCAAATTAACGGAACAACAAGGCAAGGGCGGCTTGCCTTGTTGTTCCGTTTGGCGTTTGCAACGATTGTACGGCAATAATTAAGCGGTATAGGGTGGGCAAGCTTTTGCGCCCACGCGGATGCTCACTCATGTTTGCCCGCCACGCGGAAATTGACATATAAATTCAATAGGTAATTCCAAGTGCCGGTGACAAACGCGATCAAAATGCGTGACACCACAAAGTTCCAGGCCAGCACATTGACCAATAAATACATGCCACCGGTGACAATCGCTAAACCACAGCCAGCTATCAGCAAAAATCCGCCATAACCGGCATGGATAGAGCGCAACGTACCCTTAAACACAAATTTACGGCTGATCAGGTAATTGATGGATACGGCAATCAGGAAGGCGATGCCAGCAGACCATACCGGGTCCCAGCCAAATGAACTGGTAAATAGCGTGAGCAACAACAGGTCAAAAGCAAAAGTTGAGCCGCCCACCAGTGCGTATTTAAAAAACCGCTGCACAGATTGCAGGTGTTGGTTTGGGATAATTGCATACAGCTTGTCAAATGCCGGTTTCATGTTCATTTTCCAAAGAGAACTTAATTAATACTTAGGTCTAGCCGCTATACAACCGAATCTAACAGTTTCGGCAAAAAATGCAATCTATATGGCGTTTATTGCCAGCCGCTATTGCGCGTTTTCCAATTGCTCTTCTGCATCCAGCCAAGCCATTTCCGCTTGTTCCAAGTCTTTGGCCAATTGTGCCTTAGATTCGATCAATTGTTTTAAGCGGCTTTTTTCGTTGTCGGCGTAAATGGCTGGATCAGCCAGTTGCGTTTCTAGTTGTTTCTGTTGGGCCAGCAATTTTTCCACTTGGTTTTCGGCTTTTTTCAGCGCGTCATATAATGGCTTAAATTTTTGTCGGCGTTCGGCATCCAGCTTGCGTTGGTCTTTGCGCGAAACGCTGGCAACAGCATTGTCTGTGCTTTCTGGCCCTTGGCTTTTGTTGTCAATTTTTTTCTGTTCGGTCAACCAATTACGGTAGTCGTCCAAATCGCCATCAAAAGGCTGCACTTTGCCTTCGGCAACCAGCAATAGTTGGTCGGTCACCGAACGTAACAAATGCCGGTCATGTGACACCACCACCATAGCGCCTTGGAAGTCTTGCAGGGCGACACTTAAGGCATGGCGCATTTCCAAGTCCAGATGGTTGGTCGGTTCGTCCAGCAACAGCAAGTTGGGGTTTTGGTAAACCAGCAGGGCCAACACCAGCCGTGCTTTTTCGCCGCCGGAAAAAGGTTTGACCGCTTCCAACACTTTGTCGCCGCGAAAATCGAAACCGCCCAGAAAATTCCGTAAGTCCTTTTCGCTGGCCTGTTTGTCCAGTTGCTGCACATGCCATAACGGGGGTTCATCCAAATGCAACTGTTCCAGTTGGTGTTGGGCAAAATAACCTATCCTTAAAGCTTCGGCAGCCTCGCGTGTGCCGGTCAAGGGCTGCATTTCGCCAGCCAGCACTTTAATCAGGCTAGACTTGCCCGCACCGTTAGGGCCTAGCAGGCCAATACGGTCGCCCGGCGAGATGCTCAGGCCGGTTTGTTTGATGATGATTTTATCGCCATAACCAATATCCGCTTTATTGATGCTTAATAATGGGTTGGGGATACGGCCCGGGTCAGGGAAGCTAAAGTCAAACGGCGAATCAACATGCGCTTGGGCAATCAATTCCATGCGCTCCAGTGCCTTGATACGGCTTTGCGCTTGCCGTGCTTTGGTGGCTTGTGCTTTGAAGCGGTCTACGAAGCTTTGGATATGGGCAATTTCACGTTGTTGCTTTTGAAAGGCCGATTGTTGTTGGGCCAGTTTTTCGGCACGCATTTTTTCAAAGGCGCTGTAATTGCCAGTATAAATGTCGGCGCGTTGCTGCTCGATATGGACAATATGATCGGTGATGGCATCAAGGAAGTCGCGGTCATGCGAAATAAGCAGCAGGGTGCCGGGGTATTTGCACAGCCAATCTTGCAGCCATATCACCGCATCCAAATCCAGATGGTTGGTTGGCTCGTCCAATAGCAAAACATCGGAACGGCACATCAGCGCTTGGGCCAAGTTGAGACGCATACGCCAGCCGCCCGAAAAGGCATTGACGGGGTTGCGTTCTTGGTCAGCCCTAAAGCCTAGGCCATTCATCAGCCGCGAGGCGCGCGCCTCGGCGGTGTAGCCGCCGATGACTTCCAAAATGCCATGCAGCTCGGCCAGTTTAAGGCCATCCTGCGCTTGTTCGGCGGCCTCCAATTGCTGTTGCAAGCGGCGCAATTCTTGGTCGCCATCAATCACATAATCAATCGCTGAACAGGCAACCGGTGGCGTTTCCTGGGCGACGTGGGCGATTTCCAGATTGGGTGGCAAGGTAAAGTCGCCGCTGTCCAAGTGCAGTTCGCCACGGATGAGGGCAAAAAAGCTGGATTTGCCCGCGCCATTGGCCCCGGTGAAGCCCACTTTTTGGCCTTTGTGCAAGGTGAACGAGGATTGCTCGAACAACACCTTAACGCCCCGACGTAGGGCGATATTCTTAAAGTTTAACATTCAGCGATACGGATAGGGGGGGCTCGGCACTTAGGCGGCCCGTTGGATCATTTGGTCAACTTGTTCGGCGAAGCTTTCCAGATTGCCTTGGCTGACCGCATCGACAGGAATCACCAGTGCCGTGTCCAAGGTGATGAAGATATACACATAACGTTTGCCGTATTCCACCCGCACCAAATCCGCAAAGGCCATTTTGTTTTTGCCGCTGGGTGATTTTTCCAGTAAAAAATTAGGGTTGGCAGGGTCTATGGTGAGCGTGTAAGTGCCGAACATGGCCTTTTTTTCTTTATCGGTATAGCTTTTCAAAATTTGCCGATGAAAATCCAAGCGCATGATTTTGGGCGACAAAATTGCCCATAACGTGGCGATAACAATAATATAGATGGACGTGTTGATGTCATGGTAATAAAAGTAGTAAAACGCGCCAATCAAGCCCATCAATCCCGGTACTATCCAGCGGGTTTTAGTGATGTTTTTTTGGATGTCTTCATTTTTCATGTACAGCATTTCGTTAAAATGAACCAAGTCATTTTCTTTGAATTCGTATTCTATTTCGAACATGGCGTCGTTAAGCTGAGGGTGGTAAGGGCTGCAAGCCAGTGACTGCGGTTAAGTTAACCAGACTGTTTGCGCTATGTGCCAATGGGCAATGGCGCAATAGCGGCTGAAAAGCCTGGCTGGTATGTTGCCAAGACAATGGCGCGGCATTGTCAATGCATTTTTATTTTAATGTACACACTGCGTCTGAAGGCATTGGAAAGGGTCAGCAATGCCGTCCTAAAATAACCGTGTATCGCCACTTGGTGCATTTTATAAAGTGACAGGTAGACCACTTTGGCAATAAAACCGCCAATGCTCACGGTGCCCATTAAATTGCCCATCAGGTTGCCGACCGTGGTGTATTTGCCTAATGACACCAGCGAGCCATAGTCATAATAGACAAATTTGACCGCAGGTTGGCCTTTCAGGCGGTTAATTAAGGTCTTGCCAACAGCAGTGGCTTGTTGGTGCGCGGCTTGGGCACGCGGCGGCACATTGCCAGGGTGGCCGGGCCATTGGCAAGCGGCACAATCACCAATGGCGTAAATGTCGTCATCACTGGTTTTTAAGGTGTCGTCAACCAGCAATTGGTTGATGTGGTTGGTGGCCAGGCCGTCCAGTTCTTTTAGCCAATCGGGGGCTTTAATGCCCGCTGCCCAGACTTTAATGTCGGCTTCGATAAATTCGCCATCGTGGGTGGCGATGCCCGCTTCGTTGATTTCAACGACGCGACGGCCCAATTTTAAGTTAACGCCCAGTTTAATTAATTGCTGCTGGGTGGCAATGGCCAGCTTGCCCGGCAAGGCAGGCAGCAATTGGGTGGCGGCTTCAATAATGGTCAGTTTGACATCACTGGTTTCCTGTAGGCCATAAATGGCCAATACATTGGTGACTTCATGCAGCTGTGCCGCCAGTTCCACGCCAGTGGCGCCAGCCCCGACAATGGCGATGGACAGTGGCCTGACCGTGGCCTTGTCTTTGCCGATATAGTTTTTTAGATACGATTCGAACAATTGTTTTTGGAACTTGAAGGCTTGGCGGGTAGTGTCCAAAAACAGGCAATGCTTGTCCACGCCATTGATGTTAAAGGTGTTGCTGACGCTGCCAATAGCCATCACCAAGGTGTCGTAACGGAACGAGCGCCTAGGGATCAGCTCTTCGCCTTGGTCATTAAAGGTGGGGCTGACATGCACGGTTTTTTGGCTGCGGTCGAGTGCTTCCATTTTACCCAAACGGAATTGGAAATGGCTACGGTGGGCTTGTGCCATGTATTCCACTTGTTCCGACTCGTCCAGCGTGCCTGCCGCCACTTCATGCAGCAAAGGCTTCCAAATATGGGTGGTGGTGGCATCAATCAGGGTGATATCCGCCAAGCCTTTTTTGCCCAGTTTGTGGCCCAAGGTGGTTGCCAGCTCTAGTCCTGCCGCACCGCCCCCGACAATGACGATTTTATGTTTTTCGTTAGTTTGCATAAATGATCCCCCCTCGAAATGTTTTTGCGTACTATAGCATTAAAATTGCCCACAATCTTGGCTGTGCTGTTTAGTGCGGGCTGTCCAGCTGATAAGGGCTGCTGGCCAGTGCGGTGGGGCGGCCCAGCAAAATGTCCGCCAGCATTTGTGCCGATGCCGGTGCCATCACCAAACCATTTCTAAAATGCCCGGCATTAATGCTCAGATTGCCGATAACGGGATGTTTGCCAATATAAGGGATGCCTTGCGCTGTACCGGGCCTTAACCCGGCCCAGTGGGCAATGAGCGGGTAACGGGCCAGCGTTGGCATCAGTTCCGTGGCAAAGCTGTGCAACTGTTGTTTGGCAAGGGCAGTGGCGGTTTTGTCAAAGCCTTCCTGTTCAACCGTGCTGCCCGCCAAAATATTGCCGTCGCGGCGCGGGATAAGGTAGCGGTCACCATCAAGCACAATGCTCGGCAATAGCCCAGGTTTTGCGGCGAACACCAGCATTTGCCCTTTAATCGGGGCGATCTGTGGCTGACCCAAGATGCTGGGCAGTAGCTGCTCGAACAACATGCCTGTCCAAGCCCCTGAAGCGATCACCAATTGCCCGGGCGAAAAATCACCTTGCGTGGTGTTGAGGGTGTTAATGCGGTCTTGTTGGCGGGTAAAACCGGTGACTTGGCAATGCTCAATGAGTTGCACACCTTTATTAAAGACATCTTGTTTAAGTGCTTGCAACAAGCGCGGATTTCTGGCTTGGGCAATATCCGGCAACCATAGCGGATTGATAGCGGCGCTGCAAAACGGTTCGAGTTGTGCGGCTGTTGCCTCGGCATAGCGGATGTGGTTGTTTTGGCACCATGCCGTGGCGGCTCCGATATCGGGGTTTTGCGTCATCAGTAGGCCACAGGGTGTCCATTCCGGATCCATGCCGGTATCGGCCAATAAGGTGTCCATCAGTGTCGGGTAGAGCGCTAGGCTATGCATCACCAGACGGGTGATGGCCTCGGCTTGCCGCCACGGGTAAAGGGGCAGTAAAATGCCGCCACCTGCCCAAGAGGATTCTTGTCCGGCGGCGTTTTGGTCAAGGACGGTCACGGTGGCCCCTGACTGCCGGAGTTCCCGTGCGGTCATAAGGCCAATAACGCCAGCACCGATAATGGTAAAATCTGCAGTTGTTTGCATGATGCTCAGGATAATTGTTGGTAAGGTAGGGCGCACCAAGCTTAAATATGAACGAGTTTAAGCCTATTGCACCTTGGTAAATGTATCGCCCGCGGACCACACGGTGCTGACCCGCTTGGGGCGGCATTAGTCATGGTTTGGTAAATGCTTTGTTGAGTGATTGGCTATGTCCGTTGTGTCAAATCAACAAGTGTTCACGGGCCGATTGCGGCAAAATGGGCTTAAAACACATCAATAACCCATCACTTAAATCAAGAAATTAATTTTAGATATTGATAAATATGATTTTTTTTGAGTTTAAAAAAATACATTAAAACTTGTGATGAATCGCATTTACTGCTAATATCGTACACCTGTATGACAGGCTTTGTTGCAAAAAAGCAAACGCAATTATAACAACCTCAAGAGGGGAACACGATGACATATAAAATGAAAGCATTAAGCATATTGACAGCATCCGTTGCTGTTGCTGGCGTTTTGGCCGCTCCAACTACAATGGCGCACCCAAAACCTACCCATAAACATGCCCATCACCATGCTGCTGCAGGTTATGTGCAAATGCCTCAAGGCGCAATGGGTGACCATAAAATGCAAGCATTGGAAGCCCAAGTGCAATCCATGCAATATGAATTGCAATCCTTGCGTGCGGAAGCAGCTAGCCGTCCTGCCGCCACTTCTGGCATTCAAGCTGCCAAAGTGGCAGAGTTGGACCAATGGATGAACACTGTCAAAGCCAAACATGCCGAACATGCTGAGCATGGCCGTAAAGGTGATAACATGGTGTTCTTCCGTGGTGGTTTCAGCCACATGGATATAGCCAGAACAGGTACGCTTCCAGCTGCTGTGGGTCCAGAAAAATCAGGCCAAGATGGCTGGTATTTTGGTGCCGGTTTTGATTTTAGCTTGAGCCACGATCTGTTTGGTGCCATGCATGGCACTGAGTTGTTGGCTGAGTTGATGTTTGATTACAAGCAATTTGGACACTCCATAGTCAATAACCCATACGCAGTAACAAACAGCCGCGGTTTTGCAACAGTCAATCAAGTTACATTGGCTGCTTCGCCCAAAGTTAAGTTCATGAAAGGCAGTGCTTTCCGTCCTTGGTTAATTCCTGTGGGCTTTGAAATCAATGTTATCAGCCCTCCATCAGACGGCATCACCGTGTTGAACCCAGGCATGCAATTTGGTTTAGGTGCGGATTACAACATCTGGAAAAACCTGTATGTCGGTGCTGACGCGCGTTACCATTACGCACCAGGCAGCGTTGACGGCATCAACACCAACGGCTTGACTGCCGGTGGTTATGTCGGTATTGGTTTCTAAGCGATACGCTTAAACAAACCAACGCTGATAAAAAAGGGGAGCTGATGCTCCCCTTTTTTGTGTCGGTGATATTTGTAATGCTATTCACTGATGTTACGCAGCACGTTGGCTGAGCGTGGTCGGGTTTTCCAATGCCAGTTATTTGGGCAGGTGAGCGGCTACCTTGCTACCCGTTCGTGGATTTGACCAATAAGCGATTAGTGCCGGTTGCCGAAAACAACATCACCCCCGTTGGAAAAAACTGCTTGCCCAACACCTCAAAAGCCAACCGGCCCGGCAACGCATAGCAGCGCACATCATCCTCACGGGGATGGATGATATGTTTGATAGCCGCCAGCAAACGCAACAAGGCCCCCCGCCGCAACTCTGTGGTAAACACCGAGTATTGCACCGGAATGCCTTGTTTTTTAAGGCAACGATGGACACGCCCTAAACGTTTGGCATTGGCAATATCATAACTGATCAAAAAAAGGGACTTTTGACTATCCGCCATTAAAATTACTCCAGCCACTAAAACAAATCGACCAACCAACGCTGCAACTTGCTCAACAAACCCTGATGCAGGCGTTCGACACGCAAGCAACGGCTATCAAAAAAACCAACTTGTTGCCGGTAATCAGGATAAGCAGGCAAACCTTCTAGCCATACCAAGACCGGCACCCGAAAATCCCACAGCAACAACTCAGTAAAATCCTTGGGCAAGTCCAACCACGGTTCTTGCAATAACTCGGACTTGGCATCCAAGCCGCTGTTTTGGAAAAGTTCCATCACTTGTGCAAACAACAAGCCGCGCACACAAGCCAGCACCGGCATAACCGGTTGCAGGGGCAAACTGTTTTGCTGCTGGCCTAAAAAAGCCTCCAGCTCATCCTGCCCCACCGCCACCTGCTGATGTTTAAGCAAGCTATTAGCACAACTTTGCACCACCATCCGCTGCATCGCCTGATACCAATCTTGGTAACGCGCCCTGCCATCAGCGCGGCCCAGCAAATCCGCCAAACGCTGCCTAAAACACTGCCGGTCGCCGCCTTGGCCTAACCATCGCGCAGCCACCGCCCCGTCATTATCCAAAAAACAAACACTGATGCCGTGCTTGGCACAGGCCAACAACGCTTCCGTGTGCCACTGCACATGGCCTTTGACCACCACCCGCGAAACCCGCTGCAAAGGGAACAATTGCTCGGCGTGGTCGGGTCTCTGCACCAGCAAAGCCGGGGCTTCCAAGCCTACCCAAGTGCCTTCGCGCCCTTCAATATACAGCGGACGCATTACACCGCACCGCGACAGTCCGCCACAAAACGCCGCGCCAAGGCGTAGCCATAACGCCTAAACAAGCGCCTTATCGGGCTGGCGAACAATTCATATTCGGCATAAAAGCGTTGCCTGCCGCTTTTGTTAAGCAAAACTTGGCCGTTATCATCAGAAAAATTTTCCGCACGCAAAGCCCGTTCCCTAAACAACCGCCAAACCAGTGCATCCAATGCCGCCCGCTGTGTCTCCATAAAATCACAAGCCAACGATTCGCGGGCAAAAGCCGGGTCATGAAAAAAGCCGATATAAGGGTCTAACCCCGACTCATGACAAGCTTTGACCGCATCAAAATGCAACAAGGTATACCCCAACGACAAACAGGCATTGACTGGGTCTGGCGGCGGTCGCCTGTGTCGGCCAGTAAACTGTAATGACGGTGCGAACAAGGCCCGGTAAGCCTCAAAATAGGCGGCTGCACCGCCACCTTCAAAGCCCCGCAACTGCTCCACAGACACCGATTGAGTGCCTGCCAAGGTGGTCAGAATGCCCTCCAGCGTGGCAATGGCGGCAGTGAACTGGCGGCGCAAATCGTGCCGTTGCGCCAACGCCTGCGCCAACAAACTTTTTTGGCTACGCAACTTGGCAATCACCAGCCAGCGCGACAGTTTCACGCGTTCAGCGCCATCAAGATAACTGCGGTATTGCGCCACCCGCCGCTGGCTATCGTTATGCGGCCTGCCCAACAGCATGGCCACATTGCGGTGGTTACGCCCGCTCAACATCAACACGCCAATATTTTTCTCCGCCAACGCCCCCAATAGGCGCGTGTCCAATGTCACTTGCCCACGCATCACCACCCGTTCCAACAAATGCAACGGCACTGTGCCGCTTTTGGCCCCCTGTTCGTACAAGGCAATACAGCCACCTTCATACCCCAATTGCAAATCCTTACGGTCTATAAATAACGTGCCCATCACTTACCCCACATAATAAAAAGCGCCGTCTTGTGGCGGCACAGCCTTGCCCAATGTTCTCACGCAACAACGGGCATCCAGTTGCAATAACAAAAAACGGTCTTCATCCGGGTCAATAATTGATTTCATCGACTCCAGCAGGTGGTGTTTTTCGGCATCGGTCAAAAAACATTCATACACCGATTTCTGCCCGCCGGACGCATACGAACGCACCACAAACAAGGCTTGGCGCAAGCGCTTGTTGTTGGCAATGTCATAAGCGGCGATATAAAGTTGACGTTTTTTCATGGCGCAAGCATAGCCCGAACGGTTATAAAAGGGCAGGCTGGCAAGCTTGCCAAATAAGACAAGGGGTTTCGTGGCACAGTTGCCTCGTATTACGCTTACGCTAATACAGGCTACATTTTATAGCCGTTGCCACTAATAGGGCTTTTGACAAGCCTATTTTATGTATCGCATTTGACCATGCTTAACTGATTTAAGCGTCATGTTGGCTGAGCGTAGTCGAAGCCCAGATTACAGCCCGATCTTGTCTGATCATCGTGCTTGGTTGGAATCCCCTTCGGCTACGCTCAGGGAACACACAGTTTTATCGGGAGCTTCTGGTGTAGGAGCGTGGGCATGGCCGCGCTCTTACAAGTAGGGTTTTTTCCCATCACTATGGTTATTGTCGAAGCTTTTAAAGCAACCGGCAAGGGCTGGCAAACCAGAATGAATGCTGCCTTAAAAGATTGGCTTAAAACGCATTCGCCAGCCTAAACCATTGGGTTAAAGTAGTGCATGGCTTCGGCTTCGCCCAGCCAACGTGCCTTGCCGATACGCGAACAGGCTAATCAGATTGCTTTGTCAACGATGTTGAAACAGAATTGGGCAACGCCCACATGGCACCGGTTGCCGGATCAATCAACAGCAAACCTAAAATGCCTCCAAACAGAATATTGCCATAATACCAACCACTGATATGACTATCGACCGACGATAGGCCATCGTTAAACCCCGCCTTAGCATACTTTATCGAGTATTTTTCCCCCGAAAAGAACCCGGCACTGCTTTTTAAACTGACCGTGGTCGGTGTTGTCCCGCTGTGCACTTCCTGCCCTGACTTATTGCTCACCAAAAACTTAGCCTCACTGGGTGAGCTATTGATAGTCACTGGATAAGATGTGCTTCCAGCAATGGTGGCACACCCAGCAAGGCCAGTCAGACTAAGCGCAATCATAAAATAAATCATAGAGTTCCTAATAAGGTGGTTTGCTAAATCCCTTCTTAATAAGGTCAGCCCATCTATCAATGGCGGTGACACTAACCCCTGCCCCTTGTGCCGCATCTTCATAAATGGAGGCTAATTTGTTAATCAGGTCGGGTAGTAGGGCGCAACAGCGCCCGCGCATTGCGGTAATAACCCTAAAAAATACCGTAACCGATAGGCAATCCCATAAGCGGCAATATTTAGTTGAATTAGTGTCACGGAGGAACTATAGCCACAAGAGCGACAAAAGGGCAGGCTGGCAAGCTTGCCAACTAAAAAGCAGGGGCAGAAAGGCGGGTCAGTTTGGCAGGGGGTAATGGGAGTTGATGATACAACAACAAAAGGTGTCTTAATCCCTTCTTAATAAGGTCAGATATTTAGGTGGGTTTACTGCTCGAACAACGCATACAATATAGTGGACCCCAAATTCAGGACAATAGTTTAAGCTATAGCCTGTCAGGAAAAAGGGTTTAACCATGAGCGAGAGTAAACGTAAGACATTTAGCAGTGCAGAAAAGGCAAAGGTTGC
>Ga0007882_10001649_pt1 | contig 12769 bp, 9 predicted proteins | sample CryBogCBH12Aug01_FD_71195 | JGI IMG/M metagenome (GOLD analysis project Ga0007882, IMG submission 71195) | Freshwater microbial communities from Crystal Bog, Wisconsin, USA - CBH12Aug09.1 | ecosystem: Environmental > Aquatic > Freshwater > Lake | place: Crystal Bog, Wisconsin, USA | collected... | reverse complement strand
ACATCGGGACGCAAATCGATCAGCAGCCTGGCCGGCCCGCCGGCGGCGATGGCGTCGCGCAAGGCCGCCGCCAGGGCATAAACGGCACCGCCCTCGATGCCCTCGGCGGTGATCATCGCCTCGCCCCGCACCGTCCGTCCGCCAAAGGACAGAGCGATGGATTTCAGCGGCGTCCCGGCGTGGCGGCGGCGGAACGGTTCCGACCAGCCGACGGCGAAGCCGCAATTGGCCGGGCGCAGCGGCGTGACGGCGATGTCCGGCAGCAGCGCCGTCCAGCCGCCGTCGGCGCCCAGCCGCGGCCAGGAGGCGCCGCCCAGGGCCAGGACCGTTGCCTCGGCGAACACCCGGTCGCCGCTGTCAAAGGTCAGGGCGCCGGTGTCGTCCCAACCGGTCCAGCCGGCGCGGGTGACGAAGCGCACGCCCAGGCCGTCCAGCCGCCGCAGCCAGGCCCGCAGCAGCGGGCTGGCCTTCATGGCCTGCGGAAACACCCGGCCGCTGCTGCCGACGAAGGTCGGCTGTCCGAGGTCGTCGCACCATTGCCGCAGCATCTGGGGCGAAAACGCCGCCAGTTGCGCCCGCATCCACGGCGCCGCGGCGCCATAGCGGGCGAGAAAGCGGTCGTCAGGCTCGGAATGGGTGATGTTCAGACCGCCGCGCCCGGCCATCAGCAGTTTGCGCCCGACGCTGGCCATGCGCTCGAACACGGTGACGCCGATGCCGGCGGCGGCGATCACCTCGGCCGCCATCAATCCGGCCGGACCGCCGCCGATGACGGCGACCTCACCCTTGCGCAATCCATTGTTTTCCATGCCCTGTTATGCACCGGCCGGGAAGCCCATTGCCAGCTGGAAACTCTTGCGACATTGCACCATGATTCAACTGATTGCAGTAAAGGCAAAACAATGCCCGACCATCCCCCCGGCAAAAGGTTGTTGATCGTCGCCCATGCGCCGTCGCCGAACACCCGGGCGATGTGCGAGGCGGTCGCCAACGGCGCCTCGTCCTACGCGCCGGAGGCCCTGGAGGTGGTGACCAAGCCGCCCCTGCAGGCCGGCCCCGAGGATGTTTTCGCCGCCCAGGCGATCATCCTCGGCACACCGGAAAACCTCGGTTATATGAGTGGGGCGCTGAAGGATTTCTTCGACCGCATTTATTACCCCTGCCTGGAGCGCTGCCAGGGGCTGCCCTACGCCCTTTACATCCGCGCCGGACAGTCGGTCGGCGCCGGCAGCCGCCGCGCCGTCGAAAGCATCGTCGGCGGGCTGCGCTGGCGGGCGGTGCAGGAACCGGTGATCTGCAGCGGCCCGTTCAGCGAGGACTTCATCCGCCGTTGCGATGAGCTTGGCCAGGCCATGGCCGCCGGGCTGGAGGCGGGCATTTTCTGATGACCCATCCCGCTAATGGTCGTCCCAGGCCCAGAACATCGATAAGGGCAGTCCAAAAATAGCGTCGCCAAAGGACAATGGCTGGTCCCCCAGATGGAAGATGATTCCGGTCACGTCCCGGCCCTTGCCGGGCCCATCGCTCCTGAACCATCGCAGATTTTTCAGGTCGCCGCTGTTCAGTGTCACCGCCGCCTTCACCTCGATGGCCACCAGTGACCGGTCGTTCTCCGCGAGGATGTCAACCTCTCGGCCATCCTGGTTGCGCCAATGCCAGAGCCGCCACTCCAATCCCTGGTAGGGCAGGATCTTGTCGATCTCGTTGTGGACATAGGTTTCAAGGATAGGGCCGAGTGCGGTGGGAGTCCCATCCAGTCCGAATGATGAAGCCGTGAACCGGCGCAGGGCCGATACCACCCCAGTGTCCACCAGATGGATCTTGGGCCGTTTGACCTCTCGCTTGGCGGCGCCGGATGCCCAGGAGCCGAGTCGCTTGACGACCGAAAGGCCTGTCAGGGCGTCGAGATAATGTTCAAGGGTCGGTCGCTGAACCCCGACGACGGAGCAGAGGTCGTCGATCACCAGTTCATTGGCCGTCCGGGCGGCGAGCTGGTCCATCAGTCGCCGCAGGGAGTCGGTCTTGCGGACTTGCAGGACGTCGGCGACATCACGGTCGACAATGCTATCGATGGCGTCACGGTAGCGCCGGTTGCGTAACCGGTCGGATTGCCTGCTGATCTCGGGATATCCGCCCCGCACGATCAGGTCCAGACACTCGGCCCGGCCGGCCGGGGGGGCCTGAGGCAGGGTTGCCAGGCTGGGTTCCTGGGAGGCCCAGTCCAGAAACCGGGCTGGTCCCTTTCGGTGGATCTCGGCCGCACTCAGCGGCAGCAGTGTCAGCGTCTGGACTCGACCGGCCAGGGAATCAGCGACATGCGCTGACGTGAAAATGTTGCTGGACCCGGTGAGCAGGAATTGTCCCATCCGCCGTTGTTCGTCGATGATCCGCTTGATGGCCAGCGGGATATGGCGGGATCGTTGGGCCTCGTCGATGATGACCGGGCCATCGCCAGCCTGTGCGACCAAGGCCGTCAGTTGTCCGTAGGGATCCGCTTCGATGGCGGCCAGTATGCCGGTGTCGTCGAGGGTGACGAAGCGTCCGCGGCCACCGAAGAGATCGCGAACCAGCGTGGTCTTGCCCACCTGCCTCGGACCGATGATATTGACCACCCGGGCTGATGCCAGGGCATTCGTGATTTCGCCGCGCAGATGCCGCGGCAGCAGGGTGCCGTCCATGAGCCTCTCCAATGACCAGGAAAGCGATATCAGAAACACAGAAATTCTGTCAATAGAATCTCCGTAAAAGTGATAGTAGAGCTTCCGCTAAAGTCATATTGGCGCGGGCGCCTCGAGCCTGTGAAAAAATAGTGGCACCGGCCTCCGCGCCGGTGTTTCGGCGAAGCCGAAATGTTTCCGCCGCGTTGCGGCGGAGTCCGGCAGGGACGCCGGACCCACTGGAAGACATTTTTTCACAGGCTCTCTCTGCCAGTGCTACTCGGTTTCATCCAGGACCGGTCGGCCATCCGATGCCGCGGAATTAAATCGGCGCCATCAAATTATCAGTCGTAATATTTGGCCTCCATGGTATTAAAAACCACGGGAGAGTTGTGCGTTTTTTGAGATAAAAAGATTTCGCCAATGAAGAAGCGGTCATTATTTTTCCTCGCCGGCCTAACGGCGGGATTTTTGCTGAGTTCGCCGGCCTATGCGGTGGATGGATATTTTGCCCATGGCTACGGCACTCAATCAAAAGGCATGGGCGGGGTCAGTCTCGCTTATCCCAAGGACAGCCTGGCCCTGGCCACCAACCCGGCCAGCGCCATCGCCCTTGGCGACCGGCTGGACTTTGATCTGGAAAAGCTGCAGCTGAGCCGCGCCGGGTCCTACAGCGGCAACGCGGCGGGTCCCGACCAGAGCTACAACGGCAACGGGCGGAAAAACTTCTATGTTCCGGAATTCGGGTTGATCCGCTCCGTCGGCGCGGACTGGGCGGTCGGCGTGGTCGCCTACGGCAATGGCGGCCTGGATACCAATTACCCGACCAATCCCTATGGACGGTTTGGCGGCAGCGGCAAGGCGGCCGATGACCTGGTCCAGCTGTTCGTCTCGCCCACCGTCGCCTATCGCCTCTCGGAAGACCACAGCATCGGCCTGTCGCTGAATGTCATGGACGAACTGCTGAAGGTCCAGGGGCTGCAGGTGTTCAGCGGATTTTCCGCCAACCCGGCCGCCGTCTCCGACCGCGGGCGCGACAGCACGCTGGGCTACGGCGCCCGCCTGGGTTGGCAGGGACGCGTCACCCCCTGGCTGGTGCTGGGCGCCTCCTGGCAGTCGAAGACCTACGCCGGCCATCTGAAAAAATATGCCGGCCTGATGGCCGGGCAAGGCACCATCAACGCGCCGTCGACCTATGGCCTGGGTGCCGCGGTGACGCCCTTTGCCGGGCTGGACCTCGCCATCGATCTCAAACGCATCGATTATTCCGACGCCGGCGGCTCCAATGCCAACGATTTCCAGCGCATCCTCAGCGGCAAGCTGCTGGGCAATGCCGACGGACCCGGTTTCGGATGGAAGGACACCAAGGCGGTCAAGATCGGCGCCAACTATCGCCTCGACGCCGATTGGCAGATTCGCGCCGGCTACTGCTATTCCACCGCGCCGACGCAGCCCAACCAGACCCTGTTCGGCTTCATGGCGCCGGGCGCCATCAGCCATCAGGCCACCGTCGGCGCCACCTGGAGCCCGTTGCCGGGCCAGGAGATCAGCCTTTACGGACTGTATGACTTTACCGGCAGCATCCACGGCTCCTCGTCCATTCCCGCCGCCTTCGGCGGCGGCGAGGTGAATGTCCGGGCCGGACTGCTCGGCGGCGGCATCGGCTATGGCTGGCGCTTCTGACCGGGGCCGGCCGGAAACACATGCGGATTGGGGCTCAGGTCAACCAAGCACGGTCGCGGTCAATGCGCCATCCAGCACCAGTTCCGTGCCCGAGATGAAACGCGCGCGGTCAGAGGCCAGAAACAGCGCGGCATTGGCGACATCCCAGGCGTCGCCCATAAACCCCAGCGGGATCTGCGCGTTGCGCTTCTTTCGCATCTCTTCTTCGTTTCCGCCATAGACGCCGAGCATGGTCTTTTGTATGCGGGGAGTATCCACCATCCCGACAACGATGGAATTTGCGCGGATGCCGAACGGCGCGTATTCCACGGCCAGCAGCCTGGTGAAATGGTTGGCGGCCGCTTTTGTGACGCCGTAGGCCAGATGCGGCATGCCGATATGACGCATGGAATTGATCGACGATGTGCAGAGGATGACGCCGCCACCTCTCGCCTTCATTTCAGGGATCACCGCCTGGCTCGCGATGTGTAAGGACAGCAGATTGGTGTCGGAGATGCGGCGCCAGTCCTCGATGGTGGTCAGCTCGGAGGCGCCGGCTTTGCCGATGCCAACGTTGTTATGCAGAACATCGATACCGCCGAAAGAGCGCAAAGCTGTCTGAACCACGGCGTCGACGCTTACCGGATCGGCAACGTCAACCTGACATGCAACGGCTCTATTTCCTTCTTCAGCAATAATGCCGACCGTTTCAGCGGCTGCTTCCAGCTTGATATCCGCCACGACGACCATTGCCCCGGCACGCGCATAGAGCACGGCGATGGCTTTTCCTATGCCCCAACCGGGCGCGATCGTGCCCCCGCCCATGACAATACACACCCGGCCCGCGAGGCAGCGATCGGTCGTGGTCCGTGGATCATCCATAACGCCTCCAATCGCTCACCCGGCCATGCAAATGTATTTGAGCTCCAGATACTCGCCGATGCCGTATCTGGAGCCTTCCCGCCCAAGCCCGGATTCCTTCAGGCCGCCGAACGGCGCGACTTCGCTGGACACCAGCGACTCGTTCAGTCCGACGATCCCGAATTCCAATCCCTCCGCCAGCCGCCAACCGCGCGCGGCATCCCGGCCATAGGCATAGGCGGCAAGACCATAGGGGGTGTCATTGGCCAGGCGGATCGCCTCCGCCTCGGAGGTAAAACGGATCAGCGGCGCTACCGGCCCGAATATTTCCTGGCGGGCGCAGGCCATGCCGGGGGCCACATCGACCAGAACCGTCGGCGCGAAAAAATTGCCCCGCCGCGTGGCGCCGCAAAGAGCCCTGGCGCCGCCGGCGACGGCATCGGCGACCAGCCGTTCCACCCCATCGACGGCCCGGCCATGGATCAGCGGCCCCAGTTCGAGACCCGCGACCGCCGCCGCCAGCCGCTCGGCAAAGGCGCCGTAAATGCCGTCCTGGACCAGCATCCGGTTGGCGCAGATGCAGGTCTGGCCGCTATTGCGGAACTTGCTGGCGATCGCCCCGGCTACAGCGGCATCAAGGTCGGCGTCGTCGAACACGATGAACGGGGCGTTGCCGCCCAGTTCCAGGCTGACTTTCTTCATGGTGTCGGCGCATTGCTTCATGAGCGTCTTGCCCACCGCCGTCGAGCCGGTAAAGCTGAGTTTGCGCACCAGCGGATTGGCCGTTAGTTCCCTGCCGATGCCGAGGGCATCGCCGGTGACGACGTTCAGCACCCCGGCGGGAATCCCGGCCCGGTCGGCCAGTTCGGCCAGCGCCAGCGCCGACAGGGGCGTGTCCTCGGCCGGTTTGACGACGACGGTGCAGCCGGCTGCCAGGGCAGGGGCGCATTTGCGGGTGATCATGGCATTGGGGAAATTCCACGGAGTGATGGCGGCCACCACCCCTACCGGTTCCTTCAGCACCAGCATGCGGCGACCGGGAAACGGTGACGGAATGATGTCGCCGTAGACCCGTTTGCCTTCCTCGGCGAACCAGTCGATGAAGGCCGCGCCATAGACGACCTCGCTTCTGGCTTCAGCCAGCGGCTTGCCCTGTTCGGCGGTCATGATGCGGGCCAGATCATCCTGGTTGCGAAGGATAAGATCATGCCAGCGCCGCAGCAGACTGCCGCGTTCCTTCGCCGTCATCCCGCGCCAGGCGGGAAGCGCGGCGGCGGCGGCGGCGATGGCCCGTCTGGTCTCCATTTTTCCGGACAGCGGCACCCTGGCGACGAGCCTGCCGGTCGCCGGAGCGCTGACATCGAAGAGCGGCTCCGCACCGACCGATTCCCCATCCAAATGGCAACGGCCGCGCAGCAGGCCGGGATCATCCAGGCCTAAAGCAGACATGTGGACAGCCAGGGCAGCGCCGCCACCAGCACCAGAGCCGCCACCAGGGCGCCGATATAAGGCCAGATGGCGCGCATGGCCTGATCGGGATTGACCCGCCCGATGGCGCAGGCCGTGTAGTAGCCGATCCCCAGCGGCGGCGCGAACAGCCCTATGCCCATGGCGAGAATGGCGACCATGGCATAATGCACCTCGTGGATACCCACCACCCGCGCGATGGGAAACAGGAGTGGGGCGAACAGAACCATGGCGGGAATGCCTTCCAGCACGCTGCCCAACACGATGAACAGCGCTATGGAAATCAGCAGAAAGGACAGCCCGCCACCCGGCATTCCCGACATCAGGGCGACCATTTGTCGCGACAGACCCGATTGGGTCAGGGACCAGCCCATGGCGGTAGCCATTCCGAAGACGAACAGGATCGCCCCCGTCAGGGCCGCGGCATCCACCAGCAGCGGCATCAGTCGCCTCCAGTCGGTGCAGCGATAGACCAGGATGCCGCAAACCACCACATAAGCGATACCCAGCGTGGCCACTTCGGTGGCGGTGGCAACGCCCTGCACCACGGCGGCGCGGATGACGAAGGGAAGCACCAGCGCCGGACCGGCATTGACCAGGGTGCGCAGCACATGGCGGATCGGCGGGCGCGGGGTAACGGAACGATGGTCGCCCTGGAAGCGCAGGCGTGACAGCACCGCCAGGGCCAGGCACAGCACCAGGGCCGGCAGCAGGCCGCCGGTGAACAGCGCCGCCATGGAGACATCGGTCACCGACCCGATGGCTATCAGCACCAGGCTGGGCGGAATGGTCTCCGACATGGCGGCCGAAGTGGCCAACTGAGCCACCAGTTCCTCGGGCCGGTAACCCCGCTTTTTCATTTCGGGAAACAGGGCCGGCGCCACGGCGGCCATGTCGGCCGCCTTGGACCCGGATATACCCGAGACCAGGAAGATGGCGCCCAGCAGGACATAGGACAGACCGCCCCGCACATGCCCCAGCAACGCCACCAGCAGCTCGACCATGGCCCGCGCCATGCCGGTCATCTCCAGCAGCAGCCCCAGCACGATGAACAGCGGCACCGACAGCAGGACCAGGTGTTCCATGCCGCCCTGCCCTCGGCTGACGATGACCGAAAGCGGCACATGGGTGGCGAAAGCCAGATAGCACAGAGTGGCGATGCCGAAGGAAAAGGCGATGGGCACCCCCAGCAGCACGTTGAGGATGACCAGCCCGGCCAGGAAGATCACCAGATTGTAATGTCCCAGGGCGGGAAGCAGGGGTTTCAGGGCAAACATCGTGACGGCCAGAACGGCGACAGCCCCCATCGCTTGCAGGCTGGCGCGGTCCGTTCCGCGGGCAATGAGGCGGATCAGCGCCACCACCAGCATCAGCCCGATCCCCGCCACCATGGCCGATGCGCGCCAGGAATGGGATATGCCCAGGGCCGGCGACATCACCAGCCTCTCATCATCGACATGCTCGATTGCGAACGGCAGCAGGCAGGCCAGCAGGATCACCGGGACAATCCAGGCCAGTGGCTCCAGCCATTGGCGAAAGGCCCCGCCCCTGGCATTGACCAGAATGGTCAGGCGCATATGCTCGCCGCGACGCAGCGCGATGACGGCGCCGATCATCGACAGCCACAGGAACAGGATCGACGCCAACTCATCGGACCAGGTCAGGGGCGCCTGCAGATAATACCGCGCGATGACGCCCGACAGCAGGATCACCGTTTCGATGACGATCAGGGTCGCCGCCACCAGCTCGGCGACCTTGCCGATGCCCGCGTCCAGCCGGCGCAGCAGGGTCCCGCCGGCTGGCTCCGGAGTGCCGTCGGCAGCGTCCTCGGCGTCTTGCATCAGCCGACCACTCCGGTATATTTCTGCAGCATCGCCCAGGCCTCGGGGCCGAATTTGCCCTTCCATTCCTTGTAATAGCCGGCATCGGCCACCGTCTTCAGCAGCGGAGCGGTATCAAGGCTATTGAAGACCATGCCGCGCTTTTGCAGGTCGCCCTGCAGTGATTCGTTAAGGGTGCGGACTTCGGCGCGCTGCTCATCGGCGGCCATGTCGATATTGCGGCTGATCACCGCCTGCAACTCGGCGGGCAGGAGCTCCCATTGCTTCTTGTTGGCGACGAACCAGAAGCCGTCCCACATATGCGAGGTGAGGGAACAGTATTTCTGCACCTCGTAGAGCTTGCCGAACTGGATCACCGACAAGGCGTTTTCCTGACCATCCACCACCTTGGTCTGCAGCGCGGTATACAGTTCGGAAAAGTCGATGCCGGTCGGCGCCGTCCCCAGGGCCTTGAACAAGGAAATCCACATCTGCGTGGTCGGAACCCGGATCTTCAGGTTCTTCAGGTCGGCGGCGCTGTTGATGGGATGATTGCTGGTGGTGACATGGCGGAAACCATTGTCCCAGGCCTTCGGCATGGCCGTCAGCCCGGCCTTGGGCATCTGGGCACGGATGAAGGAGCCCAACTCGCCGTCCATGGCCTTCCACACCATGTCGTAATCGGAAAAGATGAATCCCATGCCGCTGATCCCGGCGTCGGGGATGATATTGGCCAGTCGCGTCGGAGACAGCATATAGAACTCCAGCGCTCCGGAGCGGACCTGGCTCATCATGTCGGTGTCGCCCCCCAACTGGTTGTTGGGGAAGATCTGTATTTCCACCCTGCCGCCGGTTTCCTTGCGGATCCGCTCGGCGGCCTTGGTGGCGGCGGTGTTGATGGGATGGGTCTCGGGCTGGTTGTTGCCGAATTTATAGGTGAACTCGGCGGCATCGGCGCGCCGGCTGATGATCCCGAAACAGGCGATGCCGGCCGCGGTGGAGGTGATGAAGGTGCGACGTTTCATTTTTTTCTCCCCTGACAATCGATGTTACCTCAGGCCACGCGGTCGCCTTTCTTGATAATGACGGCGCGGTTATCCACGCCCGGCAGCATCCTGGCCGGATCACGGGTCACCACCACATCCAGGATTGTCGGCCCACTGGTGACCAGCGCCTGGCGCAAGGCCCCCGCCAGCCGCGCCGGGTCGGTGATGCGGACGCCGGTACAGCCGAGGGCGTTGGCCACCGCCGCGTAATCGGTTTCCACCAGATCAGACGCATGGTAGGCGCCGGGTCCATAGACCAGATGCTGCAGCGCCTTGACATAGCCCGAGGCGGCGTTGTTGACCACAATGATGGTGAAGGACAGCCCCAGGCGACGGGCGGTTTCCAGCTCGCCCAGCATCATATTGAAGCCGCCGTCGCCGGTCAGGCTGAACACCGCCCGGCCGGGAGCGGCCAGGGCCGCGCCGATGGCCCCCGGCAGCCCGTAGCCGATGGACGCCGAACCGCGGTCGGGCACAAAGGCCCGGCCGGCCCGTTTGGTATCGAATAGCAACCCTCCCCAATGAGCGGCAAAGCCGCCATCGGCGACCAGGACGCCATCGGCCGGCAGGACGGCGTTGATCTCGGTCATCAGCCTGGCCATGCTGATGGGAACTTCGTCAGAATGCAGCCGTTCGCCGACCTCGTCGCGCCAGGCCGCCATGCGCCGCGGAATGCCGGCGGCCCAGTCGGCATTGCGGTCATGGATGGCGGCCGCGTCGCCGGCCAGGGCCCCCGTCAGGTCCTGAAGGCCCAGCAGGGCATCGGCCCATAGGATCACCTCGGGCTGAACGGTCCGGCCGAATTCCTCGCCCAGATTGTCCAGATGGATGATGCGTTTGCCCGGCCCCGGCACGGTGTAGCGTTTGGTGGCGATCTCGCCCAGCTTGCAGCCGACGGCCAGGATCAGGTCGGACTCCTCGATCACCGCGTTGGCGATGCGGTCATAGCGGCCGAACAGGCCGGCGCTGAGCGGGTCGCAGCAGGGAATGGCCCCCTTGCCGGTCAGGGTATGGGCGACGGGAATGTTGAACGCATGGCTGAATGCGGTCAGCGACTCCGCCGCCCCCGACAGATGGACGCCGCCGCCGGCCAGGATCACCGGTCGCTTCGCCTCGCCGATCATCCGCGCCGCCCTGGCGACGGCGGCGGATTCCGGACGGCAGCGCAGTCCGGCGCATACAAGACTGGTCAACGGCAGGCAGAAGTCCGCCAGGTCGAATTCGGCGGTGCCGTGGCTTACATCCTCGGGGATGTCCACCACCACCGGGCCGGGACGGCCGCTGGTGGCGACGGCGAAGGCGCGGCGCATCAGTTCGGGGATCCGCTTCACCGATTCGATGCGGATCAGCTCCTTGCAGGCGGGGCGCAGGATGTCCACCTGACGGCATTCCTGGGTCATGTTCTTCCAGGAATGGTCGCGATGGGTGTTGCCGACCAGCGCCACCAGGGGCGTTCCCGCGTTCAGCGCTTCGACCAGTCCGGTAACCAGATTGGTGGCGCCCGGCCCGACGGTGGCGTCGACCAGCCCCACCCGGCCCGATACCTTGGCATAGGCGTCGGCGGCGAAGATGCCGGCCCGCTCATCGTTGATCAGGTAATGCGCCAATCCCAGCCGCCGGGCGGCATCGTAAAAAGGCAGCAGTTGGAAGCCGCCAAGCCCGAACATGGGGCCGCCGCCGGACGCCTTGATCATGCGGGCGATGGCTTCGCCACCGGACATTTCCTGAAGCATGCGCAAATCCTCACCGTTCATGGCACCGACCGCTTTCAAAAGGTTGTGACAGGGGAAGCGCCGACACTCATGCCGCCGCAGACGAACAGCGTCTGGCCGGTGACGAATGACGCTTCGTCGGACAGGAAGAAGCCGACCGCATGGGCGATATCTTCCGGTCTGCCCAGGCGCTTCAGGGGAATTGTGCGCACCAGGGCGCGGGTGCGCTCGCTCTCGGCCGGGTTGGCGCTCTTGAACAGGTCGGTCTCGATGGGCCCGGGACCGATGGCGTTGACCGTGATGCCGAATGGCGCCAGTTCCAGGGCCCAGGTCCTGGTCAGTCCGATCAGCCCGGCCTTCGCCGCCGAATAGGCGGTACGCAGTTCCTTGCCCAGGGCCGCCCGGCTGGTGATATTGACGATCCGCCCCTGTCCGGCGGCGCGCATGCCCGGCAGGACGGCCTGGGCGCACAGGATGGCGGCGCGCAGATTGACGGCGATGACGCGCTCAAAGTCGTCCACCTGGGTGTCCTCCAGCATGGCCGGCAGGACGATCCCCGCATTGTTGACCAGCCAGCCGACCGGAGCTTTCGCGGCGATGGCGGCCAAGACGGCGCGCGTCGCCGTCTGGTCGAGCAGATCGACCTGACGGAATTCCGCCGGCAGGTCGGCCGGTTGCGGATCACGGTCGAGATTGACCACCGACAGCCCGCGCCCGGCGAGATGGCGGACGATGGCCGAGCCGATCCCGTTGCTGCCGCCGGTGACGATGGCGACGCGGTCTGCCGGGAGGCTGGGGTTAGGACCGGGCATCAACACCCCCTTGACTTTTGTATCGTTAAATGAGACACTATCTCATTAAAAGATACTGTATTCTTTTTTGACAACATGTCAAGTTAGACAAAATCGACCCAACAGGACGGTCATCAATGAAGGATGTGGCTGGCTCCGCCGTGGACGGCGGATTGCATCAGGGTGTCGCGCGCCTCGACCTGCTGCTGTCCGCCCTTGGCAGGGGACCGCAGGACGGGATGAAACTGGCCGATGTCTGCCGGGTGACGGGATTGAACAAGGCCACCGTTCACCGCCTGCTGGCAGGGCTTGTGGCCTATCGGTTGGCCGACCAGGATGAAGCGACGGGGCGCTATTTCGTCGGCCTGAAAATCCTCGGTTGGGCACGGGCGGCGGAAAGCCGGCATGGGCTGGCCAAGTTGTTTCTCCCTGCACTTCGCCATCTGGCCGAGCGCTTTGAGGACGTGGCCTACATGTCGCTGCGGGTTGGCGACGAGGCGGCCTGCGTGGCGCGGATCGAAGGCGCCTATCCCATCAAATCCCTGGCCCTGGATGTGGGAGACCGCCGCCCGCTCGGCATCGGGGCGATCAACCTGGCCATTCTTGCGGCGTTGCCCGAGGACGAGATTGACCGGATCATGGTAGAGGGTGGCGCCGCCAGACGGGCCTTCACCATTTCCGACGAAAAATTGCGGCAGATGATCATCACCACCAGGCAAAGCGGCTTTGCCAGCGTCGACGGCCTGATCGTCC
>Ga0007882_10001646_pt1 | contig 12787 bp, 21 predicted proteins | sample CryBogCBH12Aug01_FD_71195 | JGI IMG/M metagenome (GOLD analysis project Ga0007882, IMG submission 71195) | Freshwater microbial communities from Crystal Bog, Wisconsin, USA - CBH12Aug09.1 | ecosystem: Environmental > Aquatic > Freshwater > Lake | place: Crystal Bog, Wisconsin, USA | collected... | reverse complement strand
TTGCCGCGAATGCCCAGCATGCGGGCATTGAGATCGCCCGCCGAGGACAGGGCCAAAACCTTGTTGGCGGCGGTCAGATCGTCGGCAATGGCACCGGCGGCAGCGCCGATCCTGACAGCGACGAAGAGGCCGGCTGACGACGCCGCCACCACCACCCACAGCAAGGTGTGCGACCCCCCCAACGCCAGGGCGGCGACTGCGCAAATGAGACTGATGGCGGCCGGGGCGAGTCCGGCCAGCATTGCAATCGTCGCCTGCAAACGGAGGGTCTTGTTCATCGGTCCGCCTCCGTTCATCGGTCGGGTGTGATGGCAAAGATGAAGCGGTCGTAACCGTCAAACCCGGCATCCGCGACCGCCTTGTGCAGCATAGTCCATGATGCCGCCAACCCGGCCTTGCTGTCCTGGTGGCGGCCCTCTTCCTCCAACAGCGAACGATAAAGCGGTTTGATCTTCTCGAGTGCCATCACCTCCGGCACCCGCCGGTTGGAGTGATAGCCGACGATCTTTTGGCCGACGTCGAAACAGGGAGTGACATGGGCAAAAACCCAGTAATGATCACCGTTCTTCGCCATGTTGTTGACGTAGGCGAACAATTCTTTGCCGTCGGCGATGGTGTCCCACAAAAGCTTAAAAATACAGCGCGGCATTTCGGGATGGCGGATGATCGAATGGGGCTGCCCTATCAATTCCATTTCGGTGTATCCGCTGACCGCCAGAAACACATCGTTGACGTATGTCAGCTTGCCCTTCGGATTGGTCTTGCTGACGATCAGTTCGTCGGCAGAGAATGTCCGTTCCCGTCCTGAAGGATTCCGCCGTCCCTGGTTCATGCCGCCCCCCCGCAACACATATACTTGATTAAGCCATTCATCAGGCCATCAAACCCACCAACTCCGGTAAGGCACCCATGCACGGCGTCACCGAGACATGCGTTTGTGAGGGGCCTCGCCGACAACTCTCAGACATAATCGTGAGGAAGCGGAATAAACGTCAGATAAAGATGAGCCCGCGGTGAAATTCCGGTCGCTTGTCCTATTCCCCTTTAACAACGGTTCTCCAGAGATCATTCCAACTGTTCGGCGGATTGCCGGACTTCAACATTTTCGCGAACAATTTATACGGATCGGTCTCGGCGCCACTTTTGCGAAGGGTGTTCTCGTCATTAACCCAACAATAAATAATCAGCTTTGCATTTGTGTTGTATCGATAAAACAGGCGGAAACGGCCGAGAAATTTGGCGCGAAACCAATCCTTATGGTGAGTGCCGAGAGTAGTGCCCTGTCGAAATATCGGATTTGCCGGGTTCGATGGAATCTCATCAAGAATCAGGTCATTGATCCTTTTGAGCAGTTTGGTCTTTGGATGTGTCGCCAGACCCTCGGGGTTGGTTGCCGCCACTTTCCCAACCTCGGTGACAAGGGTGTCGTAGGGAGTTTGGAAAGCCGAATACAGATAAAGGGACCAGCCATGCCGGGTGGCGAATGGATCATTGGGCATCGGTCGGCGACCCAGTCGGAAGAGGCGGTGGTGGAAGGCTCAAAAGGTGATGTCTTCAGGGATTTCGTCATCATCCGAGACGACGACGTCCCGCGTCAGTTCGACAGCCCGCGCCACCATGGACGAAGAGAGCGGCGAAATGCGGTCGGGATGTGCCGTCGCGTCCCGCTCGATGAAGGCGAGGAAAGCCTGGACCATCGGGTCTTCCCGTTCGTTCTGGTCGGTCTCGGCATCCGTGACATGTACCAGCAACGTGCCGGGGCCGATCACATGGGCTTCGACGCCGGCTTTCTGGCGGAATTCCGGGTGCTGGCGAAAGAGATTCTTTTCGAAACGGATGGCCTCGGAAGATCCCGTCGTGGTGATGCTTCCTTTGTAGGCGGGCGTCGGCATCCTCAGGCTCCTTATTCCGTCGTATAAATATACGTATATTGGAATTTTGTCAAGGTTTGGACGCCACCCATGTCTTGCGCGTTATCTTGTTTGTCGCGCGGCAATGTTTGTCATCACGCCACCAGTTTTTCCCAATCACCTTGTGGAAGTTCACGGAACGTCACGCTGTGGATACGCGTCTTGATGGTCGATACCCGGCGGGCCGTCTCGACGAACTTCACAATATGGCCGGTTTCTTCCAGATAGATCTGACGGAGCGCCCGATCCTCGGTCGGCGGAATGGCGGTCTTGCTTCGCTCCCATCGGGCAACGCTCTGTGCGTCCTTGCCCAGCAGGTCTCCCAATTCGGCCTGGGTAAGGTCCAGCAGGCCGCGCAGGAAGCGGACCTCCTGGCCGGTAAGTGGTCCCTGATCGTTGATGATGGCTTCGGCGATCTGTCGGTCAAGCCGATCGGCGTGCCCAACCTCGACAGCCGGCCCATAGCTCGTATCGTGTATGACAAACCCGTTCATCAGATAAACGTAATCGAGGCCGCACTCGGTATAATGATAGAGTTCACTCATCGTTTTCATCCTCGTCCTCCTGCCGTTTCCTGATGCGGGCTGTCAGCTTTTCCCACCCATAGCCGGTGATCACCAGAACCTTCTTTTCGACAATCAGCACCGCCGCAACTTCATGTTTCTCGTCCGCCCTGTAGCGGGTAACCGTCACCTTCCAGCCGTCCGTTTCCCGGATATCCGGTGTCGGCCCCTCGCTGATCGAGCCATTCAACAGACAGTTTCGGATCTGTTCACCGGTCAGGGGATATTTCCCGCGCGTTGGATCACGGTTTTTCGCATGGTCGGTCAATGCCATTTTGCCGGCCATCACCAGGGCTTCGATGGCAGTCTTTGCTGTCTGTCGATCCATATCTACCCGTCATCATGATAGGCAAGTGGTTGCTGGCCGTCAATGAGCGCCTATCACAATGACGGGTATTGGCCGACCTCGAAGCGCGTGGTGGTGCCATGCCAGCGCCTCCTGGCGCCGCCCGCTTGGCTGCCTTTTTGTGTCTCTGGCGCTGAATACCGGCAGAAGCACTGGGATGATGTAACTCAGGGTAATTTTGGTCGTGATGACCGGAAAATAAGGAATGGCCTCCTCGCCGTCGAATTCATCAGCCGATTGACAATCGAAGATTGGTCAAGGCTCCGGAACGGCTCGGTGACTGCGAATATTTTGCAGGGGTCAAAGATCATGGTGATTGGCGATGAATCGACCGAAGAACATTGAAAACCTGCTCAAAATTCATGTCCTCAAGGAGGCCGTGAGAGACCACATGAGAGCGCGGCACTTAATGCGCAGCCGGGGTGAAAGTCATCTTAAGTCCAAGAGCATGAATGACCTTGAGGACGGTTTCATGCCGGGGATGCGCGCCGGGGGCCAATGCCTTGTAGAGGCTTTCGCGGCCAAGGCCGGACGCGCGGGCGATTTCGGCCATTCCGCGCGCTTTTGCGGCGTCGCCAATTCCCGTCAGTAACAGCTCCAGGCCACCTTCCTCAAAACAGGCATTGAGGTATTCGGCGATGGCCTCTTCGCTGTCGAGGTAATCAGCTGCTTCGAATTTTGTGATCCTGATCATCACTCAGCCCTCTAATTCCTGAACCATCCGCTTCGCCCGCTTTATGTCGGCGTCCTGGGTCGATTTGTCGCCGCCGCAAAGCAGGAGATATACGACCTCGCCACGCCGGACGAAATAGACGCGATATCCCGCACCGACATCGACCCTCATTTCGCCGATGCCGTCGAAGAATTTACAATCGCCGAAATTTCCAGCCTCGGCATTTCGGATACGGGCGGCGATCCGAACCTTGGCTTTCATGTCCCTGAGACCCGAAAGCCATTTATCGAACTCAGCGGTTTTGAGGATGGTATTCACAGCCCTCAATGTATCCAATTAGATACTAAAAATCAAGGGCGGCGGCAGTTCCAGATGGGCTCATGTCATTCGTTCGATGTTGGGAATGCCCCAGCCAACATAGGCGGGGTACGTATCGGCCACCGCGCCGGCATTCCTTTGACAGGGGCGGGGCGCCGCGCGACAAACAGGATGAGGAGGCCTTTGCGTTGCTTCTGGCGTCAGCGGCGGGCGAACATCTGCTGGAATAATCGCTCTGAACGGCGCAGGCCTTCCTCCGTGAGGACGACAGACTTGGCTTTATTGACCGGGTCGAAAATGAACCCTTTTTCATGCAGGCGGTCCATCACGTCCCAATCGAAGCCTTTCCAGGCGCGCCCGCTCTCGTCCATGGTCAAAAAAAGCAATGCCAGGACAGCTTCATCGATACGGTCCTTATCAATATCCATCATCAACCCCCTGGTCACTTGCCTGGCTATTCCGCCGCCAGTGTGCCGATCCCCTTGCGGTCGACGAGATCAAGCAGTTTGGCAGCGGGGCCGCTGGGTTTCTTGAGGCCCTGTTCCCATTGCTGGACGGTGGTCTTGCCGACACCGAGGAAGGCGGCGAACACGCTTTGGCTGACATGTGCCGAGGACCTGATGCGCTGGATCTCCACGGCGGAGAAATTTCGCTTGGGCGGCAGGCAAAGACTGTCGAACTCCCACATGGTCACGTCGTCCATGCGGCCTTTGTCGTGAAGTCGCTTTGCCGCAAAGTGGATGTTCTTGAGAATCCGGCTCATGGCCCAATTTCCAAATTGTCGTCGGTCACTTCGGCACCACGCGTCCAGTCAAGGAAGCCCCGGTCCGTGACCACCCGAAGGGAAGAATCATATCACTGGGTAATACAAGTTTCAATGATCCGAAGATGCTGGGTGAGGCTGGCATTGCCATTGATTTTTCTCGCAAAAACATTATAAAAACTATTTTTTACAATTAAAGAGGGCTGCGTGTCCGGCGGCAAGGGTGGCGAGGGACGGATCGAGTATTGGGGCAAAAGCGCCGTGCTGCGTTTGCCCGCCGGCACGGTCGGGGCGGCCGGGTTTCTCCCCGGCGAGGCGCTGGACGTCCTCATCAGCGAGGGGCAGGTCATCCTGCGTCGCCAGGGAGGTGCCGCGCATGAGGTGCGATGGGATGCCATGGCGGGTCATGAGGATTGCCATGAGGCGGCCGGCGAGCCATGTGTTGCACATCGGTGCCACACCCGGCCTCTACCCACATCTTGTGGTGATGACCGCTTGGGAAATCAACAGCTTGCGGTCCCGTTGGCGGACTGTCCCCTTGGGGACGCCACTTCAAAATCATAGGCCGACCTGTAGTTTCAGCCCATCAACAGGTCCGGAATATCGCGTGCGCCAAGCAGAACGCGGACGATGCGAGGCGGCACGCGTTCGGCATTGTAGACGATGACATAGGGAAAGCCGGTTAAGGCCAGAAACCTGTATGGCGGATCGGCGAACTCGCGACGTAGCGTCCCGATTTCCGGATAGGCGCCAATCCGGTTGGCCGCTGTTGATACAGCGTTCCTCAAAGCCTGTGCTGCCAAGGGGTTCTCCTTGGCAATCCAACGGACAGCTTCGAGGAGGTCATCTCTCGCACGAGGTGAAAGGGTGGCGCTGGTCACTGGCGGTGCTGTTCAATGATTTTGTCTGCTTCAGATAATGCATCGGCCAAGGTAATGTCGCCATTCTGGTCCGCGTCGGACTCTGCCGTCTGCAACATTGCAATGAAATCGCCCCGACGCTGCTCCTGGTCCTGCAGGAGGCGGAGGCCAGATCGCACCACTTCGCTCACATTGTTGTAACGGCCCTTTTCCACACAAGCTTTGGCAAACCGTTCCAGTTCCGGTGTCAGGCTCACATTGGTCGCCATGGAAGACCTCGATGTCAAAGTTTGACATAAAGATAGGTCAGTGCCTTTGCAATGGCAAGTCAGGCGTTGTGATTTTGAACGCATATGGCGAAACGGATACAGACGGCAGTTTTCTATGCTTTGAGCCCTGCCGACCAGTTATCGGTTTTGTCACCTATGGCACGCCATATTAAATCAATGAGTCACGTCGGAAAGCCGAATACAGATAAATGGCTCAGCCATGCCGGGTGGCGAATGGGTCATTGGGCATCGGTCGACAACCCAGTCGGAAGAGGCGGTGGAGGAAGGCTCAAAAGGTGATGTCTGCGGGGATTTCGTCATCATCCGAGACGACGACGTCCCGCGTCGGTTCGACAGCACGCGCCACCATGGACGAAGAGAGCGGTGAAATGCGGTCGGGATGTGCCATTGCGAGAGACCACATGAGAGCGCGGAGCTTAATGCGCGGCGGGGGTGAAAATCATCTTAAGTCCAAGAGCATGAATGACCTTGAGGACGGTTTCATGCCGGGGATGCGCGCCGGGGGCCAATGCCTTGTAGAGGCTTTCTCGGCCAAGTCCGGACGCGCGGGCGATCTCGGCCATTCCGCGCGCTTTTGCGGCGTCGCCAATTCCCGTAAGTAACAGCTCCAGATGGGCTCATGTCATTCGTTCGATGTTGGGAATGCCCCAGCCAACATAGGCGGGATGTGTATCGGCCACCGCGCCGGTCATCCTGCGTCGCCAGGGGCTTGCCATCTGCTATGACGTGGTGGTCAATAAGCATGGCGGCCAGATTCTGGGCGGCGGCAAGCGCGGAGAGGGTGCGGTCTTCACTGTCAGGATACCCGTGACATGATTTGGCAAGGTCTTTGCCGGGCGGCCATTGCCCTTTTGGGGGCAGCCCAGGTCATGGCGGCATGGGCGGCAACGGCCGCCTCCCGTCCGGTTCCGATCTATGCCGAGATCAAGGACTGGATGGTAGCCTGCGACAACATCCGCTCTTGCGAGGCGCAGGGGGCTTCGGATGAATATCCGGGGCTGTCGATGATCATTCGGCGGCAGGCCGGACCTGAAGGCCTTTTGGAAATCACCCTGGCCTCCGAAAGCGGAATCGAGCCCTCGTCGCTCATGCTGGACGGCGCGCCGTTCGATACCGGAGCGAGTTGGACCATTCTGCGGGATGGTCGGACCACCATGCTTCTCGCTGCCAGACAGCAGGCCGCTGCCGTCCTGAAGGGCCTCCGCAACGGAACCGTCTTGTCATCCGGCCCGCTCAAGGGACGATCGGCACCGGCTCTATCCTTGCGCGGGCTCGCCGCGGTGCTGATGCTCATGGACGATGTCCAGGGGCGGATCGGCGGTGTGAGCGCGCTGGCCCTCCCAGGCCCGGCGCCCGCCGGCCAGGTTCCCCCGGCACCCGCCATTCCCATGGTGACGGCGGCGGCCTTGGCCCCGACCCTTCCCCCCCAGGCCGCCCGAACCTTGATCGGCGCAATCCGCGCGGCGAGGGCATCGGACATGACTGCGGCGGAATGCGAACCGGAAGAGGATGTCACGACCCCTCACGACCAGGACCTGGCTGTGCTGTTATCGCCCGACGAGGCGCTGGTTCTGCTGGAATGTTTCCGGGGACCTTATCAATCGGCATCGCTGGCGTTCCGGGGGGCACCGGATAAGCCGTCTCAGGCGGAACGCCTGCCGCTGCCGCTGCCCCTCGAAGCCAAGCCCATGGATATTTATTTCTCGGCCGATTACGACCCGGCAACCCACATCTTCTCCATGAAGGCCAATGGACGGGGCTTGGGCGATTGCGGAAGGTCGGCGTCCTGGGTGTTCGATGGCCGCCGGTTCCAACTGGTCGCCTACGCCAAACAGGGCCGGTGCGGAGGCATCGTGTCCTGGCCCGTCCTTTGGCGCTCCGCCAATGTCCCGGTGCGACCATGAGTCCCTGGACGCCGGGCCGATGTGCATCCGTGCTTTTTTTGGACCCGCCGAAATCCGGGTCTCCTATGTCTTTCGCAACGTCACCGACCATCCGGTAGAGACGGTCGTGGCCGTCCCCTTGCCCGATCTCGACCTTTCCGCCGGGCTAGAGGCGCCAAATTGGAGTTTCCCCGTCAACAAACCTGATTTCCTGGATTTCAAACTGTGGGGCAACGACCGGCCGGTCCCCGCGACGCTGGAACGCCGCGCCCAGTTCAAGGGCCAAGACGTCACCCTGGATCTCGCTGCGGCGGGCGTGCTCGATGTTGGACCCTGGAAGCTGGGGGGCTACGATCCGCAATTCGCCCATGTCCCGAAGGAAACCATGACCCGTCTGCGCGGGGCCGGACCCATCGCCGACGGAGACGATGACCACGACATGCCCACCTGGGTTCTGTAATCCAAATACTTCTGGACGCAAACATTTCCCACCGGGGCCGAAACCGGATCCGGCCTGTCTACAAGCCGTTCGTCGGCCGGATGGTCGGCCTTAAATCGGCCGATAGCGGAGGTAAAGCCGCTGCCGGAAATCAGCAGTCTGCGGTCCCGTTGGCGGGCGGCCGGCCCTGGTTCCCACCGCTGGTCTGACGATTTCATTGCCCGTCGACCCGGCTGAGCCTTACCATCATCGAGACAGGCAGTATTGGGGCGGGGCTATGTTTTTTGCGGTCATCCTTGGCATCATTTTTTCGATCTTCCACTTCCTTTTCCAACTTCCCGCAGATGCCTCAATAGTCGGTGCGGGGATTCTCACGGTTGTCTTCTGGGTGATTTGGAAGATGCGCTGGATCATCCTCGGCATTCTCGGCCTTGAAATGCTCTTCGGCGGCGGCGGTGACGGCGGGGACGTTTAGCCCGCGCCCAGTTCCGGTAGTGTTGCCAATGCGGCAGGCAGGAGTCCGCTGACGGTATCGATCAGCCGGTTGATTTCCAAAGGCTTTGAGAGTGTGTCGTCGGCGCCGAGGGCCTTGGCATAGCCAAGATATCGCATGTCCTGTTCAGCCCCACCGCCGGATATGGCGAGGATTTTCACCTGCGGCCATGTCCTGCGGATGTGGACGATCGTTTCGATTCCGTCTTTTTCGGGCATGAAGATATCGGTGATGACCAGATCCGGGCAACCGTTTGAAAACTGCGCAATACAGTCATTGCCGTCACATGCTTCAACAACGCTGTGGCCGTGCTTCTGAAGCATCGCGCTAAGCACGGCGCGAACTGTACTGCTGTCATCTGCCACGAATATCAGTGCCAACGACCGTTTCCTGTAAAATCTGCGCGGATGCTATCCTCAGTGCTGAAATATGACAAAGCGTAACATTTTGATAATAGAGTGTTAAAAATTTATGACGGGCCGGGCGGGCCTGTGACGGCCATCACACCTTGAGCCACCATAAAAAAACCGCACGAAAAACCGATTGCCTCGACGCCGATTATTCGCGTGATACAGTGTCCGGGTGACGTGGGGTCATGCCGGACCCTTCGTATTCCATCCCTTTTGCGGATCGCCAGAGCCATGCGCACCCGTTTCCCCCGCGGATCGACCGTTTATGCCAAAGACGGTCGCAGCTACATCGTCGAGGACGTCGCCGACGGAATCGTCTACTGCACCACATCGAGCGGTGCCGAGACCGAATTTCCGGAAAGCAAGTTGCTGAGCGAGGTGGAGTGGGCGGCCAAGACCAAGGTCGGCCTGCAACGGGACGTGTCTTATCTTCGACTGAAGCAGTCACGGCACTTTCAGCCTGCCGGCGAGACCCTCGACGCCGCCGCCGCGGAGCGCGTGCTGGTGAGGGCGGAAGGCCTGTCTCCCGGTCTTCTCGATTTCGCAGCCTTCACCGTCGCCAAACGGGTCTTGGCGGAACAGAGGGAGGAGGCCCTTGCCGGGCAGCTTTCCATCCGCAAATGCCGGGAACTGTTCGATGCCGCGCCGCCGGGTGTGCGTGCCCGCCTGCTTGCCGATCTCCTTGGCGCGCGCGCCGATGCTCTGGTCAGCGCCGGCGGGCTGGGTGAACATCTCCTGAAGGCGATGGTCGCCAAAGGGCTCGAGCCGTTGCAGGCCGAGTACACGGCATTTCGGGCCCGTCCGCTGAACAGGATATAATCATCCCAGGCCGGGTTTGGTCACCTGCCGGTGAATGGCGCGCATCAGGAGCAGGCTGATCACCGCCGTCGTCATCACGATATAGCCCAGCCAATTGAAATGCTGCAGCGGTCCGCCGTCATCTTGCACGATGATCACGCCGGCGATGACCGAGGCGATGCCGCCGGAGAATTGCTGCAGCGATGCGCCGATGGCATTGAATGCCCCGCGCCGGGCGATGTCGGGTACGGCGGTCATCAGCGCCTGTGCCGGGATCATGCGCGAGAAGATGCCGACGAAGAGCAGGACATTGATGATGATCACCGTGATCAGGCCGGCAGCGCCGAGATTGGTCCAGATCGCCACCATGACCAGGGTCACAGACGTCCCGAAGAAAAAGATGCGGAGTTTCCCGAAGTGATCGGTCGCCTTGCCGATCAGCGGCCCGGTGAACACCGTGCATAAACCGGAGACGAAATAGATCGTCGGCAGATCGCCGAAGGACAGCCCGACATTGTGGACGGTGAAGGCGCTGCCGAAGGGCATCAACATATAGCCGCCGGTCGCCAGCAGGGCGGTGGTGGCGAAGGCCATGGTATATCTCGGCTCGAACAGCGTCCGCAGCAGATGGGTCCAGGCGCCGTGTTCCTGGGGCACGGTCAGATGCGCATCGACCGGCTTCATCGACAGCAGGATGACGATCCAGGCCGGCAGCGCGATGACGACAATGGCGATGAAGGGCAGGTGCCAGTTCCACAGATTGGCAAAATAGACTCCTGCCGGAAGGCCGAGGACCTGCGAGGCGGCGAAGGCGGTTTGGATGAACCCCATGACGCGGCCCCGCATCCCCAGGGGGAACAGGTCGGTGGCGATTGCCATCACCACGGAACCGATCACGCCGCCGAACAGTCCGGTGACGATGCGCGCCAGCACCAGGAGCCGATAGCTGTCGGCCAGCGCACAGAGCGCGGTGCCGAGAATGAAGCCGCCATAGAAGAACAGCAAAAGCCGCTTGCGATCGAAACGATCGGCGAAGCCGGCCGCCAGCAATCCGGAAATGGCGGCGCTGAAGGCATAGGACGATACCGCCCAACCGAATTGCCGCGGCGTGATCTGCAGCGCCGGCATGACGATCGCGCCCAGCGGCGAGATGATCATGAAATCGATGATCAGGGTGAATTGCAGGAAGGCGAGGATGGCGATGACGAATTTCTGATAGGGGGTGAAGGTCAAATTTTCCATGGCTGTTGCCGTGTCCATCCCCTTCAATCCTGGCGGCGACACTGTAGCGAAATTAATGGATACGGCCAGGGCCATTCGGTTTCGCGGGACCATGCCGCCCGGCGGTAGGCAGGAGATGGCGTGTCAATCGCCGAACAGCCTGCGCACCTGATGCAGGTCATCGACGACGGCGATGCAAAGCGCCGACATTTCGGCGGTCGGTCGCAGCAGGTCCGGCACCATGATGGTGGCGATACCGGCGGCATGGGCGGCCCGCACGCCATTGTGGGAATCTTCCAGGGCGACACATTTGGCGGGGGCAAAGCCGAGGTCAGCCGCGGCCCGCAGATAGACGTCGGGATGCGGCTTGCCGCGCGCGACGTCGTCTCTCGTCGCCACCGCCTGGAACCGATGGCGAATGCCGCATCGGCTCAGATGCTTCTCGGTGGTCGGGCGCCGGGTCGAGGTGGCGACGGCTTTCGGGATGTCGCGCTGATCAAGAAAATCCAATATTTCCAGCACTCCCGCCCGCAGCGGAATACCGCCTGCGAGGCGGGCGTCGACCTGCTCGTGCAACCGGTGGCGGAAATCCGCAATCGAGAACTCAGGACCGAAGAATTCCTGCATCACGATGTCGGTGTCGGGCAATCCGATCATCGCCTGCTGAACGTCTTCCGGCAGCACGAACCCCATGGCTTCGACCGTCTCGACCACCGCCACCCGGAAGATCCGCTCGGTGTCGATCAGCAAACCGTCCATGTCAAAAATGACGGCTTCAAATCTCTTTGAAATGATCATGCCTGCTGATCCCCGGGTTGATGGCGATCTTCTTCCCGGCGACCGCTGTGCGCCTTGAGCTCGTCAGGGTCGCTCCCGGAAACAGCGGCGTCAATACGGATCTCGGCAGGCTGGGCAATGCCCGCACGACTGTGGCACCATTGGCGACCGCAACCGATTGATTGAGGACTCCCCCGAATGACCGATGCGATCCCGAGGACGGCGCTGCAACTCCGCACGCTGGTCAAGCACAGCGGCGAGCTTGAGTTGTCGCTGGCCAGCGTCGAAATTCCGCAACCCTCCGCCGACGAGGTGCTGCTGCGCATCGACGCGGCGCCGATCAATCCCTCGGATATCGGACTGCTGTTCGCCGCCGCCGATATGCAGAGGGCGACCCTGTCCGGCACGGCGGAGCGACCCATCGTCACCGCCCCCATTGCCGATGCGGCAATGAAGGGTCTGGCCGCCCGCATCGACGCGTCGCTGCCCGCCGGTAATGAAGGTGCCGGCGTGGTCGTCGCCGCGGGGGCCTCGGCTTCCGCGCAATCACTGCTGGGCAAGACCGTGGCGGCCTTGGGCGGGGCCATGTATTCGCAATATCGATGCCTTCCCGCCGATCAGTGCCTGGCGCTGCCCGCGGATGCGACGCCCGCCGACGGCGCCTCTGCCTTCGTCAATCCGCTCACCGCCCTGGGGATGGTCGAGACCATGCGCCGGGAGGGCCACACCGCCCTCGTGCACACGGCGGCGGCGTCCAACCTTGGCCAGATGCTCAACCGCATCTGCCGCAAGGACGGTATCAGTCTGGTCAATATCGTGCGCAAGCCGGAACAGGTCGACCTGCTGACCGCCATGGGCGCCCGGCATGTGTGCAACAGCGGTTCGCCGGACTTCCTGCGCGACCTGACCGAGGCCCTGGCGGCCACCGGTGCGACCATCGCTTTCGACGCCATCGGCGGCGGCGCGCTCGCCGGGCAGATCCTGACCTGCATGGAGGCGGCGCTGACCCGCAATGCGAAAGACTACAGCCGCTATGGTTCGAC
>Ga0007882_10001645_pt1 | contig 12790 bp, 14 predicted proteins | sample CryBogCBH12Aug01_FD_71195 | JGI IMG/M metagenome (GOLD analysis project Ga0007882, IMG submission 71195) | Freshwater microbial communities from Crystal Bog, Wisconsin, USA - CBH12Aug09.1 | ecosystem: Environmental > Aquatic > Freshwater > Lake | place: Crystal Bog, Wisconsin, USA | collected... | reverse complement strand
CTGACGTATCAACTCGTATTGAAATCCTGCTGCTATAGCATTTGCTGTACAACTATTAATGTTTTCCTGTTGATACACAGGAGGAAGTATATTTCTTAAATCAACTATTGGAGGTAGCGATTTAAGTGTGTCATTACCAGCAGTATATTTCAAATCTCTGAAATCAGGCAAATCTGGTTTCCATCCATAATGTGTGATAGTTCTATTCATAACATTGTAAATTATTATACACTTTTAATTTAACCGGTATTCATTAAGAGTTTAGTTGTATTCTGATATAATTCGTGTTTCAAACCATTCTTCAAAGGATGATTGTCTGATAATATTCTGAAGCTGAATTATTTATTTTAAACTTTTTCTATCACCAGACAATCGGGATAAAACACGGTACCTTTTTACCGGTTGCAAAGTAAATACTAATAAGTTTCTTAAACAACCGTTATTTAACGGTAAAATTCACCGCTAAATAACGGTAAAACTCACCGTTAAATAACGGTAAAAAATACCGTTATTTAACGCTTGTCTGGTATTGTATAAACCTTGACCTTTGCAAAATATTATTAAACAATAAAAAATAAAACAAAATGTCAAAATTATCTTCAGCAGGTGCTCCAGTCACTAAAGAGGAAGCACACAACTACATCAAAGCGCATGTTAGTTTAAAAAGTAAACTAAAAGAAAATCTGTCAAAACCAGATTCAACTGTAACACCGGAAGTAAAGGCTCATTTTAGTAGTGAGATTAATGCTTTTTTATTTGATATAGATCAAATAAAAAAATTACTCGAGACAAAAGATAAAAACGGAGAATTACCACAATATCTGATGGTTTCGCTAGGTGCTAACTATCATGAGGAAAGTTCTGATCTTCATAAGCCAACTGTTGTACTGGCAGGTGTGTCTTATCAGGAAGAAAAAGATAATTATTATACAATGTCACTTACGAATCCCGGTTTACAGCAATCACCTCCATTAACACTTAATGGGTTTCCAGCTCCTAAAAGTTAATTATAATTGATGTCTGTTCTTTCAATTTTTAAATTTGTTTCAGTCTGGATTATAGTCTTACCTTTTATTACGGGTATAATTTTATACAGGAAATTAAATACGGATAGTAAAATTATTTTACTGGTTGTATTTGCCGGTATAATACCTGAAATAATAGGTGGCTGGTTTTTTCATAATGAAGAATTTAGAAATATAACTTACAACCTTTATACACCAGTTGAATTTGGTTGTTATGCAATGCTTTTTCGAAATAAATTTATATTATACAAACTTAAACAGTTGTATAAAATCTCGCTCCTTTTTTATTCCCTCATTTCCCTCTATTTATTATTAAATAATAAAATTTCAACCCTCTTCCTAAACCAATGGGTAATTACCGGTAATATTATTTTATTGTGCTGGATTGGATTATATCTGATTCAGCTTTACTGGAAAGATGATATTGAATTTGAACCACGTGACCCTTTTTTCTGGTTTCTGATAGCTATTATTTGCTATGCTTCCAGTACTACTGTTTTCTATAGTTTATGGTATATTGTACTTAGCAAGGCCTTTTCTAAGTATTACTTTGTTGTGATAATACATCATATTTTCAATATTAATTTATATTTACTGTTCTTTGTAGGAATTTTAAAAAATGTAACATTACATAAATTTAATGAACACGTCTCCAGATGATATTCTGATTGCTTTGCTGGCAACAACAATGGTCTTTTTTCTTTTAGGAGGATTCGCTATTGCTTTTACAATCATTTATAAAAAGAAACAACAAAAACATAAAGAAGAAACCATAAGAAGAGAATTGAATTTTCAAAACGAATTATTGCTTACTCAGGTAGAAATACAAGAGAAAACCCTGGAAACTATTTCACAGGAAATACATGATAATATAGGTCAGGTTTTAACGGCTGCTTTATTAACCCTTAGAATAATTAAAACAGACGACGATAAGTTAAAGGAAGAAATCGCATTAGTCAATCAACTAATGTCTGATGCACTTAAAGACTTACGTAATTTATCACAAAGTCTTAATACCGATAAAATACTGGATAAAGGCCTTATTGAAGCAGTAGATTTTGAGTTAGTTATACTTAAAAGAACAGGTATTAATACAAATCTTGACGTAACTGGTGAATATTTTGGAATATTACCACAAAAAGAACTTATTTTGTTTCGGATTATTCAGGAAAGTTTATCAAATATTATTAAACATGCCAAAGCAAAAAGTATTACTATAAATATTGCTTACTCAACCGGACATCTAAATATAGAAATAATTGATGATGGCGTTGGCTTTGATTTGAATGATAAATCAAAAGGAATAGGATTAAAGAATATTTTGAACAGAAGTAAGCTGATAGGGGCTGAAACGGAGATTATCAGCGAAATTAATAAAGGTACAAGAACGGTTTTATCATTAAATACTTAATAAATTATACAGAATATGGGTTTGAGAATAGCATTAGTGGATGATCATATTCTGGTTAGAAATGCAATTTCTGATTTGCTGAAAAAGAATAACTACGAAGTAGTCTGCGAGGCAAATAATGGCAGAGTATTCTTCGATTATTTATCCCAGAATCCATTGCCCGATATCGTTTTGCTGGATATCAATATGCCTGAAATGGATGGTTATACTACTATGGAAGCTATTTCGAAAAAATATACTGAACATAAGGTGATTGCTTTAAGTATGTATGATAGCGAACAAAGCATACTAAGAATGATAAAAGCCGGAGCAAAAGGTTATTTATTAAAAGAAAGTCAGCCTAAGGAACTTATTGAAGCCATAGAAACCGTATATGAAAAAGGGTTTTATTATTCCGAAATGGTTAAAGACAAACTCGTTAAAAACCTATCTGCATTATCAAAAAAAGATAATATAAAGAATGCTCATCTGGATTTTTCTCCAAAAGAGATAGAATTCTTACATCATTTCTGTACTGATATGAGTTATAAAGAAATTGGGGCTAAACTAGGTATCAGTTCCCGCACAGTTGAAGGTTACAGAGATGAATTGTTTGTAAAGACCGGTATAAATACCCGGATTGGCCTCATATTATTTGCCATTAAGAATGGAGTAGTAAGGGTATAATAAATACAGGGAGATAGTAGATAGAATACAGGAGTCAGGAAAATACATAATACAACGTAAGTTGAGAGCAATACAGACGGATGATTGTTTAGCAACTCAATTTTTATTAAAGCAATTGTAACTAAGTATGCATTAATTAAGATATTTCAATAAAACCTTTTACTTTTATCCCTCAGTTAATACCAGCTAATCAACCATTTTGTATGAAAAAGTATCTTTTATTAATATTGCTGATGCCGTTTTTAGTGCATGCACAGTTTGATAAGCCTACTTATAATTATTGGGAATTTTATGCATTCCCCAAACCTAAAGGCAACGTCAAATCTGTAGAAATTCAAGTAAAAGATTTGCCAGATAATACTTCCATAATTAATAAACATTTTAAGCCATTAATTGCAATAGAATTTGGTAAACATATAATAAGTAAAGTTAGCTTAACTTATACCCCGCATGGCGATTTGAATATACTGACAAATGTAGATTCTTTTGGAAATGTAGTAATTCAGATAAATTATATATACGATGAATTTAACAGGATAATTAATACCAATGTATATAAAGATAAAGTAAAAAGAACAGATCACTCATATAGTTACCTTTATGATTCTCTTGGTAGATGGATTGAAACTAAATATTTTGATAGTATCGGTAAATATGTTCATAGCGAATTAAGGGTTTATAATAAAAATGTAGTTACAGCTTATTATCCTTCCGGTAAGGATAATAAAATAAAAGAAGTATATAAGTTTAAACCAAACGAGATAATTCGTAAAACCTATGATATAAGTGAACGTGATATTTTACACAAAACTACAGAAACATTTGAAGGAGATAATGTATGTAAAATTTATGAAAACTATTATGAAAACAATGGAGGAAGGCGATCAAAAACAATTTTTAAAGATAATTCAAAAGAAGGATCTGAAAAACAATTTCATGAATGCTTTTATTGTAATGATCCAACCGAACAAAGAAAATGGAAGAAGAATGAGCAAGGTGATATTATAGAAGAATTAATTATTCGTGATGGGGATAATCATGTAACATTATTTGAAAATGGTAAATTTATTATTACTTATAAATATGAATACGACTCCCACGGAAACTACACAAAGAAAACAGAATATATAGACGGTATTCCTGCTTACGAAACCATCCGTACCATAGAATATTATGACTAAAATTAATTTCAAATAAACCAACAAAACTATATGAAAAAGTTTCTCTTATTAATTGTGCTTATACCGCTTTTTGCAGAGGCTCAATATGATAAGCTAAAAGAATATAATTCTGAAAATATGAAATCTTTTATACAAAAAGGAAATGTCAAATCAATCGTTTCCTGTATGAAAAAAATATTTAATGATGACTCTCTTTTTTATAAAAAAAACTGGAATCTTATTTCTAATGGTAATATTAGTGATATTGATAAAGTATTGACAACAAAATATAATCATTTCAATAATATTGATACCATTATTCAAATAGACCTGAATGGTAAATTATTATATCAATATATTTATTCATTTGATTATTTAAACAGAATTACTTTGTATAACAATATTAATGAATATTCAAAAAACCAAATAGATTGCTTTATAAGTTATGATTCAATTGGAAGAAAGTTAGGTGAAAAGTGTTATAATAAATCAGGACAATTTATTAAAAGTGATACTATTATTTATCATAAAAATAAAGTTATTATATATAAAAATGCATCTCATAGTGATAATAATAAAATAGTTTATTATTTTAAAAAGCATAAAATAAAGATGGAAGTATATGTTCCGAATTTTAAGAATATTTCTTCAAAAACAATTGAAACAAGAAATAAGATAAATAAACACAAAATCATTTATACGTATAATTCTACTGGTAAATTTATTTCAAAGAAAATTACAATTTCAAATGTAAAAGAAGGGTCTTATTTAATTATTAATAATTGTAAAAATTGTGGTAATCCTGAAATGAAAGTTGATTGGAAGAATAATGATAAAGGTGATATTATCTATGAAACATTTTATTTTTCTTCTAGGTATCGATTTAGAAATACATATTTTAATGGAACTCTAAAAAAGACCTATGAATATATCTACGACTCCCACGGAAACTACACAAAGAAAACAGAATATATAGATGGTATTCCTGCTTACGAAACCACCCGCACCATAGAATATTACAACTAAAAAAAATAAATAAACTGTTTAATAGCAATTGCAATGATATAAGTGGTAAATTTGGTGTCTAAGACATCCGTGTACACTTATAATTAAGTTTACTATGTTATTTCTATCTACTTCTTGTATTAGTATTTATAATACTGACTATTGGTTTAGTGAGTTGGTGGTAGGTATTCTGTTAACTAACCTATCTTCCAATAATATCAATGCTGATATTACTATACTAATCAATCTTTATTACAGACTGAAATTTACATTTGCTCTTCTAACGAAAGAAAATCTCAGTAACCTGATGGTTCTTTACAAAAACCGGTGGGTTATAACCCAAAACCTACAGGTATTTTCTAATAACCAATGGGTTCTTTTACAAAACCAACTGGTTTCTAAAATAAACCGTCGGGTTGTTACAACAAACCGTCAGGATTCTGACAATAACCGTTTGGTTTATTATAATAACCGATGGGTTATTGATAATAACCGTCTGGTTTATATAATTTTCCATTGGGTTGTGTTTGTTGCAAAACCTAATAAAGATAATCCAACTATTAATCTTACTGTATTACATCTATGTTTTGTTCATTAATTATTCAAACTAAGGATTATGACTAATAAAATTCATTGCAGCAGAGAATATCGCAAAGGAGTTGGGACTATTATTCCCGATTTATTGCTTGCTACACTTACAGGAATACTGGAAAACGATGAAGTGTTTAATGATCCTCCTTTTAATGAAGCTGAAAGTAAAGAAGTTAATAAGGAATATGCTGACGCAAAATCAGCTTACAATCGAGGTGGAATTGCTCAGGAACCAGCCTGGCATTTTGCAGTAAATAACGCTATTGCATTGCTGGATAAAGAGGCAGATTATGTAGATGATATTGCTGATGGTGATGTTAATATTATTAATTTGTCTGGGTTTACGCCAACTGATTTTTCTTCTGGTAGAAAGAATAAACATATACCTGGTCAGCCAAAGAGAATTTCGTTTGAAAAAAATATTCCTACTGCACGAATTAATACCTGGTGTGAGGCACATGAGGAAAATGATTCTTATGGTTGTCTGTTATCCGAAGGAGCTCCTTTACCCGAAGGTTTCTGGATAGGAAGTAATGGAATATTTAAAACAACTCCCGAAATGCCTGTAATTTATCATAGTGTAGGTTTACAAAGAAAGAAATTGTTTACCGGGCTTAAAACAGGTGTAAGTTACTGGGTTTATTTTTATGTAACCAATACAGCAGGAGTGGGGCCAATTAGCAATGGTGTAAGTATATCCTGTGGTTAGTGTAAAGGGTAATTTGGTTAAAAAGTAAAATAGCCAAAAAGTTTTCTAAACTTTTTGGCTATTTATATTTAGCAGAATAAATTTTATTGTAAAGTATTCTGTATTACTCACGATTCACCACTCACGTAACTCACGACTTACGTTTATTACGCAACTCCAGATCCTTCATCAACTTTGCTGTCAGGATTTACAAAATGAAGCTTTCCAGCTTTATCCTCAGCCATCAGTATCATACCATTGCTTTCTATCCCTCTCATCTTTCGGGGAGCAAGATTAATAACTACGGTAACTTGTTTGCCAATAATATCTTCCGGACTAAAATGTAGTGCAATACCCGAAACAATAGTTCTGGTTTCAAAACCAAGATCAACTGTAAGTTTCAATAACTTATCAGCTTTAGCTACTTTCTCGGCAGTAACAATTGTACCTACCCTTAAATCTATTTTAGCAAAATCATCAAATACAATTTCAGGCTTAACAGCCTCCCTGCCCTCCAAAGGAGGGTTCAATACGGCCTCCCCACCTACCGAAGGCGCGTTTTTCAATACAGTTATATCTTTTTCTAAAGTCCCTCCTTTGGAGGGATTTAGGGAGGCTGCTTTAGCTTTCAGTTTTGCTATCTGTTCTTCCACTTCTGTATCTTCTATTTTTCTGAATAATAATTCGGGTGCCCTAAGGTTGTATCCTACACTCAGCAGATTTAATTTGCCTGCATTTTCCCAATCCAGCATTTTATCTACCACCTTCAGCATGTACAACATCTTTTTGGCAGTATAAGGCAAGAAAGGATTTATTAATATAGCAAGGTTGGCTGTCAACTGCAAACAGAGGTGTAAACAATTATCAATAAGTTGCTGATTATCAGGATTTTCTGAAATCGTTTTAGCTAATATCCACGGCTCTTTCTTTTGCATATACTGATTGCCCTTTCTTGCAAGGTCAATCACTTCAAACAAAGCTTCTCTTAACTTATATTCTTCCAGTAAAGATTCCACCTTCTGTTTAGCAAGCTTAATGTCTTCAATCAGCTTTTTATCAGTATCATCTGCAATGTCATTGTAGAATTTTGGTACTTTGCCAGCACATAGTTTGTGCATCAATACCATAGTTCTATTAATAAAATTGCCGAAAATGCTTACCAGCTCACTATTATTTGCATCCTGAAAACCTTTCCAGGTAAATTCACTGTCCTTAGTTTCGGGAGCAATCTGGGTAAGATAATAACGCAATACATCCGCCAGCGATTCGCCTCCATTATCCTTCTTAATCCAGTCGTTGATGTAATCATCCATTTCAATGCTCCATCCTCTGCTGGTGCTCATCTTATCGCCTTCCAGGTTCATAAATTCATTAGCAGGAACATTGGTTGGTAGAATATTGCCATTCAGCTTCAGCATTACAGGGAAGATAATACAGTGAAAAACAATATTATCTTTTCCAATAAAATGTACCAGCTTAGTATCTTCACTATACCAGTAAGGCTTCCAGTCTTTGCCATTGTCAGCTGCCCATTGTCTGGTAGCAGATATATAACCAATAGGTGCGTCAAACCATACATATAGAACTTTACCAGCCTCCCTGCCCTCCAAAGGAGGGTTCTTGGCAGCAAGCTCATGAAACTTTGAAACTATTTTATTGGCTACATTTTCAGTGTCTCCAAGTATTTCATTATTCGTAAACCGGATTACTTCAAAACCAAGTTTGTTTAATTCATTAGTTCTTTCAGCATCACTTATTATATGGTCTGGTAATTGGTGAATTTCCCCATCAACCTCTATAATTAAATTACTGGATAAACAAACGAAGTCTGCAATAAAATTACCTATAATATGTTGCCTTCTGAATTTATGTCCTTCCAGATTTTTACCTCTCAATACTTCCCATAAAACCTTTTCAGCTTCCGTTGGGTTGCTTCTTTGATTAGTTACAAATTCTTTTAACAAGCCATAAACTATAGGGTCGGCTGTTTTATACCCCCCTCCTTGGGAGGGGTAGGGGGAGGCCGGCACTTTCACACCCCAGTCTAAATCTCTGGTAACGGCTCTTGGCATTAAACCACCTTCTATCCAGCTTTTACATTGTCCGGTTACTGTACCACGCCAATCGTCTTTATGATCTTCCAGAATCCATTTACGTAAAAAGTCTTCATGTCTGTTCAATGGAAGATACCAGTGACTCGTTCCTTTTTTAACAGGTTTTGCACCGCTAAGGGTAGAAACAGGATTTATTAATTCATCGGGACTGAGACTTTTGCCACATTTTTCGCACTGATCGCCAAAGGCACTATCATTACCACAGTTAGGGCAGGTACCTTTTATAAAACGGTCTGCCAGAAATGTTTTAGTTTCCTCATCATAATACTGTTCCGATTCTTTTACTTCCAAATCGCCTTTTTCGTTTAAAGCAGTAAAGAATTCCCTTGCCGTTTCATGATGCAGGGGAGAAGAAGTACGATGATAAATATCGAAGGAAATACCTAAGTCTTTAAAATTCTGTTCTATTATAGGATGATATTTATCTATAATAGCCTGAGCAGTAGTACCCTCTTTCATTGCCTGAATAGGAATAGCGGTACCATGCTCATCGCTGCCGCAAACAAATACTACATCTCTTTTCTGAGCTCTCAGATACCGCACATAAATATCAGCCGGTATATATGCACCTGCAAGATGGCCAATGTGTTTTAATCCATTAGCGTAAGGCAGTGCCGAAGTAATTAAATATCGTTTTGGTAAGTTCATTTTATTTAAATAGAAGTTTGCAAAAATAGTTAAATGAGTACTACTGATTATGATAATAATGGGAAGGTAATAAAATCTATTAGAAAATATTAACATTTCCCATTAAGCGTTTTGATAAGTATGGGAGTCTATATAGTGCAGAACAATAAAAATGGCATAGAATTTGTAATTAGAAATCATATAAATTATTATATATAAATTTTCTCATAAGCAGTTAGTTTTGGTTGCGGTCTCGATTTCCATCGGGACCAATCTTTTTTATAAATACTAACAAACTTTCTGACTATAACAACACAACTACTCCGAATTATTAATATCCAGTATTGATTGTTAACTTAAAACGTACAACATATTACATTAAACTTTCTTATTTTTGCAGCATGGGAACAATAGTAAATAATATGGCAAATAAACCCTGGCAAAACGAAGAGGTTGACTTTATTACTTCCTCTTTACTAAATTACAATTTAATTGTCTGGAACGACGATATTAATTCATTTGATTGGGTTATAGAAACCTTGATAGATATATGCAGCCATACTCATGAACAGGCAGAACAATGCGCTTTATTAATACATACTAAAGGAAAATATGCTGTAAAGCAAGGCAAGTATAATAAACTGAAAACCTATTGCGATGCTATAACAGAGAGAGGTATCAATGCTACTGTTGAATCAATAGCATAATTATTCCCTGTAATATTTAAGGATGCCTATTCATATATTAGACCACAAATTATGGTTTCCTCCAGTATCAGAAGCTAATGAAGATGGACTGTTGGCAATAGGAGGAGATTTAACGGTTGACAGAGTTCTGCTGGCATATAAAAAAGGGATCTTTCCCTGGTATGATGGTAGTATGCCACTGTGGTGGTCGCCCAATCCCCGGTTTGTTTTATTCCCCGAAGAATTAAAGATTAGTAAAAGCATGAATGTGTTACTGAAGAAGAATGCATTCAGGTTTACCATCAACACTTGCTTTAAAGAAGTGATGCTTTCCTGCAAGAATATTGAGCGAAAAGATCAGGATGGAACATGGATTAATGATGATATAATTGATACTTACGTTGAATTGCATTATGCAGGTTATGCACATAGTGCGGAGGTTTGGGACAATAATGAGCTAATTGGAGGTCTTTATGGCATCTGGATAGGAAATATTTTTTTTGGAGAAAGTATGTTCAGTACAAAAAGCAATGCAAGTAAGTATGCTTTTGTACATTGGGTACAATATTTAAAGCAGAAAGGAGTAGTATTAATTGACTGTCAGGTTTATACCGAACACCTCGAAAGCCTTGGTGCAGTAATGATTGACAGAAATATGTTCCTTAAAATTATAGGGAATGAATCATTATAATTTTGTTGGAGATGAAGTTACTTTATTTCATCATTTTATATAGAAAGTGAAGGGATTTTAATCGTAAAAATGTCTTTAAACTCATAAAAGAGTATTACTTTTCATAATAATTCTGCACAATATGGCATATTCTTATTAACAATTATCAACAGAACTAAATAATTCAATATAAATACACTTAGTTTGCGTTGTAAAAACATTTTCAATAATTAATTATTTTACAATTATGGACACATCAAAAATGCTTAAGGCTTATTGTCTTAAAACAAAAGAAAAAAATGTACCATTACAAGATGCGGTAATTACAAAAACTGCAAAAGGTGGATACATGGCAGCTGGTAACGATGGTAAAGGAAACAAAATGGCTGCAATACTTGGTGAAGCAAAAGCTTTACAAGCTATTGCTGACGGAGTAGCTAAAAAAGGATTCTAATACTAAGTCTATCTGATTTTAAAAACCTATAAGGATTTGTTCTTTATAGGTTTTTTTTATGTACTCCTTTGCTGTAAACCAGGTGAGGAATTGTTTGAAATGTTTTTTATCATTGGTTACCTGTTTATATATTACTTGAAACCAGCAACATAATATTATATTTAGAATTTTACTAAGGTGAAGTATAATAATTTACATTTGCCTGACGATTATATAACGCTCATCAATAATTTATGATTAAGAAAATATTTATTCTGATATTAATTGTATTTACAGTTTATAAATCAGATGCACAGGTAATGGCTGCAAAGGCAGAATGGGTAACCATTAAAACTCCTAATATACGTTGCTGGGAATGTAAAGAAAAATTAGAACACTGGTTAATAGTAGAGAATAAAGCTAATATGCAAAGTGGACTGATTCAATGGAAGTTTAATTTGTTGAATGGAGAAACAAGGTTTCAATATTTCCCGGACAGAGTATCTTTAGATGAAATAAGAATTGCATTAAACAATGCAGGTTTTGATGCTGATGATGAAAAGGCTGAAGAGTCTGCATACAAAAAACTTCCTCCTATCTGTAAAAGAAACGAAGAAGGTGGTGGTCCTCAAAAAGGGAAACCATGTCATATTGACCCTCAGGATTAAAATTGTTTATATGAAAAAAGTACTTATATCAGGTATTATAGTTGGGGTTACACTATTTTTAGTCTCTTATGGTGGACTGTTTGTAGCCATCAGATTGTTTCCTCACTTTTTTGAAGAATATATCAGTGTAATGTTCAACTCGGATGGTTCAAGAGACTTTTATTTTTATACACACGTTTTTGTAATTGGTTTTGCATTAACCCTTTTCTGGAAACGCTTTAAAGTACTTTTTAAAGGCCCATCTATAATAAGAGGTTTAGAATTCGGAGGTACTTATGCATTAGTATCGTTATTGCCCATTTTCTGGCTATCCTACAGTACATTAGATATAACCTTTAAGATGGTGGCCAGTTGGTTTATTTACGGGCTTATTCAGGCAACAGTTGCGGGTGTAATACTTAGCAAGACTAATCCTTAGTAAGTTTACTTATTGTAAAGAGCCATCTGTAAGCTAAAATATTATCTTCAAAATAAAAAAGACGAACTACATATATAGTTCGTCTTTTTTATTTTATGTTTTAATATTATAGTTTAAAAGCTTTTACAGCATCATGCAATGGTTTACTTAATGGTGTTACGGGCAATCTGAGTTCATTTAATAACAATCCTTTTTCATACATAAAAGCTTTTACACCTGCAGGATTGTTCTCAGCAAACATTAAATTATACGCTTCTAATAATGAAAAATGAATAGATCTTGCATCTTTAAAATTACCTTGTAAACAAAGCTTTATCATAGATGAAAACTCTTTTGGAAATGCATTGGCTGCAACGCTGATAACCCCTGTCATACCACAGGCTATCTGCGATAAACTTAAACCATCATCACCACTAACCACAAAAAAGTCTTCGGGTTTATTCTTAATGATTTCCATGCATTGATCAAAGTCACCACCAGCTTCTTTTATACCAATAATATTAGGATGAGTAGATAACCTTAATGTTGTAGCTGTACTGATATTCCGACCTGTACGCCCGGGCACATTATATAGAATTACAGGCTTTGGCGAAGCGTTTGCAATAGCAGTATAATGCTGATAAAGTCC
>Ga0007882_10001644_pt1 | contig 12793 bp, 9 predicted proteins | sample CryBogCBH12Aug01_FD_71195 | JGI IMG/M metagenome (GOLD analysis project Ga0007882, IMG submission 71195) | Freshwater microbial communities from Crystal Bog, Wisconsin, USA - CBH12Aug09.1 | ecosystem: Environmental > Aquatic > Freshwater > Lake | place: Crystal Bog, Wisconsin, USA | collected... | reverse complement strand
GGGCGCCTGGGGCCGCCGCCGGGGGCCCCGCCGTGACCGCTAATCCCGTCTTCTGCGCCCTCGACTGCACCGGGGCCGAAACCGCCCTGTCCCTGGCCGGGCAACTGCGCTCGGCGGTGGGCGGCCTCAAGCTCGGCCTGGAATTCTTCACCGCCAACGGCCCCGCCGGTTTGCGCGCTGTCGCCGCCGCCGGCCTGCCGCTGTTTCTCGACCTCAAATTCCACGATATTCCCAACACCGTCGCCGGCGCCATTCGCGGCATCCTGCCCTTGGCCCCGGCGATGACCACGCTGCACGCCTCGGGCGGGCTGGAGATGATGCGGGCCGCCGTCGCCGCCGCCGCCGAGGCCGGGCCGACGCGGCCGCTGCTGCTGGCGGTGACCGTGCTGACCAGCCTGGGCGAGGACGAATTGGCCAGCTTGGGCGTGCCCGGCCGCATCGCCGATCAGGTGAAACGGCTGGCCGGACTGGCCCAGCAGGCCGGCGTCGACGGCCTGGTCTGCTCGCCTCATGAGGTGGCGGCGCTGCGGGCGCTTTGCGGTCCGGCGATGAAACTGGTGGTGCCCGGCATCCGTCCGGCCTGGGCGGCGGCCAACGACCAGAAGCGTATTCTCACCCCGGCCGAGGCCATGGCCGCCGGCGCTGATATCCTGGTCATCGGCCGGCCGATCACCCAGGCCACCGATCCGGCCGCCGCCGCCCGCCGCATCGCGCAGGAGCTGGGACATGCCGGTTAGAGTTAAGGTCAAAATTTGCGGACTGACCGACGAGGCGGGGCTGGAGGCGGCGGTGGTCGGTGGTGCCGATCTGGTCGGGGTGGTGTTCTTCCCCCCCAGCCCGCGCCATGTCTCGGTCGCCCGCGCCGCCGAACTGTTGCAATTCCTGCCGCGCGATATTCAGAAAGTGGGGCTGTTCGTCGATCCCGAGGACGCCCTGCTGGACCAGGTGATGAATAATCTGCGTCTTGACTGGTTCCAGTTCCATGGCGGCGAAACGCCCGAACGGGTCGAGGCGGTGCGCCAGGAATACGGCATGCCGGTGATCAAGGCACTGCCGGTGGCCGCTCCGGCCGATCTCGACGCCGCCGTCGCCTATGTCGAGGTCGCCGACTGGCTGCTGTTCGACGCCAAACCGCCGGCCGGCGCCGACCGTCCGGGCGGCAACGCGGCGTCCTTCGACTGGTCCATGCTGAAGGGCCGGCGCTGGCCGGTGCCGTGGATGCTGGCCGGCGGGCTGACCCCGGCCAATGTCGCCGAAGCCATTGCCGCCTCGGGGGCCAAGGCGGTGGATGTCTCCTCGGGCGTGGAAAGCGCCCCGGGGGTCAAGGATGCCGCGCTGATCGCCGATTTCGTTGCGCGGGCGAAACAGCGGTAACAGTCTTTTTCCAGCCCTCGCCCTGCCCTGCAACGATATAGAAAAGTGTTGCTGGCCTAGTGACTTAGCCCTCTCCCGCCAACCACTTTTTACCGGCCACTTTCCATAAAGACTGTCGCTTTTGAAGGCCTGGCCCCTGCACTCTTGTCCAGGATGACGCCGTTTGGCATGGCTGATAGACAGGGCCGATTATGGACCATGACGGTATCTACAAGCGTCTTTTCAGCCATCCTGGTATGGTGGCGCAGCTGTTACGCGAGTTCGTCAGCGAATCCTGGCTGGATGACTTCGACCTCGATGGGATGGAACGCCTGAACGCCAATTTCAACGCCGATACCGGTGAGGAACGTCGCGGTGATGTCATCTGGCGCCTGCCCTTGCGCAGCGGTGGTGATGCCTATTTGCTTTTGATGATTGAGTTCCAGTCGAAGCCGGATAGGTGGATGGCTCTCCGCGCCCTGACCTATGCCGGTCTGCTGTGGCAGCAGTTGGTCAATGGAAACAGATTGCCGGCCGACGGGCGACTTCCGCCGATTTTTCCGGCAGTGCTGTACAATGGCGACACACGCTGGGTCAAGCCGTTGGATCTCCAGGAACTGATTGGCTTGCCGCCAGGGTCGCCGCTGTGGCAGTGGCAACCAAAAATGCGCTATAACATTATCGACGAGGGTGTTTACAGCGAGGTCGACCTGGCGGCCCGCGACACGCTGGCGGCATTGTTATTTCGCCTGGAAAACTGTCGCGATCCAGACCGGGTGTTGGCCATTATCGATAACGTTATCGACTGGCTTCGCCTGCACCCCACATATGGCTCATTGCGGCCGGTTTTCGCGGCGCTGGCATGGCGGCTGGTGGAACTTGAAGAAAGATCGTCCTCTGGCGTTCAGGTGTCGGAGAATTTGTTGGAGGTGAGAACCATGTTGGCAGCACGCGCGTCGGAGTGGAAGCAGCAGTGGCGGCAGGAAGGCCTGCAGGAAGGCCTGCAGGAAGGGCGACAGAATGGTGAAGCCGCTCTTTTGACCCGGCAACTAGAACGTCAATTCGGAGTTCTGCCGGGTTGGGCCAAGGATCGCATCTCCGCCGCTGACACGACAAAACTGGAAGAATGGGGACTGCGCCTCCTTGACGCCAAAAATCTGGAAGACGTTTTTGGCTGAACTGGTCACCACATGGGAAGACCGCGACGCTGAACGCACATCGGACAAGCGGACGAAGTAGTGCTTTTCCGTTCACTTTCCGTAAAGACTTCGCCTGTAAAGATCCGGCAGCTGTAACTTGTTAATGGCGTCTCGAAATTCTTTGATGTAGTTCATTCCAACGGCAATCTGATGAAGAAAACGATCTGCATCCCTGCTGAGGAATGCTGCGGTACCGTCGCGTGAGACGGCCCTTCTGGCAGCGCCCATTGCAAATATTAGGTCAACCATTCTCCGTACCCAGTCCCGCTTGTTAAAAATAAACACGCGTCCTGCGTGTTTCGGAAATTCAGTGGTAAATATTCTCTCCCATAATGCCAATGCGTTACGCGCCGTCTCAATCCCAACTGAATCATTTATCAAAATTGTAAATGTCTCGGGATCTCTCTTTCTGCAAAAATCGTCATAATTTTTTATATAACTGTTGAAATACGGAAGCGCATGGGCCAATTTTTTAGAAAGTTTCTGAAGTCTATCTTTCTTTTCTTTGGGTGACAGGCTGACCCGTTGTTTGAATGATTGGAGTTCGGAAAGAAAACGATCAATCGACGCGGCGGCGGCCTGAATATCGTCTTCCAGTCTGGTGAAACGCGCAGGGGCCGTTTGGGAAAATTCAGTCATGTGTCTTTGGCATGACGTGACCGCATGGATAAGATGGTCAAGCTGTTGAAAAGGCCCCGAGGCGACTTCTGTCCAGTCAATGGCGTAATAGATATCATTCATAATTTTAAAATGTTCAAATACAAGTGTGAGTTTTCGATTCAATTGGCACACTGATCTAAGGTTCTGCCAATGACTATTGATGGGATTGGTTTGAAAACATTCGGCCCAAAGCCATTCTGGATGCAGTGTCATTTTCTTAAGACCAAGTTTTCTTATTATAGGAGACGCATTTGGCAGAACTGTTCACCGAAGACAGCATTTCTTTTTCTTCGTGTCTTCCTGTCTTCGTGGTGACGCCGGACAAACGGACGAATTAGTGCTTTTCCGGGAACGCCCCTCAGCTCTCTCCCTCCCGCCACGGTTTACCGGTCACTTTCCATAAAGACTGCGCCTGTAAAGATCTGGTCGCTGTAACTTGTTAATGGCGTCGCGGAAAGCTTTGAGGTAGTTCATTCCTACGGCAACATTACGAACAAAACGATCTATATCTGCACTTCTGAATACGTATCGGTCATGCATTACAGTCGTTCTAATTCTTTTTGTTGCGGATTCAATTCCACCTAAATGTAATCGCATGGAAATATAGTTAAATGTATACACCTTATCTGCGCGCTTCGGAAATTCAGCAGAAAATACTCCCTCCCATAATTCTATTGCGTCACGCGCTGTCCCAAGCGCAGCCGAATCATTGAGTAAAAGGGTCAACGCCATAGCGTCTCTATTTCTGCATAAAAAATCATAATTATTTATATACTCATTGAGTTGTGGAAGTGCATTGGCTAGTTTCTTTGAAAGTTTCTGAAATCTATTTTCTTTTTCTTTTGGCGACAGGTCGAGACTTTGCCTGAATGACTTGAGTTCGGAAAGAAACCAATCGATCGCCGCGGCGACCGCCTGAATATCGTCTTCCAGCCTCCGGTAACGCGCAGGGGTCGCTTGGGAAAACTCAGTCATGTGTCTTTGGCATGACGTGGTCGCAACGATGAGATGATCAAGCTGTTGAAAAGCCCCGGAGACGGCTTGTCGCCAATTAATTTCCGTATGAACGTCACGCAGAATTCGAATGTGTTCAAATACAAGTTTGAGTTTACGATCCGGTGGGTTTACTAGCTGAAGCTCCCTAATTTGTGTTTCTAAGCGGTCTGAACGAAAACAAGCGTTCCATAAATATTTAGGATGTTGCCCATGCATTTTAATACCGATATTTTTATATGACTAGATATCGTGATGTCTGCAGCAAATACTTTGCGCGGCAAAGCCATTGCAGCTTTTAAGGGTGAACTTAATCAGATATGCAGCTAAAAGACAATAGCCGTGACAAAATATATAAGTTTGTGTATCCATTCCGACGCGGCAGTTGGGGGCAGGCCCGTTGGTTTCCCTGAGCGGACCGCCAAAACCGCTCACCATCCGCGTGGGTTTGTGCTTTATTAGCCGCCTTTCGCAAGACCGGTCGGAGCCATGCAAAAAGCGAATTCGTTAAGGGGCGGTCCTGACGCCAATGGCCATTTCGGCATCTTCGGCGGACGCTATGTCGCCGAGACCCTGATGCCGCCGATCCTGGCGGTCGAGCGGGCCTATGCGGAGGCCAAGGCCGACCCCGCCTTCGCCACCGAACTGGCGCTTTATCTGGAAAGCTATGTCGGCCGCCCGAGCCCGCTGACCTTCGCCGGCCGCCTGACCGACCGCTGCGGCGGCGCCAGGATCTATCTCAAGCGCGAAGATCTTAACCATACCGGCGCCCATAAGGTTAACAACTGCATCGGCCAGGCCCTGCTGGCGCGGCGTATGGGCAAGCGCCGCATTATCGCCGAGACTGGGGCCGGCCAGCACGGCGTCGCCACCGCCACTGTCTGCGCCCTGTTCGGGCTGGACTGCGTCATTTTCATGGGCGCCACCGATATCGCCCGCCAGGCCCCCAACGTCGCCCGCATGAAACTGCTGGGGGCCGAGGTCAGGCCGGTGACCGCCGGCGCGGCGACGCTGAAGGATGCCATGAACGACGCCATGCGCGACTGGGTGGCGCATGTCGAGGACACCTATTACATGATCGGCACGGTGGCCGGTCCGCATCCCTATCCGATGATGGTGCGCGACTTCCAGACGGTGATCGGCGACGAGGCGCGCCGCCAGATCCTCGCCGCCGAAGGCCGCCTGCCGGATTCCCTGGTCGCCTGCATCGGCGGCGGCTCCAACGCCATCGGCCTGTTCCATCCCTTCCTTGACGACCCGTCGGTGCGCATCATCGGCGTCGAGGCGGCCGGTCACGGCCTGGCCAGCGGCCGCCACGCCGCCTCGCTGAAGGGTGGCCGGCCCGGCGTCCTGCACGGCAACCGCACCTATCTGCTGCAAAACGCCGACGGCCAGATCGACGAGGCCCATTCCATTTCGGCCGGGCTCGACTATCCCGGCATCGGCCCGGAGCATGCCTGGCTGCATGATATCGGCCGCATCGACTATGTCTCGGCCACCGACGACGAGGCGCTTGCCGCCTTCATGTTGACCGCCCGCCTGGAAGGCATCATTCCGGCACTCGAATCGGCCCATGCGCTGGCCTGGGCGACCGGTGCCGCCGCCGGCCTGGGCAAGGACCATGTCATGGTGATCTCGCTGTCGGGCCGTGGCGACAAGGACCTGGCGACGGTGATGGACGCCCTGGGCGACGGAGCGCCGTCATGAGCCGCATCGCCGCCCGCTTCCAGGCGCTCAAGGCGAAAGGCCGGGCCGGGCTGGTGACCTTTGTTACCGCCGGTGATCCCGACCTCGTCACCTCCCAGGCGATCCTCGACGGCTTGCCGGCGGCCGGTGCCGATCTGATCGAATTGGGGATGCCGTTTTCCGATCCGATGGCCGACGGTCCGGCGATCCAGGCGGCCTCGCTGCGGGCGCTGCGGTCCGGCGCCGGCATGCAGACGACGCTGGAGATGGTGGCCCGGTTCCGCCGTGGCGACGACAGCACGCCGGTGGTGCTGATGGGCTATTTCAATCCGATCTATGTGTTCGGCGTCGAGCGCTTCTGCCGCGACGCCGCCGCCGCCGGGGTCGACGGGCTGATCGTCGTCGACCTGCCGCCTGAAGAGGCCGCCGAATTGACCGGGCCGGCCGGCGCCGTCGGACTCGATGTCATCGTGCTGACCGCGCCGACCACCGGCGAGGCGCGGCTGGCCCAGGTTCTGGCCGAGGCCAGCGGTTTCGTCTATTACGTGTCGATCGCCGGGGTCACCGGCACCGCCTCGGCCGGCGCCGAGGCCATTGCCGCCGCCGTGACGCGATTGCGGCGCCACACGTCCTTGCCGGTGGCGGTGGGCTTCGGCCTGAGGACGGCGCCGCAGGTGGCGGCGGTGGCGAAACTGGCCGATGCGGCGGTGGTCGGGTCGGCCATCGTCGAGCGTCTGGCGGCCGGTCTGGACGCTTCGGGCGCCGCCGGTCCCGGCCTGGTGGACGGCGTGCTCGCCCTGGTCAGGGACCTGGCGGCCGGCATTGAGACGGGGAGTTGCCCATGAACTGGCTAACCAATTTCGTTCGTCCGAAAATCCAAAGCCTGGTTCGCCCCCGCGAGGTGCCCGACAATCTGTGGGACAAATGCCCCCATTGCGGCCATATGATTTTTCACCGCGACCTGGTGAAAAGCCTGTCGGTCTGCCCGCAATGCGGCCATCACATGCGTCTGGCGGTCAAGGCGCGGCTCGACATGTTGTTCGACGGCGGCCTGTGGCAACGCATCGAACTGGCCAAGAGCCTTGCCGATCCGATCAAATTCCGCGACACCAAGCGCTATTCCGACCGCCTCCGGGACTCACAGAACAAGACGGCGGAACAGGACGCCATCATCGTCGCCCATGGCCGCATCGGCGGTTCGCCGGTGGTGGTGGCGGCCTTCAATTTCGCCTTTATGGGGGGCTCCATGGGCATCGCCGTCGGTGACGGCATCGTCGCCGCGGCTGAACTGGCGGTGCTTCAGGACGCGGCGCTGATCATCATTCCGGCTTCCGGCGGCGCCCGCATGCAGGAGGGCATTCTCAGCCTGATGCAGATGGCCCGCACCACCGTGGCGGTGGACAAGGTCAAGGATAAGGGCCTGCCCTATATCGTGCTGCTGACCGACCCCACCACCGGCGGCGTCTCCGCCTCCTTCGCCATGCTGGGCGATATTCATATCGCCGAGCCGGGGGCGATCATCGGTTTCGCCGGGGCGAGGGTGATCGAGAGCACCATCCGCGAGAAATTGCCGGAGGGCTTCCAGCGGGCCGAATACCTGCTGGAACACGGCATGGTCGACATGGTAGTGCCGCGCGGCAAACTGGCCGAGACCATCGGCCGCTTGATCAACCTGCTGCGTCATCACGGGCCGGCCGGCCAGGTGCTGGCCCTGGCGGTGGATACCCCCGACGCCTTTGACGAGGAATTCGGGCCCGAAACGAGTGCCTGACGCCGTCCTTGAGCGGCTGAAACGGCTGCATCCGAAGGTCATCGACCTCGCCCTCGACCGGGTGCGAGGCCTGCTGGGGGCGCTGGGCGATCCCCATCGCCACCTGCCGCCGGTGGCCCATATCGCCGGCACCAACGGCAAGGGGTCGACCCTGGCCGTGCTGCGGGCGATGGCCGAGGCGGCGGGTCTTACGGCTCATGTCTATACCTCGCCGCATCTGGTGCGCTTCGCCGAACGCATCCGCGTCGGCGGCGAGCTCATCAGCGATGACGATCTGGCCCGGCTGCTGGGCGAATGCGAAGAACGAAACGCCGGGCGGCCGATCACCTTCTTCGAGGTGACCACCGCCGCCGCCCTTCTCGCCTTCTCCCGCCGACCGGCCGATCTCTGCCTGCTGGAGACCGGCCTGGGCGGCCGCTTCGATGCCACCAATGTGGTGGAGCGGCCGGCGGTGACCCTGCTGTCCGCCATTTCACTCGACCATCAGGCCTATCTCGGCGACACCCTGGCCGCCATCGCCTTTGAGAAGGCCGGTATCCTGAAAGCGGGGGTGCCTTGCGTCTGTTCGCGCCAGGCGCCGGAGGCGCTGGCGGTGATCGAGAGCCGCGCCGCCGAGCTGACCTCGCCTTTGCTGCTGGAGGGTCGCGACTGGCAGCTTGACGGCGCCGAGTTTTCCTTCGCCGGGCGGCGACTGACCCTAACAGCACCGTCGCTGCCCGGTCCGCATCAATGGCACAATGCCGGTCTGGCCGCCGCCGCCGCCTGCCTGCTGGGTTTGCCGGACGCCGCCATCGCCGCCGGGGTGGGGCGGGCGCAATGGCCGGCCCGCCTGCAGCGGCTGACCCAAGGACCGCTGGTCGACAGTCTGCCGGCCGGTTGGGAGGTGTGGCTGGACGGCGGCCACAACCCAGGTGCCGGCGAGGCCCTGGCGCGTCACATCGCCGCCGCCTGGACCGACCGGCCGCTGGATCTGCTGGTCGGCATGCTGGACACCAAGGACAACCGCGGTTTCCTCGATCCGTTGCGGCCTCTGGTGCGGCGCATGGCCGGCGTTGCCATTCCCGGCGAGCCCCATGCGGTGGCGGCGGCGGACCTCGCCGAAATGGCCCTCGCCCTCGGAATCGACGCTGCTCCGGCGCCCGATGCGGTGGCGGCGGTGGCGGCGCTGACCGCGCGGCCGGGCGCGGCCCGCATCCTCATCTGCGGCAGTCTTTACCTGGCCGGAACGATCCTCGCTGACAATGGGTGAGCCTCCGGGTTTTGCAAAAAACCCGGAGGCCTGCCACAGGCTATGGCTTCTCTCAAGGGAAGCCGGAGCCTGGAAAGCCCAGGCTCCACGCCGCCGCCACCTTAGGTACGCCTCAATGATGAAGCGGCAACCATCAATGGAGATATTGACGATCCACCCCATCACATGTACCTTCAGCAGCAGCAAGAACGATGTTGGTTCCATCGGTTTTGCTCCTGAGAAAAACCGGCCAGGCCTGTCCTGGCCGGTTTGCCATTATGGGGGCAGCCTCAGGGAATACACAACCTTTGCGGGTTATGCCTTTCGGTCAGACGACCGATTCGACCCATTCATAGAGCTTGCTCTTGGGCAGAGCCCCGATCTTGGTGGCGGCGACCTGGCCGTCCTTGAAGATCATCAGCGTGGGAATGCCGCGCACCCCGTATTTGGTCGGTGTGGCGGGGTTTTCGTCGATATTGAGCTTGGCCACGGTCACTTTGGCCGCCAGATCCTTGGACAGATCTTCCAGAGCCGGAGCGATCTGCCGGCACGGGCCGCACCACTCCGCCCAGAAGTCGACGAGAACGGCGCCCTCCGCCTTCAATACGTCGGCATCGAAAGAGCTATCGGTCACTTGCTTCATTGCATCCACCTCCGGTTCACGGGAAAGACTCTAGGTATAGGTGGATCAAGCGTCAAGAGCCGGCCGAGTGTGAAGCGCCACACTTAAGACGGGAGACGAAAGAGCTATCATGACCTGAGTTATCCCTTTCGTCGGGAGCCGCCGGTGATGATGCGCCTGATTTTTTTTGCCGCCCTACTGATCCTGGTCACCTCCTGCTGCGATTGCCGGAGGATCGATCCCGGCGAGCAGATTGCCGTCGAGCAGGCGCCCGTCGAGCGGCATCAGCCGCGGCAGGTCGGTCCACAGGAAGGCGCAAACGATCTGGCGGCCGGGATAGATGCAGGCCAAGGCCGCCCGATAGGCGGCCATCTGTCGCAGATAGCCGGGTGACACCGCCGACGGCCGGTCGGGCGCCGGGCGGTCGGTCTTGTAATCCACCACCAGCACTTCGCTGCCGGTGACCAGCAGCCGGTCGACCCGGCCGCAGACCAGGCGGTCGCCGATCCGTCCGACCAGCGGCACCTCCGCCTGGCTTCCCGGTCCGAACAGCGGCGCGAACCGCCGGTCGGCCAAAACGGTTCCCACCTCGCCGGCGATCTCCACCTGTTCGGCCACCGACAGTCCCCAGGCCGGGCGGCCGAGAAAGCGGGCGGCGGCGGCATGGCGTTCGGCCAGCGCGACCTCGGGCAGGGATTGCAGCAAGCGGTGGATCAGCTGGCCGCGGCGGAATCGTCGCCCGCCATCGGATCCCAGCGGCGGACCGGCGCCGCAGCTTTCTTCGCCGTCGTCCTGCGACGGTGCCAGCGGGCGTGGCGGGCGGGGTTCCGCCGGCGCGGCGCGGCGCACCCAGTCCGGCAGGGCCGCCGCCTCGCCGACGGCATCCGGCCGGCTGGTGCCTTGTGGTGCCGCCGTCTGCGGACTGGACAGGCGCAGCACCGTGCCGCCGGAGCTCTCGGCCCGGGTCGCCAGCCAGGGATCGGCCACCGTTTCGGCAGGGTCGGCAAGGGCGCTTTCCACCAGCCGGTACCAGCTGCCGTCTGGCGGCGCCTGGCGGCCGGCCCAGCCGCAGATATACAGCCGGTCCTCGGCCCGGGTCATCGCCACATAGAGCAGGCGCCGGTATTCCTGGTCGCGGCGAACCGCCTCGGCGGCGCGGGCGGCGCGGCAGACCGCCTCCTGGTCGTCGGCGGCGGGCGCCCACAGCATCAGCCCGTCCTCCTCGAGGGTGACGAGCTTCCGGCTCTTCCTCGGCACCTGCAGGGTGTCGGGCAGAAAGACGATGGGCGCCTGCAGCCCCTTGGCGCCATGCACGGTCATGATGCGCACGGCGCCGCCGGCGGCTTCCATGTCGCGCTTGATCTCCATGCCGCCCTGTTCCAGCCAGCCGAGAAAGCCCTGCAGGGACGGCGGGTGCAGCCGCTCATAGGCCAGCGTCAGGCCGATGAACTCGTCCAGCGGGTCCTCGGCTTCGGGGCCGAGGCGGGCCAGCAGGGCGGCGCGGCCGCCTTCGACCAGCAGCCGGCCGAACAGGTCATGCGGCGGCATGCGATCGGCCAGATCCCGCCATCCCTCGAGACGGGCCAGGGCCTCGCCATAGGGCGCCTCGTCGCGGCGCCGGCGCAGCGCCTCCCAAATGCTGCCGGCCCGGCCATGGGCCAGTTGAAACAGTTGCTCCTCGTCGAGACCGAGCAGTGGCCCCTTCAGCACGGTGGCCAGGGTCAGGTCGTCTTCCGGCAGCAGCAGGGCGTTGCCGAGGGCCATCAGGTCCATCACCGCCATCTGCTCGGTCAAAATCATGCGGTCGGCGCCGGCGACGGCGACCGCATGCCCCTTCAATTCCCGCACCAGTTCTTCGACGAAGGCATTGCGCCGGCGCACCAGCACCAGGATGTCGCCGGGGCGGATCGGCCGGTCCCGCGACGCCAGCCGCTCCTCGCCGCCGACCATCGCCTTGATGCGGGCGGCCAGCAGCCGCGCCAGGCGGGTCCGCGGGCTGTCGCCGCGGACCCTTTCCACCGGCGGCTTCCAAGGCTCCGGCTCGTCCCGCTCGCGGGGCTCGATGGGCGGCCACAGTTCGACCAGACCACCCGCGCCGGCCCGCCAGGGACGATGGATCAAGGTCTGGCCGGGGGCGACGACGCCGTCGCCGGCGACGCCGCCGAACACCAGATCGACCGCCGTCAGCACCGCCGGCGCCGAGCGGAACGACAATTCCAGGCTGACCTCGTCCCATCGTTTGCCGGCGGCCGGCACCGCCTCGGCGAGGCGCCGGCGCATCGCCTCGAAGCCGCGCGGATCGGCGCCCTGGAAGCTGTAGATCGATTGTTTGGCATCGCCCACGGCGAACACCGTGCGCTCTTCCTCGCGCGCACCGATCCCGGCGAAGAATTCGCCGGTCAGGGCGCTGACCACCCGCCACTGGTCGGGGCTGGTATCCTGGGCCTCGTCGATCAGCAGATGGTCGATACCGCCGTCCAGTTTGTAAAGCACCCAGGCCGACAGGCCGGGTCGTTCCAGCAGCGTAACGGCACCGTCGACGAGATCGTCGTAATCCAGCTGCGCCCGGGCCTCCTTGGCCCTGGCGTATTCGGCGAGGATCGCCTGGCCGAGGCGCAGCAGGGCGGCGCTGCCCTCCAGGGTGGCCGCCGCCCGCAAGCGTTCGCGCATGTCCAGCAGCCGCTGTGACTCGACCAGCAGCACCTCACGGCTGCCGGGGGCCCGCGCCTCCGTCGGCTTGGCGCAGGGGGTGGCGCGGATGTCGCCCTTGGCCGTCAGCACGGCGCCGCTCCAGGCGTCGAAGGCGGCCGGACGCCCGGGCGGATCGGCCAGCCAGTCGGCCATCACCCGTCCCCGTTTGGCCTCGGCCTCGCTGCCGGCCAGCATGGCTTCGGCGGCGCGGCGCAACCCGGCGACATCGAAGGCCTCGTCGACGGTGCCGGCGGCGAGGATGGCGGCGGCGCTGTCCCCCTCGGCCAGGCCGAGCCGGTGGCCCAGCGCGGCGATGACGCCGTCCACCGACCCATAGGCGGCCAGCAGCCGGGTGAATTTGCCGCGCTCGCCGGCCAGTTCCCCCAGCAGGTCGGAAAAGCCGGTTTCGCGGACGCGGCCGGTCAGCACCGCCAGGGCCGCCGCCAGCTCGGCGCGGCCGGCGGCGGCGGCAAGGACGGTTTCACGGGCGGCGGCGAGGATTTCCGCCGAGTCGCGGTCATCCATCACCTGGAAATGCGGCGCCAGCCCGGCCTCCAGCGGAAAGCGGCGCAGCAGGGATTGGCAGAAGG
>Ga0007882_10001643_pt1 | contig 12802 bp, 11 predicted proteins | sample CryBogCBH12Aug01_FD_71195 | JGI IMG/M metagenome (GOLD analysis project Ga0007882, IMG submission 71195) | Freshwater microbial communities from Crystal Bog, Wisconsin, USA - CBH12Aug09.1 | ecosystem: Environmental > Aquatic > Freshwater > Lake | place: Crystal Bog, Wisconsin, USA | collected... | reverse complement strand
GCGGCGCCGCGGCGGCGGCGGCCTTGGGCGGCGGCGGGGCAGCGGCGGGAGCGGCGGCACGGGCGGCGGGAGCGGCGGCCGGGGTCACGGCGGGAACGGCGGCGGCGGCCGACGGCCTGGCATGCCATTTATGCCCGCAGCGGGCACAGCGCATCACCCGTCCCTCCGGCCCCAAAGCCGCCGGGGCCAGATTGAAATGGGTTTCGCAACTTGGACAGGTGACGATCATCGGCCTAACGTCGCGAGAAAACATAAGCCTTTATAGGCGGGGCTTTTTTACAACACAAGCGCGCGCTGGACGAAGTGTGTGCCCCATGTAATCCTGCCACTCATCCAAGAGGGGTGGAATGGCCAGGCAACACGCTGCGGAAAGAGCCAATGTCGTACAGTTCGACGGGGTCGCCGTGCGCTACGGCCGTGGGCCGGAGATCCTGCAGGATCTCCAGTTCGCCCTGCCGGCCGGATCATTTCATTTCCTCACCGGCCCGTCGGGAGCCGGCAAATCATCGCTGTTGCGGCTGATCTATCTGGCCCAGCGGCCGAGCCGCGGGCGCATCCTGCTGTTCGGCCGCGATACCTCGGTGGCCCGGCGCTATGAGCTGCCGGCCCTGCGCCGGCGCGTCGGCGTGGTGTTTCAGGACTTCCGGCTGCTCGACCATCTGTCGACCCTCGACAATGTGGCGCTGCCGCTGCGGATCGCCGGCGCCAGCGAGCAGGATGTGCGGAAATTCGTCCCCGACCTGCTCAATTGGGTCGGTCTGGCCGACCATATCGACGCCCATCCGCCCACTCTGTCGGGCGGCCAGAAGCAGCGGGTGGCCATCGCCCGCGCGGTGATCGGCCGCCCCGACCTGCTGCTGGCCGACGAACCCACCGGCAATGTCGACGACAGCATCGCCATGCGGCTGATGTATCTTTTCGACGAGCTGAACAAATTGGGGACCACCGTCGTCGTCGCCACCCACAATGAAAATCTGGTATCCCGGATGGATTATCCGCGCCTGGTTCTGGAACGCGGAAGGATCATGCGCGGATGACGGAGACCCCCTCATGATCGGCGGACGCTCAGACCTGCCGCTGTCCGACGACTCCACCGGCGCCTATCTGCCCTGGCTGGTGGCGCCGATGGTGTTCCTCAGCGCCGTCGCCCTGGCCGGGGTGTTCATCCTCAACACGCTGATCGGCAGCTGGGACCGCGACGTCGCCGGCACCCTGACGGTGGAGATCGCCGCCGCACCCGGCGAGGCGGCGGAATCCGCCGAACGGACCCGCGGGCGGGTCGAGCAGGCGATCGGAATTCTCGAGAACACCCCCGGCATCGCCAGGGCGCGGGCGCTGTCCCAGGAACAGCTGGTGACCCTGCTGGCGCCCTGGCTGGGCAGCAGCGACCTGCTGAAGGAACTGCCGCTGCCGGCGCTGCTGGATGTCACCCTGGAGGGCAATGGCGGCGTCAACCTGGTCGAGCTGGCGGCCAAGCTGGCCAAATCGGTGCCCGGCGCCTCGCTGGACGACCATCGCGTCTGGCTGAACCGGCTGATCTATCTCAGTCGGGCCATCGAATGGCTGGCCATCGCCGTCGTCGTGCTGATCGGCGCCGTCACCTCGGCCACCGTCTATTTCGCCACCGGCACCGCCATGGCGGTGCACCGGGAAGTCATCGAGGTCCTGCATCTGATCGGCGCCGCCGACGGCTATATCGCCGGCCAGTTCGCCTCGCGCGCGGTGTTCCTCGGCTTCAAGGGCGGGCTGATCGGACTGTGCCTGACGCTGCCGGTGATCTTCGGCATCGCCGTCGGCACCGATCGCCTGGAAGGCGGCTTTCTCTCCGATCTGTCGCTGCCGCTGGGCGGCTGGATCGCCGTGCTGACGCTGCCGCTGATCGCCGCCCTGCTGGCCGGGCTGACCGCGCGCGCCGCCGTTTACCGGACATTGGCCAAAATGCTTTAAGAGACCACCATGCGCCGCCGCCGAGACACCCTCTCCCTGTTGCCCTGGACCCTGCCGCTGCTGCTGATCGGAGCCGCCTGGCTGGCTGGGCTGGTGTGGTTCGCCGCCAGCCTCCCCGATCAGGTCGAGGACCAGACCACCCCGACCGACGCCATCGTCGTGCTGACCGGCGGCACCGAGCGCCTGGGCACCGGTCTCGACCTGCTGCGCCGGCGGATCGCCGGCAAACTGTTCGTCTCCGGGGTTTACCGCGGCCTCGACGTCGCCGAACTGCTGCGTCTGTCACGACAGAAGCCGGACGAGGTGGAATGCTGCATCGTGCTGGGCCATGTTGCCGACAATACCCAGGGCAACGCCATTGAAACCGCCGCCTGGATGCGCGCCGAAGGCTTTCACTCGCTGCGCCTGGTGACCGCCAACTACCACATGCGGCGCAGCCTGATGGAATTCCGCTTCGCCATGCCGGATGTCACCATCGTGGCGCATCCGGTGTTTCCCGACACCGTCAAACGCGACCAGTGGTGGATGTGGCCGGGCACCGCCCATCTCCTGGCCTCGGAATACACCAAGTTTCTCGCCGCCCGCATCCGCCAGCTGGCGGAAAGCCTCGACGAGCCGGGGCGCTAGGCGATGGCCTATCTGCGCTCCGCCGTCTATCAGGTGGTCTTCCTCGCCTGGACCCTGGGGCTCTGCGTGACCTGTCTTCCCACCCTGGCCCTGGCGTCGCGCCGGCGGGTGCAGCGGGTGGCGGAGGTCTGGCTGGACGGCGCGCATCTCCTGCAACGCCTGCTGCTGGGCATCACCTTCGACATCCGCGGGCGCGAGAACCTGCCGCCGGGCGCCGTCCTGATCGCCGCCAAGCATCAGTCGGCCTGGGACACCATGATCTTCCATCACCTGGTCGGCGATCCGGCCTACGTTCTCAAAATCGAACTGCTGTCGCTGCCCTTCATCGGCTGGTACATGCGCAAGACCGGCCAGGTCCCGGTCGACCGCAAAGCCGGCGTCAAGGCCCTCAAAGTGATGGTCGAGGGGGCGCGCCGCGCCGTCGCCGAGGGACGTCCGGTGATCATCTTTCCCGAGGGCCATCGCTATGCCCCGGGAACCACCGGCGACTATCATTCCGGCGTGGCCATGCTGTACGGGGCGCTGGCCATCCCGGTGATCCCGGTAGCCCTCAATTCCGGGCTGTTCTGGGGGCGCAACGCCTTTCTCCGGCAGTCCGGCCGCATCACCCTGGAGATCCTGCCGGCGATGCCCGAGGGGCTCGACCGCCGCCGCTTCATGGACGAGCTGCAAAACCGCATCGAAACCGCCACCCGCGCCCTGGAAGCCGAGGGCCTGGCCCGCCACCCGCATCTCCAGCGCTGTGGATAACCGTGTGGACGGGATGCTCGCCGACCGTCGCATACCCCCGGTGAAAAAGGTGCATAACCCCAGACGGAGCAACAGAATCAACACCCTGCCGGCGGTCCTTGTTGTGGAAACAAAAAGAGAACAAAGCCTTGACGGAGGCGGCCCGGACACCTAGAGTCAAAGCCATCGGCCTTGAAACCGCAGGATTTTCTTTGCGTAAAATCCACTGACGGATCGCGGCTCGTGGTCCGATCCACCTGATTGAATTGTGGCGGGGAGCAAGGCAATGACCCAGATGGCGTCCATTTCCCAACAGATCTGGGACATGAAATATCGGCTCAAGGAAGCCAGCGGCGAAGCTGTGGACAAAACCATCGAGGACAGCTGGCGCCGGGTTGCCGGCGCCCTGGCCGCGGTCGAGGACGAGGGCCAACGCCAGCATTGGGAAACCGCCTTTTTCGAGGCGATGAACGATTTCGGCTTTCTGCCGGCGGGACGCATCCTGGCCGGCGCCGGCACCAGCCGCAAGGTGACGCTGTTCAACTGCTTCGTCATGGGCGACATCCCCGACGACATCGGCGGCATCTTCGAACATCTGAAGGAAGCCGCCATCACCATGCAGCAGGGCGGCGGCATCGGCTACGACTTCTCCAGCCTGCGTCCCAAGGGGGCGCCGGTCAAGGGCGTGGGGGCCGACGCCTCCGGGCCGCTGTCGTTCATGGATGTGTGGGACGCCATGTGCCGCACCATCATGAGCGCCGGGTCCCGCCGGGGCGCGATGATGGCGGTGATGCGCTGCGACCACCCGGATATCGAAGCCTTTATCGACGCCAAGCAGGCGGGCGGCCGCCTGCGGATGTTCAATCTTTCGGTGCTGGTCACCGATCCCTTTATGGCCGCGGTGCGCGATGACGACGCCTGGGAACTGTCCTTCGGCGGCGTGGTGTACAAAAGCCTGCCGGCCCGCGAGCTGTGGAACCGCATCATGCGGGCCACCTACGCCTATGCCGAGCCGGGAGTGATCTTCATCGACCGCATCAACCGGCAGAACAATCTCTGGTATTGCGAGGACATCCACGCCACCAATCCTTGCGGAGAACAGCCCCTTCCGGCCTATGGGGTCTGCCTGCTGGGCTCGATCAATCTGGCCCGTCTGGTCGACCATCCGTTCGAGATGACCGCCCGCCTCGACGAGGGTCGCCTGGCAAGCCTGGTGCGCAGCGCCGTGCGCATGATGGACAATGTCATCGACGTCTCCAATTACCCCCTGCCCCGCCATCGCGCCGAGGCCGAGGCCAAGCGCCGCATCGGGCTGGGCGTCACCGGCCTGGCCGATGCCCTGATCCTGTGCCGCAGCCGTTACGGCGGCCGCGAGGCCATCGCCCTGACCGAGCGCTGGCTGTCGGTACTGCGCCGCGAGGCCTATCTCGCCTCCGCCGAACTGGCGGCGGAAAAGGGGACTTTCCCGCTGTACGACGCCGAAAAGTTCCTCGCCGGCGAAACCGTCCGCGGCCTCGACCCCGAGGTCAGGGAGGCGATTGCCCGCCATGGCCTGCGCAACGCCCTGCTGACTTCCATCGCCCCCACCGGCACCATCTCTTTGTTCGCCGACAACGTGTCCTCCGGGCTCGAACCGGTGTTCAGCTTCAGTTACACCCGCAGCCTGCTGATGCCCGACGGCAGCCGCCGCGAGGAAGAGGTCAGCGACTACGCGCTGCGCCTGTTCCGCCGCCTCAAAGGCGAGAACACGCCGCTGCCGGATTATTTCGTCGACGCCCAGACCCTGACGCCGACCGACCATGTGGTGATGCAGGCGGCGGTGCAGAAATACATCGACAGTTCCATCTCCAAGACCATCAACGTTCCCGAAGGCATCCCCTTCGAGCAGTTCCGCGAGGTTTACCAGCAGGCCTATGACAGCGGCTGCAAGGGCTGTACCACCTACCGTCCCAACGACGTCACCGGCGCCGTGCTGGAAGTCCGCAAGCCCGTCGAACCGCAGGCGGAACTGCCGCTGGAGCCGGGGCGGACCCGCCACCAGGACGCCTACGAAGCCGGCGCGGTGATCCATCTGACGCAACCGCTCAGCCGGCCCGAGGAACTGCCGGGCGCCACCTACAAGGTGCGTTGGCCGGAAAGCGACCATGCCATGTACATCACCCTGAACGACATCGTCCAGGACGGGCGGCGGCGCCCCTTCGAAGTGTTCATCAATTCCAAGAACATGGATCATTTCGCCTGGACGGTGGCGTTGACCCGGATGATCTCGGCGGTGTTCCGCCGCGGCGGCGACGTCTCCTTCGTCGTCGAGGAATTGAAGGCGGTCTTCGACCCGCGTGGTGGCCAGTGGATGGGTGGACGCTATGTGCCGTCCCTGCTGGCCGCCATCGGCGACGTCATCGAACGCCACATGATCAGCATCGGCTTCATGCCCAATGCCGCCGAGGACCGCGAGCCGGCCTCCGCCAAGCAGGTGGTCAATCTCGGCCATGCGCCGCTGCGGCAATGCCCGAAATGCGGACAGCCTTCGCTGCTGCGCTCGGAAGGCTGCGACACCTGCACCAGTTGCGCCTATTCCAAATGCGGGTAACCGGGAGGCGTTAGGATTGCGTCAACTGTAAGGCGACAAGTCAGGCCGGCGAGGCGAGGGGCGCTGGGCCCGCCAAGTCTCGACTGTTCGGTGCTTTGCGCCCTTTGGCCTGGCTCACGAGCGACAAAGCCGTCGCCATTGCCGGGTTCATGGCGTCAACCATGGACAGGACAGCCGCACCACTCTGGCTCTCGGAGGTTTTCCAGGGGCGGTGCGGACCCACTCTGAGTACGATAACGCACAGACCGCTGTACGACCCGGAGGTAACCTAAAAATCGGCATTAATTTAAGGATCAAATTGCGGTGGAAACCCCCTACGAAGTCCTTGGCGTATCAAGAGACGCAAGCCAGGAGGACATCCGCACCGCCTATCGCAATCTTGCCAAGCGGTATCACCCCGACCTCAATCCTGGAAACTCAGAAGCGGAAGAACGCTTCAAGGTTGTTTCCGCCTGCAACGCCATCCTCTCCGATCCGGTGAAGCGCGGCCAGTTTGATCGCGGAGAGATTGACGCAGCCGGACAGGCAAGGGCGCCGCAGTCGTCCTATCGCCACTATGCCGAAGGTGAAGCTGGACGCCGATATGGCCGAAACGGCGCGCCTCCGGAAGACTGGAACACTGAGGACCTGAATGATTTGTTTGCCTCGGTGTTCAATGAGAACCGGCGCGCCGGTCGCAAGGCAAGGGGTCGTGACGAGCACTACACGCTGGAAACAGATTTTCTTGACTCCATCAACGGGGCGACGCGGCGGCTGACCCTTCCCGACGGCCGGGCGCTGGATGTGAAGATCCCCCCGGGAATGGCAGACGGCCTGTCGCTGCGGCTGCGCGGCCAAGGGGCCGCCGACGCAACCGCCGGCACTAAAGGCGATGTCCTGATAAAAATCCACGTCACCCCACATCGCTATTTTGTGCGCGACGGCAGGGATATCCGGCTGGATTTGCCGATTTCCCTGTCTGAAGCTGTGCTTGGTGGATCCGTCGACGTGCCGACGCCTGGCGGTGCGGTGCGCATGCGGGTCCCGGCCCGATCCGACAATGGCACCGAGCTTCGCCTGCGTGGCCGGGGCGTGCCGGCGCATGGCGCCCATCCGGCAGGTGATCTCTATGCTACCCTGCGCCTGGTGCTTGGAGAGGTGGACGGCAAATTGGAGGATTTCCTCCGCGCCTGGAAACCGGAGAAGACGGTTGACCCGAGGCAAGCATTGGGAGTTGGGAAATGATTTCCATAGACATGCTGATCACACAACTGGCCGGCCTGCAACGTCAGGATCTGGAACGCTGGATTTCCAACGACTGGGTCCGGCCAGACCGACAGACGGACGACTGCATGTTCAAGGAAATCGATGTGGCGCGGGTACGGTTGATCCAGGAACTGCGCGACGAGATGCAGGTCAATGAGGAAGTCTTACCCATCGTACTCTCGCTGATTGACCAGTTGTACGACCAACGCCGGCGCATGCGGGAGCTATGCGACATGCTTCGCCGCTCAGGACCGGTAAACCTGCGGAAGAAATTGACAAATTGAGGTTCTGCCTGCCGACCGACGTCATTATTTACACCTTTTAAGAGAAACCGCCTATTCGTGGGGACGAATAGGCGGTGTCTGGGCTCGCTGCGCAGCCTGGGGGGGGGATGGCTGGCGGCGAGAGGTCACCCCACGGGAGTGAGGGACTATGATCATTGAGACCACAATGGTTAGGCTAGCCGATCATTAAGAAGCAGTCTGTGCGCTGTCGTACCAATCCGTCGAAACATAGGTTTGACGATCTCAGACCGCTGTGACATCCGGTAGCAGGCGATCATATTCACTTTTTACGACGGCATAGCACTCACAGGACCGCTGTTCCAACCCCTCCCGGTCAAGCACGGTAATGTGGCCACGCTGGTAGCGGATCAGTCCGGCTTTTTGTAATCGGCCGGCCGCCTCGGTTACCCCCTCACGCCGCACGCCGAGCATGTTCGCTATGAGTTCCTGGGTCATCACCAGATTGGTGGAATGCAGACGGTCCAAGCTGAGTAGAAGCCAGCGGCACAGTTGCTTGTCCAGGGAGTGATGTCGATTGCAGACGGCTGTTTGCGACATTTGGGTTATCAACGCCTGGGTATAACGCAACAGCAGGTGCATGACCGGGCCGCCCCGATTGAACTCCTGCATCATCAGACTGGCTTCCAGCCGAAAACCATACCCAGCACTTTGCACCACCGCGCGGCTTGGCGTCGATTGACCACCCATGAACAGGGAAATCCCGACAATGCCTTCATATCCGGCCACCGCGATCTCGGCGGACGCTCCGTCTTCCATGACATACAGCAGGGAAACGATGGCGGTGGTGGGAAAGAATACATGCGCCAACCTGTCCCCGGACTCATAGAGCACCCGGCCAAGCGGCATTTCTACCAATTCCAGCTGCGGCAGCCAGCGCAAAAATTCCGCTTTGGGCAATGCCGCGAGCAGTTGGTTTTCAAGTGGATCAGGAGGCAAAACGACTAGAATCTTTCGTTATGTGCGACAGCGAACGGACAAAATCACGCACAGCAAATAGGCTCGCGGAATATAGGGCTATCTCACAGTCAGACAGATTCCAATGTTGGTGAACAACCTTTTGCGCAACCTTACCTAACCTAAAGGTTAGCGCGTTGTTCATTTGAAGGCGCTTTTTATGATTAGTCAGTCGAGCTCGGGGATGACCGCTGCTTTAAAGGCGACCGCGCGAGGAGAACCGAGGATACCGAGACAGGCTTGGCCTCAGACGCCGGCCCAGTTTGGCAAATCCTCCAAAAATGAAAGACAAAACCCATGATGAACCAATTTTCAGCGGCCAGAGAACGTAAATCCTTGGATATGGCTGTGGTAAAATTCTTAGCTGACGGCGGCAAGATTAATAAACTTGCGCCGTTTAATCCGACTGACAAAAAACGCAATTCATATCAAGAGGCAGATACTCCAAGAATTATTGTTGGAAACAGGCGGTCATCAAAAAAATCTGTTTAAGGACGTGTCAACAATAGGCCAATGGAGAGCCGGCGAGAGCGCCGTCATTCTTGGCGACGAGAAACGAGCCGATACAGGCCTTCGGGACAATGCAATGGACAGCCTTCCTGACCCGGAAATGACCGGTGTAACCGATCCACTCACTAGTGTGGCTCGAGAATTAATACGGGTTTCCGAAATTCGTTATCGACGATTATTCGAAACTGCGCTGGACGGCATCCTCCTTCTCAATGCCGACACCGCCCAGATCGAAGACGTCAACCCCTACCTCATTGCCATGCTTGGCTATTCGCATGCGCAATTTCTCGGCAAGAAACTATGGGAGGTCGGACCGTTCGCGGACATCGCGCAAAGCAAGGAGATGTTTGTTGAAATACAAACCAATGGCCACGTCCGATACGAGAACCTTCCCCTTAGAACAATCTCCGGGAGATTAATGCAGGTTGAGTTTGTAAGCAATAGTTACGATTGTGATGGAGTAAAAGTAATACAATGTAACATACGCGACATTACAGATCGAAAAAATGCCGAAAAAAAGATGACGGACTCTAATTCTGAGCTTGAGCAATTCGCTTATGTTGCCTCTCACGATCTTCGAGAGCCACTGAGAATGATCAGCAATTATCTTGAACTGCTTGAGAGACGCAATCCTCAACTTAGCGAAGAGTCAAAGAAATATCTGGGATTCGCCAAACGCGGCGCGGTGCGGATGGATCACATGGTCCTTGCACTGTTGGAGTTGTCTCGTGTCGGCAGGAATCCATTGCCCCCCAATCCTGTCGACAGCGCCACTGCGATTGAAGATGCCATTTTAAACCTTGCCGCTTTGATCGGAAAAACGGACAGCGACGTGACCAAGGACGATCAGATGCCGATAGTGATGGGCGACCGGGGGGAACTGACGCGACTGTTTCAAAACCTGATCGGCAACGCCATCAAATACCGCCACTCCGAGCGGCGCTCGGTGGTTCATGTCAAGTGTCAGCCCTGTGAAGGCGGTTGGCGGTTCGCGGTTACCGACAACGGCATCGGCATCAGTTCCAATTACTACGACCGGATATTCCAGATTTTCCAGCGGTTACACGGCAAAGACCAATACGAAGGCACCGGTATTGGGCTCGCCATCTGTAAGAAGATTGTCGAACATCATGGGGGGAAAATCTGGGTTGAATCGTGTCCGGAAGAAGGATCGACGTTCTATTTCACCCTTCGAAATTGGAGCCCCAACAATTGACTGCGGCCATTAAATATCTGCAAACATTCTCATAAACATTATTAATATTTGTTCGACACCATCCTGCCAAATGCCGCCGCCTCTCCATTTAAACGCTGTGCGTGCGAACATAATGCCTCTATTCCAAAGAAAGTTGCCCCTCTTGCGCAACCCGTTCATGTCCGTCGAACACACTCTTGATCCGGTATTGATTATGGCCGCTTTCGGCGGGCAACAGGCGAACGACTTTGTAGATGCCCTGCCGTGCCGCCGAATCAAAAATATTGGGTGAAAAGCTCAGGCTCTGCCCGACCGTGAAACTGTGGGCGACGCTCTGACGGCCCTGCCCTCCTCGATGATGGGAAGGCAGGTTTGCCGCCTTCATGGGGGTTGCTTTTCGGTACAATTCGGACGGTGCGCCAGCCATAAATATTCTCCTTCCAATGGGAAAACCTGAAACCTACATGGCTCGTTTATAGGTCAGGACCATGCTACTGGCTTTCCTCCCCGATCCCGGATAGGAGGGAACAAACTCATTCGTGGTGTAGGTAAATTCATCAGCTGAGATAGCCCTGATGGACCGCTTCTGATCGGTACCATCCCAGTTTGCAAAAGTGCTCCCATCGTAATGCTGTGAAATTATCTTTTCTGTCTCGTTCACCGTGTAGGTGCCAAACGAGGCAAGACTTCCGCGGATAATGGTTTGATTTTCGATAATTGTCCCGCTCATGCGGCTGTCCGACATGAACTTCGGAAGGCTTCCCGCGCGATTGAGGCCGACAAAACGGCCACCGCTGTCCAACATTAAGACACCTTGCGGATTGGGACCAAACGGTTGCGACTTGACGCCGTCCTCGGTGATGTTTTCAGCGGAAACAAGCAACCAGGTGCCAACGAGTTGTTGCTTCAGGGACCCTGACACCTTTTCCTCGGCGATGGCCACCATCGACACGGCGGACAAGACCGCGATGCCGGCACAGGCGGCCAGCACCAGTCTAAATTTAGGTTCCATAAGGAAATCTCGCTTTCTAAAATTCCGGTTGTGAAATTCAAGCGTCTCCAAGTCGAGCGCCTATTGCAGGTTATTAGATGGAGCGCTGAGATAGATTATGAGCGAGCGGGCGTATCGGCGTCTGTGCGCGATCGAACAGAGGGCGTTTTTACGCTTGATTTGTGGCTCAGCAGCAATGCATTTTCAGGCCCGCAGACCACGCCCGATCGGGAAAATACCGCCGCCGGTCGATCCGGCTGTGATCACACCGCCTGGATGGCCGTCAGGGCGATGGTGTAGACGATGTCGTCCACCAAGGCGCCCCGCGACAGGTCGTTAACCGGCTTGCACAACCCCTGCAGCATGGGGCCGACGCTGACCACATTGGCCGAGCGCTGCACCGCCTTGTAGGTGGTGTTGCCGGTATTGAGGTCGGGGAAGATGAAAACATTGGCCCGCCCGGCGACGGCACTGTCCGGCGCTTTTTGTCGCCCGACCGATTCGACGCTGGCGGCATCGTACTGCATCGGGCCATCGATCATCAGGTCGGGCGCGCGTTCCCTGGCCAGCTTGGTGGCCTTGCGCACCTTGTCCACATCCGCCCCCTCCCCCGAGCTGCCGGTGGAATAGGAGATCATCGCCACCCGCGGTTCGAGGCCAAAAGCCTTGGCCGATTGCGCCGACTGGATGGCAATGTCCGCCAACTCCTCGGCATTCGGATCCGGATTGATGGCGCAGTCGCCATAGACCAGCACCTGGTCGGGCATCAGCATAAAAAACACACTGGAAACGATGGCCTGGCCCGGCGCCGTCTTGATCAGCTGGAGGGCCGGGCGAACCGTGTTGGCGGTGGTATGGACGGCACCCGAAACCAGGCCGTCGACTTCGCCCAGAGCCAGCATCATGGTGCCCAGCACAACCGTGTCTTCCAGCTGCTCGGCGGCGTCTTCGGGGGTGAGGCCCTTGCTCTTGCGCATTTCCACCATCGGCGCGACGTAGCGATCGCGGACAGCTTGGGCGTCAATGATGGTGATGTCGTCGGGCAGGACTACGCCGTGCATCTCGGCCATTTCGCGGATGCGTGCCGGATCGCCCGGCAAGATGCAGTGGGCGATGCGCTTCTCATGGCAGATGGCCGCCGCCCGCAAGGTACGGGGCTCGTCGGCCTCGGGCAGGACGATCCGCTTGTTGGCGCTGCGGGCCATCTGGATCAGCCGGTGGCGGAAGGCCGGAGGCGTCAGATGGGTTTCCCCGGGCTCGGCGATGAAGCTCTTGATGCGCGCCATGTCGATCCGCTCCACCACGGCCTCGATGATCTGCTGCATGCGCAGGGGATCGTCCTTGGTGACGCCGCGGTTCAATCCGGCCAGCAGGACGCTGGTTTCATAGGTATCCTTGTCCGTCGCCAGCAGGGTCAGGCCGTTGAACTGGCTGGACGAGGTCAGCGCGGCGACGGATTCGGCCGGCTCGCGCTCACAGGTGAACAGGATGCCGGCCAGCGGAACGCCCTTGAGATGGGCAAGGGACGCGGCCAGGATGATGTCGCTGCGGTCGCCCGAGGACACCAGCAGAGTGCCGGGCCGCAACCAGGAGATGGCGTTCTCGACGGCGCTGCCGGCGACCGCGATCTGCCGCACGCGGGCCACGTCGATGCTGCCGGGGCGAATGGTTTTCAGCCCCAGTTCCTCGACCACATCGACCAGCCGGGG
>Ga0007882_10001642_pt1 | contig 12804 bp, 10 predicted proteins | sample CryBogCBH12Aug01_FD_71195 | JGI IMG/M metagenome (GOLD analysis project Ga0007882, IMG submission 71195) | Freshwater microbial communities from Crystal Bog, Wisconsin, USA - CBH12Aug09.1 | ecosystem: Environmental > Aquatic > Freshwater > Lake | place: Crystal Bog, Wisconsin, USA | collected... | reverse complement strand
ACGGCTAAACATGTAGAACTGGGTGAAAAAGGCTTGTGGACGGGGGTTCAAATCCCCCCAGCTCCACCATATGCAGATTAAGGACCGCTAGGGATGACTTCTTAGCGGTCTTTTTTTAACTACAGGTTTAGCTGATTCACATACAAAAAAGCCAGTAAAGATTTAACTCTCTACTGGCTTCAATGTTAACTAAGTTATTTTGATCGATTAGTTCGCGAGTGGGTTAGGTCTCATCTGCACTTTATAAACTTTGGGGTAGTTATCTACTCCGCCCTCGTTGTGAAAACTAGCTCTTGTGCCAGTTGTGCTCCATAAGCCCCGACCCTTCCAGCCGGCCTTAGGGTCATCTATACGCCCATCAACGTTCTTAGTGAAAAATCCTAACGGGTAGGGCATACGCAGGTTAACCAACTTGTTGTCCACAACTGCGATGAGGGATTCACTTCCATTAGCAGAGGCGATCGGCACATTAACACCAAGTCCAAAAGTGTTAAAGCGGTCTACCCAAATGTAGTAAGCGTGGTTTGCACTGCCGGGTTCGTTGTAGTTTTTAAACTGTGGACCAGGCAATTGAAATAACTTCCAGCCCTCGGGGCACTGCTTACCCTCAGCAGTTGTAGGTCCGTTGAGGGGGCCCTTGCAAAGTTTACGATCAAAGCTTGCGATTTGACCACTGGACAAAGCAGTCCAAACTACACCATTGGTGTCTAGATCAATTCCTCTTGGGCCAAATGTGCCCTCAGGGGGTTGATAGATCTCGGCTAACGCTGTGTTGCTAGGATCAGAGCCCGGATTTAAACGAATGATGTAGCCAGGTTGGTCAATTCGGGAGAAGCCGCGGTCCATGGTTTGACCCCAAATAGAGTCATCTACAGGACTGGGTTGTACGCCGTAAAAAGCTGCCATCACTCTTTTATCCTTGGTTGGATCAAGAGGATCTTTAGCCTCAACGTACTCATCTCTTTTACCGTTGCCATTGGTATCGATGATTAGAGGTGTCCATCCTTGTGATTTAACCTCGTCATGTGTTTCAAAATACATTTTTGTATTTAACCAGCCCACCACGCCACTTTGGGGAGGTCCACTGCTGGTCCAAAGCGTGTTGTTTGCATCGTGTCCAAAATACACGTGGTGTGTGCTGAAACAAGTATTGATTAATTCCCACGTCTTCGTAGCAGGATCGTAAACAGAGAGTTGGCGCGCTGAGGTGTTAAGCGGCACGACCATAGCAGATGGGTGAGTGGAGCCTTTTTTGCAAAAGTCTGGATTTGCTTCTGGGCGAATTCTTGCAGCGAACCAAACTTTTTTGTTCTCATCCATAATTAAATTGTGGATACTTGTATGGCCATCCCAAATTTGCTCCATACCCCAGTAAGCAGAGTCACCATGCGCTAAATCGAGAGACGAAGGTGTTTTAGGGTCTCTGAACGGATGGGTAATGGTTGCTGCAACGTTCTTGATGGGATCGAGAGTGGGAACTAAATCAGTGCTTTCCTCGGGTGATCCGTAAATCAGTCCGTTCGCGTTAAGACCTGGATTGCGTTTGTCCGTAGATATCGCATCGTGCTGGTAGTGTTTCGGCGAGGCCCAGTCCCAAAGGGAGTAAACAACATTTCTCTCAACCCCTTGCGGACGCTCAGGTTTTGCAAACGGTAACTCACCCCCTTTAATTCGGTCTGTCCAGTCAGCAAACATGGTGAGTGCTTTCTCTGGTCCCATACTGCCCAATACGGTTGCCATGTAGGGCTGGGCTTGACCGGCCTGTGTTCGCACAGCCCAAGCCGTGAAAGAGTCACCTAGTTTGTGAAACTTCTCGGGTACTTCGCGAATGCCCGGCGAACCCAGTGCGTGGCAAGACTGGCACATATTTTTGACAGTATCAACCCACTGTGGTTGTGACTTCATTGAAGGCGCCATTCCCGCATTTTTAGGAGCTCCTTTAACGAAATCTTCCTTTGCAGGAATCTCTAAAAGTGAGTACCAATACATGCCAGGATAATACTGCGCTGCAGCCTTTTCACTGGGCGCTGTTATAGCGCGAAGTTTGAGTGTTTTACCAGGCTTAGACTGAACTTTCTCAGAATCTACCAAGCCGTATCCACGCACCCAGACCTGATAGTTTGCGCTCGGTAATTGGGGAATTACAAATCTACCCTTGTCATCGGTTACGACTATCTTGGAGAATTTGGTGGGCAAGTCTTTTGTCTCTGCAATCACCCACACTCCGGCCTCTGGCCCGTGCTCCCCTAGCACCTGCCCGCCAATGTCTTTAGAGGATATTTTCACCGATTGAGCAAAAACAAGAGGAGTTTGACAAAGAGTGAGTGCAAGGAGTGAATTTCGCAGAATGTTCCACTCTTTAGTTTTAAATTTTAAATTTATCATGATGTTTTGGTGTTGAAATTTAAATGATCAAACAACTTTTAAGGAAATATTAGGCAGTCCATCAATGTGTCCCTCAAGTGTGTCGCCAACAACAACTGGGCCCACATTCTCTGGCGTACCTGAGTAGATGATGTCGCCTGGCATCATCTCAAACGCAGAGGAGAGTTGACTGATTTGCTCAGCTACAGACCAAATCATCTGAGCTAGATTTGCCTCTTGCTTGATGACGCCGTTTACTTTTAACCAGATAGCGCCATTTTTAAAGTGACCGATTTTCTCCACTGGATGAATCGGACCAATGGGTGCGGAGTGATCAAAGCTTTTACCGATTTCCCAAGGTTTTTTCTCATTCCCCATTGCTCTTTGTAAATCACGGCGAGTCATATCCAGCCCTATTGCGTACCCGTAAACATAATCAAGTGCTTTTTCAACTGGAATATTTCGCCCCCCTTTAGAGAGCACAGCTACTAACTCAATCTCGTGATGATAGTTTTTAGTAAGCGATGGATAGGGGTGATTCACAGTTTGACCAATCGGTACAAATTGAATGGCGTCTGTTGGTTTTTGAAAAAAGAAGGGCGGCTCTCTAGTCGGATCTGATCCCATCTCTCGTGCGTGAGCTTCGTAGTTTCTGCCAATACAGTAAATCCGGCGAACAGGGAATACTGAGCTTGAACCAACAATGGGGATTGTTACTTGAGGAACCTCAAAGAGCGACTTGGGCGAGGTCTGGGCAAAAGTGGTTTGGCCGTAACTTGCTAAAGCGCTAGCGCCCACTAAGCTTGCTTTAGTAAAGATGTTTCTTCTAGAGAAATCCATTGAGATGCCTTCTTTAACAAAAAGAAAAGATTCTAATATTTAAGGGTTAATTTAAATATAGTGGTTACTCCCATGAGTGTGAGTTAACAAAGCTGAAAATGGGGATTACGGTGAACAAATGACGAGGTCTATCAACCAGTGTGACAGATTTGTTTAATCGTTGGGGATTGATGTTTGAAGCTCTGCGGTGATTCAATAATTTGTACTACTGTTAATCGCTTTGTATTTTTATTTGGTGTTTGATGCACAGCGTAAAACAGTTAAAAAACCTACAATAGGGTTAGTTGAATTTTTTTGGAATATTAAAGAAGATGTACGCTTTCCAATACGAACAAGTTACTTCAGTTTCCCAGGCTACTTCTCTAGTAGCTGAGGGGGGACAAGCTTTGGCCGGTGGGCAAACTATGCTTGCCGCGATGAAACAACGCCTTATGGCCCCCGAGAGGTTGGTGGACCTTGCTCACATCAAAGATCTGATAGGTATTGAAGTAACCAACACTGATGTTCTCATTAAAGCGATGACTACCCATCAAACGGTTGAGCTAAGTCGCGAGGTAAAGCAAAGAATTGCTTCTCTATCTTTACTAGCTGGGGGTATCGGAGACCGCCAGGTCAGGGCGCTTGGCACAATAGGCGGGTCGGTTGCAAACAATGACCCTGCAGCATGTTATCCAAGTGCTTTATTGGCTTTAGGGGCAACGGTCATCACAACGCAGCGAGAAATCGCTGCGGACGATTTCTTTCTCGGTATGTATGCAACCGCGCTTGAGCCGGGTGAGCTTATTACAGCAGTTCGTTTCCCTGTGCCTAAACGCTCTGGATACGCTAAATTCAAACAGCCAGCCTCTCGGTTTGCATTGGTTGGCGTTTATGTCGCTCAATCGGGTACAGGTGTTAGGGTCGCAGTTACTGGGGCGGGGAACGGAGTATTTAGGCACACCGGCCTTGAGCAAGCGCTAATCAAAAATTTCAGCCCAGAGGCCGTGGATAGCGTCAAAATTGATCCGTCCAATCTCAATAGCGACATCCACGCGAGTGCGCTGTACCGCGCAAACCTCATTGCTGTTCAGACCAAAGAGGCTATTCGCCAGGCGTTAGCCCAGGTCTGAGAGAGTTAGGATTGCTGCTATCTTCTTGAGTTAGTAGGAGCGAGGCATTTTTAGAACATGCTCACCCATGTAGGACAAAATCAAGTTTGTTGATATGGGTGCTACTTGATAAAGACGAGTTTCTCTAAATTTTCTCTCTATATCGTACTCAGCAGCAAAGCCAAAACCGCCGTGAGTTTGCAAACACGCATTAGCCGCCTCCCAAGACGCATCTGCTGCGAGTAGCTTGGCCATATTGGCCTCTGCCCCGCAGTTTTTAGATTCATCAAAGAGTCTAGCTGCCTCAAAGCGCATAAGAGACGCGGCTTCAGTGTTGATGTAAGCTTTGGAAATTGGAAACTGCACCCCTTGGTTTTGTCCAATGGGGCGGTCAAAGACAATACGCTCGTTTGCATATTTAACTGAACGCTCTGCGAACCAATATCCATCTCCGATGCACTCAGCAGCGATCAAAATGCGCTCAGCATTCAATCCGTCTAGGATGTACTTTAGACCTTTACCCTCTTCACCAATTCGGTTCTCAACTGGTATCTCTAAATTATCAATGAACAGCTCATTCGTTTCATGATTAACCATGTTATCGATGGGCTTGACTTGAATGGATTTACCGATCTCTGTTCGTAGGTCAACTAAAAAAACCGACAGGCCTTCAGACTTCTTAGTAACCTGCGCCAGCGGAGTTGTTCTCGCAAGGAGCAGCATAAAATCAGAGTGCTGAACTCTAGAGGTCCATACCTTTTGTCCGTTGACAATGTATCGATCCCCTTTTAAAACTGCTGTTGTTTTAAGTTTTGTTGTATCTGAGCCTGTGGTTGGTTCAGTTACTGCCATCGACTGCATCCGCAACTCACCCGTGGCGATCTTGGGTAGTAGCGCCTCTTTCTGGCTCTTTGTTCCGTGTCTAACGATGCATCCCATTACATACATCTGTCCGTGGCAGGCGCCGGAGTTACCCCCCGCGTGATTGATCTCCTCCATAATCACGCTGGCTTCAGTGAGCGTGAGGTTAGATCCCCCGTATTCCTCTGGGATCAGAGCCGATAGCCAACCAGCCTTGGTGAGGGAGGTGACAAACTCCTCAGGAAAAGCTTTTTGAGCGTCAATACGTTGCCAATAGTGGGAGTCGAACTGGGAGACTACGGCTCTGACGCCGTCTCTGATATCTTGAAATTCATCACCGCGAATCATTTGTAGTCCTTCTTAGTTGTAGCTTAGTGTTTAACTAAGCGTTATCGCTTTTATTATTGAGTGCGTTAATTTAAAGTACTGTTAGCCAAGTGGAGCAACCACTAGTGAGCGCAAGAGTAGTCAAAGCACTATTTGCCTTTAGAAATCATCTTCTCGATGATGTTAGCAATATCACTAAGAGATGTTGCGATTTGCCTAGGGTCTAGCTCCTCCTCTGGAATTCGAATCGCAAAAGCATCTTCTGCAGCAAATACAAACTCCATGAGCGACAGCGAGTCAAGCCCCAACTCATTTAAAGTTGTGGTGGGGGTGATATGGTCAACAGATACATCAAACTTATTCTTAAGTAGATCGATCAGCTTTTCAAAAATTTCTGAGGCATTCATTAATAACTTAAGAGAATATAAAAGTAGCTTAGGTTGTTGTCGCTTGCTTTGCGCGGATTTCCAATTGAGTTATCCACAAATGTAGCGCCACCCAAGAAAGTTTGGTAATAGGTTTGCTGAAAAACCATATGTACGTAAGGGATTGGATCGTAGTACAGCTCAAGACCTGAGCCAACGGTGTTGGGCGAGCCGTTGGAGGAGCAAAACGCCAGAATTGAATTATTTTGATTACAGGCGCCCGTTACAACGGTCTGATCAGAGTTGTAGGCCCAGTACAAATTATCTACAGTACCCTTGGATGCAAATTCAAAAACACTGAGACCGTATTTGCGAGCGTAATCGTAGGTGAGCTTGGTCTTTAAGGTCACTAAATTGGCTGAAGGATTATCATGACTCCTACCCACCGAGCGCAGACCCCAGTTGATATCTTCATAAATAAGTGTGGCTTGAGCGGAATAGGAATGAGTGCTGGTTATATGCTGAAACTGCGTATCAAATCCGTAGTCAAAGTACGTTCCTGACGCTGAGCCAACCACGAGTGGGTCGCGTGCGAGGTGGGAGTTCATGCCAAATGCACCCACCATGTAAGAGTTATCGCCTTGTGTTTTGTTCCAAGCTAAGCGTACGTAAGGATTGTTACCTGAGCTGATCGTGTTGGTGTTGGGGCCTGCAGTTGATAGCGTGCCCCACCCGGGTTGGGATCTGCGGTAATCAGCGAGCTCTAAATAGTAAGTGTCATCGATCATCATGTACGCACTCAGACCAATTACTTGAGACGCTAGTCCGCCGTCTATTAGCGTACTAGGTCCGAATTGGCCTATGCCCCAAGCGTTCAGCAGGTTGGACGATTGGTAGGGGAACCCATAGACGGGTCCTGTTGACCAAAGATCTTGAACACCAGGCGCATTATTGACACTAAAGCCCCAAACCGCGTTGTGCTTACCCCAACTCGCCCGGTTTGACATTCTCACCTCACTCGTGTCGAGGTAATTGTCTTGGCCTACTTTTGTACCTGTTTGAATACCACTGCTGGAATAAAGAGGATTGGTATTGGCTTGGTTAGAAGTCCATTTGATATATCCCCCAACGTTATCCCAGTACTTGCCAGCAGCGTACAAGCTTGCTTGCTCAATAATTGGTTCATTGTTTTTTGCTAGAAAAATAGTTGAATCAGCACTGGAAGTTGTATCGTGGATCTTTGTGACCGATCCAATCGCAGTAACTGAGAAAGGCAAGACACTTTTTCCTGCGGTGTAGCCCATGAGTTTGAATTTACGACCCTCGGGGGTAAGCTCACCAACATTGAGATGACACGCTGCGCAGGGTTTTTCTGTTTGTCTAGAAAAGGTGGGTAAGGCAATTGCATTTTGAGCGAGCCAAAGCGTCAAAACCCAAAAAGCCAGTGCGCGTAAAGCAGAATTAGAAGAAACGGTAGACATTGTGTTAAAGAGTATCAGTGAATTAAGAAAAAGTGGAGAAATTGATTTCTAAAAGTCTAAAAAATACATCTGTAAATTCAAGTTGTAAGCTGATGTAGCAAACAACTTTTTTGTCCACGTAGTATTATCGTTATTCCACTCACACATTGTAATTCATGTCCCTAGATATAGATAAATTCACCGGTTTCTTTAAGCTTGCTTTAACGGCAATTGGTCGCGATATTCGCTCAGGTCAGATAAAAATGCTGGTCATCTCAACTGGCTTGGGCGTGGCTGCGCTTTCCTCCGTTGGTTTTTTATCGAATCGCTTAGAGGCAGGCCTCGAACGCGACGCACGTCAAATGCTGGGCGGCGATGCAGTGGTTACCAGCAGTGCGCCAACGCCGTTGGAGATTGTGCAAAGGGCTGCTGCGCTTGGCCTACAAAGTTCCCAGACCCTTAGCTTCCCAACCATGGCGCGGGTTGCCCAACGCACTGACCAGAGCAACCCGGTGGGTGAAACTCGTCTAGTTTCTTTAAAGGCCGTGGACGCGTCTTACCCTCTTAGGGGAGAGTTAAAGGTACTAGATCAAAGCGCCTACGACTTGATTTCAATAAGCGCAACTGATATTAAAAGCAAAGCTACTAATGTGCTCACCAAAGGTGCTCCCCAAAGTGGGGAAGTGTGGGTTGAGTCCTCATTACTGGACTCACTCGAGATCAAGATCGGTGGAGTAATTGAGCTTGGAAGGGGACAGTTCAAAGTCACTCGGGTGATCACTTATGAGCCTGACAAGGGTGTTGGATTTATGAGTTTTGCACCACGCGTAATGATCAATCAGACTGACCTGGGTGTCACACAACTCATCCAGCCCAGCAGCCGAATTAATTGGAGATTTGCGGTATCAGGATCTGATTTTGTCGTTAAAGAATTTAGTGACGCTGTGCAAAGAAGTATTGAGGGCACAGCTAACCGGGGCGTTCGTCTTGAGACCCTGGAGACAGGGCGACCTGAGGTCAGACAAACCTTAGACCGAGCAGGTAAATTTTTAAGGCTTGTTGCTTTACTTGCAGTCATACTTAGTGCAGTAGCTGTTGCTTTATCTGCTCGTAACTTCTCCGAGCAGCATATCCAAGACTGCGCTATTCGACGCGTGCTGGGTCAAAGCCAACGATCGATCACCCAACTTTTTGTTATTGAATTCATTCTTCTGGGACTAATGGCAAGTACTTTTGGATTGATCATCGGTTACGGTTTTCATTTTGGTTTTGTCCAAATACTCGCAAGTCTTGTAGACACGACTTTACCGCCTCCCAATTTCGTACCAGTTTTGCAGGGCTACGGTGTTGGTCTATGTAGTTTGTTGGCCTTTGGACTTCCCCCAGTTCTGCAACTTGCAAGTGTTCCTGCTCTGCGCGTGATGAGACAAGAAATAGGTGGTCTCAAGCGAATGCCTGTATTGGTATGGATACTGGGCACCATTGGTTTGTGCTTGCTGATGGCCTTTGTCAGTCAAGATTTTCTTTTGTCGTTGAATGTGGTTGGTGGTTTTCTTGGCGCCGCGCTTGTTTTCGCGTTGTGCAGCGCCGGTGCGATCGCTTTGCTAAGAAGATATGTTAGTGAATCTAACTCCCCCATATGGCTACGCATCGCAACTCGTCAAATACATGCTAAAAATGTTTATTCAGTTTTACAGATCAGCGCACTTGCAATTGGATTGCTTGCTCTTTTACTGCTTATCTTACTAAGAACAGATTTGATTCAAAGTTGGAGAAACGCTACGCCTGAGGACGCGCCTAACCGTTTTGTCATCAACATACAAAGCGATCAGGCAAAGGAATTCCAAGAGGCATTAAAGTCCAGTGGTGTTCAGACATTTGATTGGTACCCGATGATCAAGGGGCGCTTGATAGAGATCAATAATAAAGCAGTCACAGCAAACCGTTATAAAGACGAGCGCGCTCAGCACCTCGTTGACCGTGAATTCAATCTCTCCCACAGCGATCAAGCTCCATCAAATAACAAAATCGTCGCTGGGCGATGGATTCCTAATGAGTCAAATGCGCTAAGTATCGAAGAGGGTATTGCAAAGACACTGAATTTGAATATGGGGGATCTCTTAAAGTTTGATATATCTGGTTTCATCTACGAAGCCAAGATCACGTCAATTCGTAAAGTGGACTGGACGTCTATGAGGACTAATTTCTTCGTGATATTACCGGTACGCGATATGAACGATCTTCCACAAAGTTACATAGCCGCTTTTAAAGCGCCAAATGTTCGTGGATTTGATAATAAGTTAGTACATCAATTTCCTAGCGTCACTGAAATTGATATAGGCTCAACCTTAAATCAGATTCAAATTATTTTGGATCAGGTCACAAGCGCTGTTGAGTTTTTGTTTGTTTTTACTTTACTGGCGGGCCTAATCGTTCTTGTTGCATGTATTCACAGCACACTTTCTTCGCGTGCAAAAGAGTACGCCTTAATCCGGGCTATGGGTGGGGGTAATCATTTGATTGTGCAAATCCAGCGTGCTGAGTTATGGGGGATGGGAGCGCTTGCAGGTCTGCTGTCCAGTGTCAGTGCGAGTCTAATAGGGTGGGGACTTGCAACTTACGTTTTTGAATTTGAGTGGAGGGTCTCGCCTGTATTCATCCTCTTTGGAGTTGGTTTTGGCATAGTAATCGCTTGGGCTGCGGGGTGGCTGAGTCTACGCAGTGTGCTCAAGCAATCGGTGGTGCAAACGTTAAGAGCCCATTAATATGTCAACCACTCATGGATACGTTTACAGCTAAGTATATGCCTAAGGGTGAATTCCTAAGGTAATTAATTAATCAATTGATGCGCTCCACCGCTCGTTCCAACCGCGACTTTTAGTCTCGTCAAGCTCTCTTCTGTTGCGCTTAGTTGGCCGTCCGTTCTCGATAGTGGTTGAAGGATCTCTCATATACCTTCGTTGTTCAACCCAAGTCGCTTTAGCTTGTACGCTCTCAGGTGTCTCACTGTAAAGCAGTTGTGCGGTGCTTGCAGGACCTCTGTTTTGTGAGAGTCCGAGTACCGATACCGTTTGTATGAAACCCTCTCGTCGAATACTTATTTGGTCTCCGACCTTGATGTCACGCGAGGGCTTAACTTCGCTGCTGTTAACTTGTATCCGTCCCTTGTTAACCTCATCAGTTGCAAGAGTTCGGGTTTTAAAAAACCTTGCCGCCCATAACCATTTATCAATTCGTACTTTGTCAGTCATATTCGTTAGATTAAAAAGTTCTCAGCGACCTTTAAGCAAAACAATTAACGCACCAGCTCCGCCCTGTGTTGGTTTGGCTTGGACGAAGGCCAATATCTCCTCTTTTTGAACCAACCAAGATTGCACTTTGGCTTTTAGAACTGGAGTTTTACCCGGTGAGCCTAATCCCTTTCCGTGGATGACCCTGATACAGCGAAGCCCACCCTTGATGGAGTCTTTTAGAAAAGCACTTAGATGCTCTCGCGCCTCCTCTCTCCTCAAGCCGTGAAGGTCCACCTGAGCTTGCACGCTCCAGTCCCCTTTTCTGAGTTTTTTGGTAATGTCAGTTCCTATGCCGGGACGACGAAAACTCAGAGCATCATCCGTGTCTAATAAGGATGCAACATCAAACTCATCACTCAAACTCTCCCTAAGGGCGCTTTGATCGTCTTTGATTTGTTGGTTAGCGATAGGCGGAGTAGGCTCGCTTTTGAGGGAAACCCGTGGCTTGGCTGGGATGGGTTTGACAAAGCCTACTGCTCTTTTAAAAAGATCTTGTTCAGCAAGGCGCAGCCTTGCCTCTTCGGCTTTTGCTAGACGCTCTTTTTCCTCACGCACGGCACGCTCGCTAAGAGTGCGTTTTAGACCTTCAAGGTCTTGAAGGGAGCGAGCTTTCATTGTTGGGGGAGTAATTGTTAAATGTTTCGAACGCTAAAGGTATTGGTCATCCACAATGAGCTGGCTTTCAGAGTTTAAACAGAGCTCAAACAGAGCTTAAGCGTAGCGTTAATTGAAGCAAGATCAAAAAAATCATCTCGCCATCAAGTCAACTCTCAGCAAATGCCCGCTCAATTACAAAATCACCAGGACTGGTCGTACTGCCCTCCTTGAAGGCGCGTTCTTCAAGAATTTTCTTTAAATCTTTCAACATCTGAGGTCCGCCACAAATCATGATTCGGTCCACTTGGGGATCCAAAGCGGGTAAGCCCAGATCTTTAAAGATTTTTCCACTCTCAATCAAATCCGTTAAGCGACCTTGGTTTTTATAAGGCTCTCTGGTAACAGTTGGGTAGTAAAGCAGCTGCTCACTAACCATCTCCCCTAGCAACTCGTGTTTGGGGAGTTCCTCAGTAATGTAATCATGATAGGCTAATTCTTTGACCTCACGTACGCCGTGAACCAATATAACTTTCTCAAATCGCTCGAACGTCTCGGGATCCCGTATCACGCTTAGGAAAGGTGCAAGCCCCGTACCAGTACTTAAGAGATAAAGATTTTTACCTGGGAGCAAATAATCAATCAACAAAGTGCCTGTAGGCTTTTTGCCGACAATCAAAGTGTCCCCCACTTTGATGTGTTGCAGTTTGGAGGTGAGTGGGCCGTCTTGAACCTTGATGCTTAGGAACTCTAAATTCTCTTCGTAATTAGGACTCACTATGCTGTAGGCTCGTAGTAACGGTTTGTTGTTCACCATCAACCCGATCATGGTGAAGTGCCCGTTTGAGAATCTCAGACCAGCGTCTCGAGTTGTTGTAAAACTGAATAAACGATCCGTCCAGTGGTGAACGGATAAAACTTTTTCTTCGTGAAAGGCACTCATTGCATTAATTAGTATTTTTAGATTAACCCACAGATTTTAGTGATGAATTGAAGGCCTCATTCATAACCTCCTCATTCACACGTTAATCCCTCGCTTGATTTACCCTTAATCCAACAGTTTTAGTTGGGGATGGAAGAAATTTACAAGTTTTAATTTGTAGCTATTTTGTCCTAATTTGCCTTGTGTTGACATATCTCAAAGCGAATCATTACGGTGAACTAAGGGTGAGATGGAGGGCTCGGCTTCTGTGCTGTGTGATACGATCATATTCAAACAAAGCAAAACTTTGTCAGGACACAAAATGCTATTCGGATTAAGTCCCTTAGGACTCTTTAAACCAAGTCAAAAATGCGCTTCGCGTAAGGCCTCAAAAGCAGGCGATCTTTCACTTAAGATTTCTTTCGCTGCATCTAATCGCAAAACCAGACGTGACCAGAGATCTTGGTATTTTTACCGAAGCACCTTCAACACTTTATTTTTTATTTCAGCTCTCGTTTTATTGAATTTGAGCGTTACCCGTGTGCACGCCGCACTGAGCTACGAAATTGCAGTCTTCACGGATGAGTTAGTAGCGACGGGTGAGATTGGTACTCAGTTGCACATTAACTCCACCCCACAAGGATTGAGCGTACCCACCTATGCGGGTGAGGTAATGAATGTGCACGGACA
>Ga0007882_10001640_pt1 | contig 12825 bp, 11 predicted proteins | sample CryBogCBH12Aug01_FD_71195 | JGI IMG/M metagenome (GOLD analysis project Ga0007882, IMG submission 71195) | Freshwater microbial communities from Crystal Bog, Wisconsin, USA - CBH12Aug09.1 | ecosystem: Environmental > Aquatic > Freshwater > Lake | place: Crystal Bog, Wisconsin, USA | collected... | reverse complement strand
TGGAAGTGCTGGCCCGGCTGGCCGCCGGACCGGGGGATCGGCCGCGCATCGTGCTGGCCACGGTCGCCTCGGCCCTGCAGCGGGTGCCGGCGGTGCAGACGGTGGCCGGGGCCAGTTTCGAAGCGACGGCGGGCCGCGCCATCGATCTCGCGGCGTTGCAGGATTTCCTCTCCCGCCATGGCTACAACCGCGCTGAAACGGTGATGGAACCCGGCGAATATGCCCTCAGGGGCGGCATCATCGACCTGTTTCCGCCCGGCGCCGAGGAACCGGTCCGTCTCGACCTGTTCGGCGACGTAGTGGAAGAGATCAAGAGCTTCGATCCGGAAAGCCAGCGTTCCACCGGCCAACGCCAGAACTTCCGCCTGCTGCCGGCCAGCGAGGTAATCCTCGACGAGGCGGCGGTGCAGCGCTTCCGCGCCGGCTATCGCGAACTGTTCGGGCCGGTGTCCGGCGCCGATCCACTGTACGAGGCGGTGTCGGCGGGAGCCAAGTTCGGCGGCATGGAGCATTGGCTGCCGCTGTTCCATGGCGGCCTCGACCATCTGTTCGCCTATCTGCCCGATGCCGCGGTGATCGTCGACCATCAGGTGGAGGAGGCGAGGGAGGCCCGCCTGGCGCAGATCCAGGAATATTTCCAGGCCCGGCTGACCGTCCGCGGCCATGACGTGATCGAGGGCGGCATGGTCTACAACCCGGTGCCGCCGGCCATGGCGCATCTGGAAGCCGGAGAATGGGCGCGCCTGCTGGCGGCCCGGCCGGTGGCGGCCCTGTGGCCGTTCGCCCCGGCCGAAGGGGCGACGGCGACCATCGACGCCGGCGGCCGCCCCGGGCGCGACTTCGGCGACCTGCGCCGTCAGCCGGGAGCCAAGCTTTACGACGGCGTGCGCGGGCATATCGACGCCGAACGCCAGGCCGGCCGCCGGATTCTGCTGGCGGCCTGGAGCCAGGGATCGGGCGAGCGGCTGTCGGGCGTGCTGCGCGAACATGGGCTGACCGGGCTGGTGGCGCAGGAGCGGTGGGAGCCGACGGCGCCGGCCTCACTGGCGGTGCTGGGGCTCGAGCACGGCTTCGTCGCCGCCGGTCTGGCGGTAATCACCGAGCAGGACATCCTCGGCGACCGCCTGGTCCGTCCGCCGCGGCGCAAACGCCGCGCCCTGCAGTTCCTGGCCGAGGCGGTCAATCTGTCGGATGGCGACCTGGTGGTGCATGTCGACCACGGCATCGGCCGCTATGACGGCCTGGTCACCCTGTCGGTGGCCGGCGCCCCCCATGACTGCCTGCGGGTCCTCTATGACGGCGGCGACAAGCTGTTCGTGCCGGTCGAGAACATCGACGTGCTGTCCCGCTACGGTTCCGATCAGGCCGGCGTACAGCTCGACAAGCTGGGCGGCGTGGCCTGGCAGAACCGCAAGGCGCGGCTGAAAAAGCGCATCCGCGACATGGCCGACCATCTGGTGGCGGTGGCCGCCCAGCGCCTGCTGAAGGAGGCCGACAGCCTGGTGCCGGCGGAGGGGTTGTATGATGAGTTCTGCGCCCGCTTCCCCTATGTCGAAACCGAGGACCAGGCCCGCGCCATCACCGAGAGCATCGAGGATCTGGGCTGTGGCCGGCCGATGGACCGGCTGATCTGCGGCGATGTCGGCTTCGGCAAGACCGAGGTGGCCTTGCGGACGGCCTTCGTCGCCGTGATGGAGGGCCGCCAGGTGGCGGTGGTGGTGCCGACCACGCTGCTGGCCCGCCAGCATTACAAGACCTTCACCGACCGGTTTTCCGGTCTGCCGGTGCGCATCGGTCAGCTGTCGCGGCTGGTCGGCGCACGCCAGGCGGCGGAGATCCGCGGCGATCTGGCCGAGGGCAAGATCGATATCGTCGTCGGCACCCATGCCCTGCTGGCCAAGGGTATCGCCTTCAAGCGCCTGGGACTGCTGGTGGTGGATGAGGAACAGCATTTCGGCGTCGCCCATAAGGAACGGCTGAAAGCGCTGAAATCCGACGTCCACGTGCTGACCCTGACGGCGACGCCGATTCCCCGGACCCTGCAGATGGCGCTGGCCGGGGTGCGGGAGATGAGCGTCATCGCCACCCCGCCCATCGACCGCATGGCGGTGCGCACTTTCGTCCTGCCCTTCGACGGGGTGGTGGTGCGCGAAGCCATCCGCCGCGAGCGCTATCGCGGCGGGCAGATTTTCTATGTCTGTCCGCGGCTGGCCGATATCGAACGCCTGCAGGAGCGGCTCAAGGTGCTGGTGCCGGAGGTGCGGGTCGCCGTCGCCCATGGCCAGCTGTCGCCTTCCGCCCTGGAAGCGGTGATGACCGGCTTCGCCGACGGCGCCTATGACCTGCTGCTGTCCACCAACATCATCGAAAGCGGGCTGGACATGCCCGGGGTCAACACCATCGTCATCCATCGCGCCGATATGTTCGGGCTGTCGCAGCTTTACCAGCTGCGCGGCCGCGTCGGGCGCGGCAAGGCCCGCGGCTATGCCTATCTGACCCTGCCGCCGGACCGGGTGCTGACCAAGACGGCGATGAAGCGCCTGCAGGTGATGCAGACCCTGGACAGCCTGGGGGCGGGCTTCACCCTGGCCAGCCATGACCTCGACATCCGCGGCGCCGGCAACCTGCTCGGCGAGGAACAATCAGGCCATATCAAGGAGGTAGGGGTCGAACTTTACCAACAGCTGATAGACGAGGCGGTGGCGGCGGCACGATCCGGGGACATCGATCCCGAGGCCGCCGGCGACTGGTCGCCGCAGATCTCGCTCGGCATGCCGGTGCTGATCCCCGACACCTATGTCGCCGACCTGTCGGTGCGCCTGGGCCTGTACCGGCGCATCGGCGGCCTGGTCGAACGGGCCGAGATCGAGGCCTTCGCCGCCGAGATCATAGACCGCTTCGGGAAAATGCCGCAAGAGCTTGAAAATCTTCTTGAAATCGTCGCCATCAAAGGGCTTTGCAAGGCCGCCGGGGTGGACAAGGTCGATGCCGGCCCGAAGGGCACGGTGGTCAGTTTCCGCAATAACAGTTTTGCCAATCCGGCCGGGCTGGTGCAGTTCATCAGTCGGCAGTTGGGCTCGGTCAAGCTGCGTCCGGATCACAAACTGGTGTTCCAGCGCGCCTGGGAGGATACCGGGGCGCGGATCCGCGGCGTGCAGACCATGGTGGAGGACCTGGCCAAGCTGGTGCGGGCTTGAAATGTGCCACTGATATCATTACACTGATACCAGTGATATCATGCGAGGTTGCGAACTTTGGTCAAAGCCATCAACGTCCGAGGCATCGGGGACGACCTGCACGAAGCGCTGAGGTGTCGCGCCGCGGCGACGGGGCGAAGCATAGAAGCCGAGGTGCGAGCGATCATCGCCGAGGCGTGCCTGCCTATCAAGCCGGATGATTGGGCTTCTGGTCTAAGATCCAGGGCCAGAACCCGCACGGAACAACGACCCCAGACCGACAGTGCCGACCTTATCCGCGAGGCTCGCGATGGTCGTTGCTGATCTGCCATCCACACTCGTCGTGGATGCCAGTATCGGGGTCAAGTGGGTTGTTGATGAGCATGATTCGGATGACGCTGCGGCATTGATTGCCGGAAGGCGTTTGATCGTACCCGGGTTGTTCTGGGTGGAAACGGCGAATGTCTTGGCGATGAAGGCCAGGCGGGGGGAATTGACCCGCGCGGCGGTGACCGATGCCTGGCGGGACTTGGCTGATTCACCGCTTACCTGCGTCACTCTATCACCTGATACCGTTTCCTCAGCCCTGACCTTGGCCCAGGACATTCAGCACACCGTCTATGACTGCATTTACTTGGCGGTCGCCCTCAACGCCGGCTGTCCCGTCGTGACTGCGGACCGACGCTTTGCGACCATCGCGGCGGGGCATCCCTACCTGGCGGGGAGGGTCCTGCTGCTCAATGGGAGGCATTGAACCCGGGCTGACGATTACGCTGCCGCCGTCTCCACCTCATGCTCGCGGGCGATATCCAGCAGACGGGTGAGGATCTCGACGTCCTGGGCCCCCGACACGGCATAGCGTTCATTGAAGAAATAGCAGGGGATGCCGCTGACCCCCAGGCGATGGATATGGGCGTTTTCGGTGCGGATGGCGGCCACCCCGGCGGCGCCCAGCAGATAGTCCCGCAACTCCAGCGGATCCAGGCCGCAGTCGGCGCCCAGGCGGCACAGGATGTCGATGTCGCTGATGTCCAGGCCTTGAACGAAATAAGCGTCGAACACCGACTCGACGACCTCGCTCTGGCAACCCGACAGCGAGGCCAGATGGATCAGGCGGTGCGAGTTGATGCTCGACGGCGTGCGCTCCATCAGGTCGAAATTGAAATGGATATTTTCCGCCTCGGCCGCCAGGCTGGCGGCGCCGAGAATGCGCTGGATGCGATAGGCGCTGCCGAATTTCCGCTCGAGATAGGTCTGCCGGTCGACGCCGCTGGCCGGCATCTCAGGGTTCAGCAGAAAGGCGCGCCAGCGGATCTCGGCGCTGATCTCCGGCCGTTGAGCCAAAGCGCGTTCGAGACGGCGCTTGCCGATGTAGCACCACGGGCAAATGGTGTCGAAGATGACGTCGATTCTCACAGTTGAAAAATACAGTGAGGTCAGGAAATTGTCATCTTTACTTTGGATTTAGATTTTTTGTCCCTCGCCGGGCGCTGCCTCCGGCAGCTTGGCCGCCGCCGCAATGGCGGCTGAACGCGATCTTTGATCGCGTTCTATAAACTCGAATTCGCCTGGGTCCCGGAGATCAGCCGAAATACCGGCATATCGACGGCCTGATCATGATGGGCCAGGGCATCGGCGAAATCTTCCAGCAGCGATCGGGTCAGCGCGTCGTCGCCGTCCATCAGCGAGGGGCGGCAGCGGTCGAGCATTCCCAGCAGATCCCGATGGTCGTCGCAGAGCATATCCAGCCAGGCTTCGCCCGCCCGCTGGGCAATGCTCTCCTCCAGGCGGCAGTGCAGGGCGAAACGCTGGCGCAACAGCCTGAGCGCGTCAAGCCGGGGAGCGCGGTTGCGGGCGTTGAGGATGGCAAACGACACGGCGCTGATCATTTCCCGCAGCCGGTCATGTTCATCCTCCATGCGAAGGATCTCACTCGACCAATGGTTATCCCGCCCCAAACTCATCGGCCACCGAGCGACAGAGGAAGATGCTCTCTGTATCTGGGGACGATGACCGCAATGACAAGATGCGCCGTTTACCGCAGGCCGCTCCGCGCGCGATCGACCAGGCTGTCGACGGTATCGCCGGGCCTGAGGTCGGCCGCTCCGGCGCGGACCCAAACCTTGACCGGATGATAAACCTCCTTGACGGCGAAATCCGTATAGGCCAGGACCCCGGTTATGCGGTTCATGACGATGTCGGCCTCGTCCTTCGGGGTGTCCGGCAGGACCACGCAGAACTCGTTTTCCTCGTAGCGGACGGTCAGGTCCTCGCCGCGCAGCAGGCTGGTGATCCATTGCGCGACCTGCAGACGCAGGTGATCCGCCTGTTCCTCGCCGAATTGCCGGCCGATGGTTTCGACATCGGGAACCAGGAAGAACAGGATGGTCAGATGGCGTCCGTGACTGCCGGCGAAGTCGACCCGCTGGGGAAGATAGCTGTCGAGGAATTCCCGGCGGTAGACGCCGGTGGCGGCATCGCGGGTCGGATCGCGCAGGGTTTGCCCGAGGGCTTCGCGGATGGCCCAGCGCAGACGCTGGCGACGCGCCAGGATAAGCACCGAGCTCAGCACCTCGCCGGGGTCGACCGGGGCCACCAGATAGCCGCTGGCACCATGGCGGTAGGCCGCCGCTTCGTTGGTCCGGCGGGCATCGCCAAGAAACAATACCGGCAGGTTGAACAGCCTCGGGTTGTTGCGGGTCTGGGCGCAAAGCTCGAGATAGGGGGTCGGATCCTTGCCGGGAGCGACCAGCGCGACATCAAAATTCTTGCCGGAGAGGAGGTCCTCGGCCTCGACGGTGTCGGCGGCCTGACTGAGTTTCGCCCCCTCCAGCAACGGCGCCAGCGCGGTCGCCGGCGCCCCTACCAGCAGAACCGGATAGCCGGAGTCGGTGGCGGGGCGGGGAATGTCGGCCGCCACCTCGACGCCGAACTGACGGGCGGTGGCGGCGCGGCGGCGCAATTCGGCCTGCATGATCGACAGCCGCACCAGCGGACGCAGTCGGGCCACCAGTTTGGTCTCATCCAGCGGCGGCGCCAAGACGTCATCGAGACCGACGGCCAGCGCCCGGGTCTTGATATCGGCGGTGCGGACATCGGTCAGCAGACAGATGGGGATGTCGACGCAGGACGGAATGGCGCGCAGCGCCCGGGCGGTTTCGAAGGCGTCGCCGCCGTTCAGATGGGCGCAGACCAGGATGATGTCCGGCTGTTCCTGCTGCACGGTACTCAGCACCGCCTCGACACTGCCGACGGTGCGTCCGTCATAGCCATGAGTACGGACCTTGCGCAGCAGTTCCTGGGCGGAGGCGGCGTCGGCATCGGCGATGAGAATATTGGCCAAATGGATCATCCGCGGTGCTGCCTTCCCTGTATTCGCCAAGTCATAGACGGAGCATACCAACATTTGTTCTATGCCGGTAGCAACGGATTTTCATCCATTATCCGGGAACCGGCGGCGTAATACGCTGTTTTTGCGGGATCGAAGGGATGCGTCATGGATACCCGCCGGACCCGCATCAGTGGCGTTGCAAAGCGGATGGCGCCGCTTTTGGGGTTGGCCGCCTTCGCCGCCGCCCTGGTGATGATCCAGCGGCTTCTCAGCCATGTCGAGCCCGCCGACCTGGCCCGGCAGTTGGGCCGCACACCGCGCCCGGCGTTGCTGTCGGCGGCGGTGATGACGGCCGGCAGCTATCTCAGCCTGTCGGGATTCGACGGTCTCGGCGTCGCCTATGTCGGACATCGCCTGGCCCCGGCCCGCGTCATGCTGATCTCCTTCATCGCCCACGGGGTCAGTCACAGTGCCGGTTTTGCCACCTTGAGCGGCGGTGCCATCCGCCTCAGGCTATACGGGGCGGCAGGCCTGTCGGCGGCGGAAATTGCCGCCGTCATCGGTTTTTGCGGCGTTACCTTCGCCGCCGGAGCCTGTACCGTTGCCGCCGTCGCCCTGCTGGCCGAACCGACCAGGCTGGCGGCGCTGTTCGTTCTTCCCGACGGGATCCTGCGCGGCCTGGGCGGTGCCGCCGCCGCCGTGGTCGTCGCCTATGTCGTCTGGGGCGCCTCGTCGCCGCCGCCGCTGCGCATTTTCGGGCGCAGCGTCGCGGTTCCCGGCCTGCCGATGGCGCTGGCGCAGATCATCGTCGCGGCGGTCGACCTGGCCTTGGCGGCGGGAGCGCTGTATGTCCTGCTGCCGACCGATGGCAGGCTCAGCTACGCGGCTTTCCTCGGCCTCTATGTCATGGCAAATCTGCTGGGGTTGCTGGCCCATGTTCCGGGCGGGCTGGGGGTGTTCGAAGCGGCGGTCCTGGCCATGACCCCGGCGCCGGCTCCGGCGGTGTTGAGCGCCCTGCTGCTGTTTCGCGCCGTCTACAATCTGCTGCCCCTGGCCCTGGCGGCGCTCTGCCTGCTGGCCTTCGAGCTTTCCCAAGGGCGCTGATTTGGGCAGTATGCCCGGTTATGGATCATGAAATCACCGCTGCTTTCCCGGCCCTGGCCAAACTCGATGCCGCCGGGGCCCGGATCCTCGAGGCCGGGCTGCGCTCGGTCGACATCCCGGCGGGAACCGTGCTGTTCCGTGACGGCGGCGATTGCACCACCTATCTGCTGGTTCAGGAGGGCGCCGTGCGGGTACAGAAGGTCGCCGAAAATGGCCGGGAAATCGTTCTCTATCGGGTCGAGCGGGGACAGTCCTGCGTCCTTACCACCAACTGCCTGTTGGGCGGCGGGCTCTATGGCGCCGAAGGGATTGCCGAAACCGCGGTCCGGGCCCTGGTGCTGCCGGCGACCACCTTCCGCGGCCTGCTGGCCGGATCGGAAGCGTTTCGCGACTTCATTTTTTCGGTTTATGCGGCCCGTATCGCCGATCTGCTGCTGTTGATCGAGGAAGTGGCGTTCGGCCGCATCGATGTCCGCCTGGCCGCCTGGTTGCGCGGCCGCGCCGACGGCGGCGGCGACGTGCAGGCCACGCATCAGGAGATCTCGGTCGAACTGGGCACGGCCCGCGAGGTGATTTCGCGGCAATTGAAGGATTTTGAGCGCCGCGGATGGGTTGAGTTGCACCGCGGGCGGGTGAGGGTGGCGGACGCCGCGGCGTTGAGCCGCTTGATCGTGTGATTAAGTCACCGACGGCGCTCCCGGACCGGTGCAGGATGTCGCCGGTTGCACTTCATCGGAGAACAGTCATGCAAAAAAATGTTGGCGGTGTCGACCGCATTGCGCGGATTGGCGGCGGCCTGGCGCTGATCGGCCTGGCGGCGGCCGGGATCATCGGCGTCTGGGGCTTTATCGGCGTCGTCCCCTTGGCCACCGGCGCCATCGGCTGGTGTCCCGCCTATCTGCCGTTCGGCCTTAAGACCTGCAAGAAAGCCTGACCGCGATGATCAAGGATTGGGATCTGCTGGCCAGGGAACTGTCCGCCCGACTGGGCGATGTCCGCGGCGGCACGCCGGAGGTGATGAAGGGGTTTTCGGCGATGGCCAAGGCGGCCACCGCCGACGGCGTACTCAACGAGAAAACCAAGGAACTGATCGCTTTGGCGCTGGGCATCGCCGCCCGCTGCGACGGCTGCCTGGCATTTCATGCCAAGGCACTGGCCCGCCTCGGCGCCACCCGGCCGGAGATCATGGAGACCATCGGCATGTCGGTCTACATGGGGGGCGGTCCGTCCCTGATGTATGGGGCGATGGCGCTGGAGGCCTTCGACCAGTTCAGCTCTTCCGCAAACGGTTGATGCGCATCGGCTGGTCGAAATGCCAGCCGTCCGCCTCCCGGCGTCCATAGTGCAGGAAAGCGGCCTGGAGTTGCTCCGCCTGACGATCGAGCAGTGGCGCCCGTGACGGGTCGACGGCAATCTGGCGTTGCCGGAAGCCGTCGAAGTCGTCATAGCGGCTGGCCTGCAGGATCAGGCTTTCGTCAATCTCCGTCAGGCCCCAGCGGCCGCCGTCGCGGATCATCGCCAGCGCCCCGGCGCGCAGCTCCGCCTCGTCATGGAGCAGGCGGGTCAGTTGGTAATGCGGGCCTTCCGCCAGCGGTTCGGAAATAAAGACTTCGCCGCCGGCCACCAGCACCCGCGCCGCTTCCGCCAGAGCCTTGCCCTGCTGGTCGAGGGGCACATGGTGGAGACTGTTGGAAAACACCACCAGATCGACCGATCGGTCCTCCGCCGGCAGCGCCTGGGCCAACCCCTCGACATAGCTCTCCCCGGCCTCGACGGGGGTCGCGCGGGCCTTGGCCAGTTGCCCGGCATCGGTATCGATGCCGGTGACAACGGCGCCATGGCGGGCCATCAGCCGGGTCAGCGCGCCGTCGCCGCAGCCGATATCGAGCACCCGTTTGCCCTTGAGGTCGAGGCTGCCGGCCAGGATCTCGCTGACTTTTCCCTTTGGAACCGGGTCCAGGGTGAAACGCCAGGCACAGGACCAGTCGGCGGGATGGGGATCGGGCGGGCAGGCGATGCATTCGCAGCGGATGCGCCGGTCGACGCCGCGGCCGAAGCTGGGAAACTCGACGATGCCGGCGGATTTGCAGGGATAATCGGGCAGGCCCTTGCGCTTGCGGGCCTCCTGCACCCGGCATTTACGGGTGTACAGCACCAGGGTGTTGGCGTCTTCGAAGACCGCTTCCTGCTCGCAGATCATGCCGTAGAGACGATGCTGGAAGGTCTTGGCGAGGACCTCGAGACCACCGTTTTCCGGCAAATCATGAACCGCCAGGATACGCTTGGCTTCCAGGGGCGCGAAATCCCGCCAACAGGCGTCGTTGACCTGTTTGGCCGCCGCCATGCCTTCGCGTTCCTCCACCGCCTGGAACCAGACGCCGTCGAAGACCAGCCAGTTTTTGGCCATGGCATCGCGCAGGGCGTCCAGTTTTTGCGGACCGAGGGCGGCCAGGGCGGCGACGGCGTCGCCGTCAAGCCCCAGCGCCTGGGTCAGACGTTCGGTGACGATGCCCATCGCCCGGTCGCCGGCGCTGTGTTCCATCTCCAGCGCCTGGTCGATGCCGAAGCGGCTGACCGCGTTGGCGAACCACAACCCGTAATGGATCGCCGTGCGCCTTACGGTATCGAGGATTTCCGTCGCCAAGCGCTCTGCATCATCCATGATCAGCCCTCCCTCATCGGCTATAGATAGCCGGAATGGGGAGGGCCGTCAGCGGTCAATTCCAATACCGGCGATGGTGGCCGTAATAGGGACGGTAGGGCTCGACATAGGTCACCACCGGCGGCGCTGCATAAGGGTAGGAGGGGGCGTAATAGACCACCGGCGGCGGCGGCGCCTCATAGACCTGATAGGCAACCGGCGGCTGGGGCTGGGTATTGGCCGAGGCGATGGCGCCCAGGGTGACGACGCCGAGCAGGCCGCCGAGGATGGCGTTAACCCCGTCGCGGGCATGGGCCGGGCTGGGCACGGCGCTCGCGAGAGTGGCGGCGATGGCGATGGCGGAAATGGCCCGGGACTTGGTGAACATGTGAACCTCCTGATTCCATGCCCTCGTTTTTAGCGGTGATTTGTGGCGATTCTTTGACGTAATGACTTACCCTTCCGCCTCCATGGTGGTATTGCCGAAGTAGCAGGAGGAATACATCATGGATGAGCGCCCTGGTGACAAGTCCCGCATGGCAAAACGTATCCGTGCCGAGCGGGAGGACGACTTCGACGAAGAGTTCGAGATGGTCCTCAATGACGAAGGCGACGACAGCTTTCACCGGCTTCTCGACGATCTGCCGGAAGAGGCCGACCATCCCGACGTCATCGACCGGCGTCGTTACTTTCGCGAGCTGTTCCGTCTGCAGGGAGAACTGGTCAAGCTGCAGGACTGGGTCGTCCATAAGAAGCTCAAAATCGTCGTCATCTTCGAAGGGCGCGACGCCGCCGGCAAGGGTGGGGTCATCAAGCGCATCACCCAGCGCCTGAACCCGCGGGTCTGCCGCGTGGCGGCGCTGCCGGCGCCCAACGAGCGCGAACGCAGCCAGTGGTATTTCCAGCGCTATGTCAGCCATCTGCCGGCCGGCGGCGAAATGGTGCTATTCGACCGCAGCTGGTACAACCGGGCCGGGGTCGAGCGGGTGATGGGCTTCTGTTCCGACGACGACGTCGAGGAATTCTTCCGGACCGTGCCCGAATTCGAACGCATGCTGGTGCGTTCGGGGATCATCCTGATCAAATACTGGTTCTCCATCACCGACGAGGAACAGCATCTGCGGTTCCAGATGCGGATCGCCGATCCCATCAAGCAATGGAAGCTGAGCCCGATGGACCTGGAATCCCGCCGCCGCTGGGAGCTCTACACCATCGCCAAGGAAGCCATGCTCGAGCGCACCCATATTCCCGAGGCGCCCTGGTGGATGGTCGAGGCGGTGGACAAGAAACGGGCGCGGCTGAACTGCATTCATCACCTGCTGACGCAGATCGACTATGCCGAGGTGCCGCATCCGCAGATCGACCTGCCGGCCCGCGAGCGGCATGCGGATTATGTCCGTCATCAGATGCCGTCGGAGATCTATGTCCCGCGCGTCTATTGACGCAGCAGATAGGCCGTCGCCTCGTCATAGGGCAGCGGCCTGGCGAACAGATAGCCCTGGGCGAAATCGCAGTTGAGATCCTTCAGCTGTTGATTTTCCGCTTCGGATTCGATCCCCTCGGCGACCACCACCATCCCCAATTCATGGGCCAGGTTGATCATGCCGCGGACCAGGCGGCATTGAGCCGGCGAGGTCTCTATCCCGGTGACAAAACTCTTGTCGATTTTCAGCACGTCGAACGGAAACCGGTGCAGATAAGCCAGTGAAGAATAGCCGGTGCCGAAATCGTCGATGCATAACGGTACGCCGATCTGGTGAAACCGTTGCAACAGGACCTCGGCCATTTCAGGATTGCTGATGGTCATGCCCTCGGTGACCTCGATTTTCAGGCTTCCCGGCGGCAATGTCTGAAGGAACCCGATGATTTCCTCCATATAGTCTTCGTTCCACATCTGTCGCGGCGACAGATTGACATTGACCGACAGGCCGGCGGCGGCCGGGAAGCGATCGCGCCAGGCGGCCGACGCCTTGGCCGCCTCGCCGAGGATGAAGCGGCCCAGCGGCAGGATCTGGCCGGTTTCCTCGGCAATGGGGATGAATTTCACCGGGCTGATCAGCCCGAGATCCGGGTGACGCCAGCGCACCAGCGATTCGAAGCCGATCAGCCGGTTATCCGACAGGGAGACGATGGGCTGGTAGACCAGGAAGATCTCGCCGGCGGCGATGGCCCGGGCGAGGTCGTGTTCCAGGCGGTGGCGGATCAGGATGGCGTCCCTGAGTTCGGCGCTGAACACTTCGATCTGCGCCTGACCATGTTCCTTGGCGCGGTACAGCGCGATATCGGCATCCCGCAGCAGGTCCAGCGGGTCTCGGCTCAGCCCCTCGTCGATGGCGACGCCGATGCTGGTGCTGACCGACAGTTCCATCTGCTGCACGGAAAACGGCCTGGTGAAGGAGCGCTCGATCTCCGCCGCCGCCGCCAGGGCGCCGGCCTCCTGGCATTGCCTGACGCCGAGAACGAATTCGTCGCCCCCCAGGCGGCAGATGAAGCGGTCATGCGATCCGTGATCCGACAGACGCTCGGCCACCGCCTGCAGCAGTCGGTCGCCGATGCTGTGGCCCAGGGTGTCG
>Ga0007882_10001638_pt1 | contig 12835 bp, 18 predicted proteins | sample CryBogCBH12Aug01_FD_71195 | JGI IMG/M metagenome (GOLD analysis project Ga0007882, IMG submission 71195) | Freshwater microbial communities from Crystal Bog, Wisconsin, USA - CBH12Aug09.1 | ecosystem: Environmental > Aquatic > Freshwater > Lake | place: Crystal Bog, Wisconsin, USA | collected... | reverse complement strand
TATTCTGTAAAATACTTTCTATTATAGGTTTACACCTATTGTGTAACGGACATAGTGGCCATATCTATTGAAGTGATTTGTGGCACGATTAAACCATAAACCGGAAAAAACACTCTGTTATTCAAAATTCCTATTGCATCAGGTGTATTATCGTACTATGTCTATATTACCGATTAAACCACGATTAAACCAAAATTGTTGGCACAAAATCGGACACACAGAACCACAAAAACAAGTATGAAAACAACAATCACCGAGGTCACCGATACCCTTAAAATTATGACGGCTGGGAAGTCTCGGGTTAAAATTTCCACGATTCGTACCGGCCCAGATGGCAAATACACTTCCTACCGACTGGCATGGAAGGTAGGGAAACAGGGGTTCCGCAGGGCGTACAACGACAGCGCAAAAGCAATGTCGGAGGCGGAGAGAATACTCAAGGGTCTGGTTTCCGCAGACGGTTCTGTCAGTGCGGCGCGGGGCGAAGATGTGATTTACTTCCGCGAGTGCCAGAAAAAACTAGGAAAGACTCCCCTCCACGAGGCCGTAGATTTCTTCATCAAGTATCATGGATATACGGTGGGGGTGTCTAAAAAATTCAAGGAGGTCTTCGAGGAGTATTTGAAATCGAGGCAAGATGCGGGGAAGGCTCTGAGCAAACTTCACACGGGTACGCTCAAGTCTCGGGGCAAAGCTCTTACCCTGGCTTTTGGGGAGATGGCGGTTCATACCATCAACGAGAAAATCATCGTTGATTGGTTTTCGGGGGAGGGGAACAAGTTCTCGATCACGACAAAAAACAATCTCTTGAAAACGCTGGCAGCGATACTTGCCTACGCCAAAAAGAAAAACTACGTCGGGCAATCAGAACTCGCCACAAGTGGTATTTTCCTTGGGGAGAAGAAAAAAGAAACCCCTGGAATTTTCACACCGGACGAGTTGAAGACGATCCTGGCCACGGCGGACAAGGAAACTATTCCTTTCATTACCATCATGGCGTTCGGGGGGAGCCGGCGTGCAGAAATGGAGAAATCAACGGTAGATCAGATCGATCTGGTCGATGGGCAGTTAAGAATCCCGCCGGAAATTGCAAAAACAAACAGTGGTCGGGCGCTCGATATCCCCGAAAATCTCAAAGCATGGCTTACCCTTTTTGCCAAAGACAAAGGTAACATAATCCCGACCGCCCGAAAAAGTTGTCTGATCCCAGTAAAGGCGAAGGAAAATGGCGTTGTCTGGAAAGCCAACGGCTTGAGGCACAGCTTCTGCTCATACCATCTGGCTCTTCACAGAAACGCGGCACTCACTAGCGAGATTGCTGGAAACAGCCCGCAAATGCTGAGAGACCACTACAAAGCGCTGGTGTCGAGTGCTGCTGCTGTGGAATGGTTCAGCATAACCCCAGAAAAGGTTAGGGAGTATGCAAAAGAAAAAGGACTTGCAGAGTTATTAACTTGGTAATAAGGTTATGGGTGTGAGGGATAATCCCTCCACATCAAATCAACAACAAACCAGGAAAACAAAATGCCAAATCAACTTAAAGCCGGAACACATAGGGTTTCCTATGTGGAATCATCAACAACCAGTAGAGCCCTAGGTATCATCGCTGCTGCCAAAGGAGTGACCGTATCGGCACTCATTCGCGAGGCGAACCTGGATTATCTGGCAAAACATGATCCCAGTGGAGAGATCATGGCGGTAGCTAAAAAGATCGCTACTTCCATGTCCGATACTGCGGACGAGCGAGTAGGAGATCAGATCGATGCAGAGACGGCAAAGCTGCTTGGGAAGATCATCAAGAAGTTCAAAAAGTAATACCATCAAAACATTAAAAACGAGATCACGATCATAACCGCGCATGGAAATCATACTCACGCTCGATAACAACCTGGCAGAGCAACTCAAGACCCTTGCAGAATACTGCGGGGTCTCGGAGTCCCACTTGGCCGCAACTTTTATCAAGGATTCCACATTGAGCTTCCTGAAAGAACAGAATGAACTCCGAGACTCCCTCCAATCGTAACCCGAAACAAATTAGATCTTTCCCTAGCGACCCCGTCTTAGAAGCACGGCTTCGGGAAGAGCGTGCCAGGACTGGTCGATCCATCTCTTCGATTATCCGAGAAGCCGTCCGTAAATTCTTTCACCTAGAGTAATAACCCTACAACCTTAATATGTCGCTTGTCATTGAATGCAGTTCCTTCACGGCTACCCCACTGGGTGAGGGTAAAGTTCGTCTCGATATAAAGAATCCCGAAAAGAAAGCCACTTCGGAATTGTATGAGGCTGCACAGGCTTGTGACCGGCTTACAGAACTCCTAGGGCGAAAAGTCACTCGATGGAACCTAGCCTACTGGCGGGATGAGTTGGGGCTTCCGTTCAACAAAGTAGGCCCTAGGAAGTTTACTTATTCCGACAAGGCGATCACCGACTGGGCACACTCCAAAAGCGAATCAGCCTTGTGATCATACTGACCCTCGATCTTGCGACGACGACCGGCTGGGCTGTGGAGGCTAGTGGCATCGTAACCAGCGGGACAATCTCATTCAAATCGAGCAGGTATGAGGGCGGAGGTATGCGATATCTGAGATTTAGATCATGGCTTCGCGATATGTTTGAGACAGCCAAACCGGAAGTTGTGTACTTCGAGGAGGTGCGCCGGCACATGTCCACGGATGCCGCGCATGTTCATGGCGGGCTCCTGGCGGTTCTAACCGCAGAATGCGAAGCAAAGGAGATTCCCTATACTGGGATTCCGGTTGGGACGATCAAGAAAGCGGCAACCGGATCCGGAGCGGCCAAGAAGGATAAAATGATCGAAGCGGCTAAACGACTATACCCCGATCAGGAGATCGCTGATGACAACCAAGCGGATGCGCTTTGCATCCTGCACACCTGTAAATCCCTTTGAACTACTTAATCATCCCGCACTCGCGGCCCATCTGCTCTTGGAACTTCAAAGCATCGTCGAGGTCGCGCACCTGCTGCTGGAACGAGGTAACGGGCCTGGAGACTGAAGCTGCATCGGGGGCAAAGACTGGTGCCGGAACCTCGGGGTGCGCCACGGTGTACGCCGAGGGCGTGTAGTAATAGGTATTTCCAATGCGCTCCACATACGAAACACCACCCATCGGATCCAGAGTGTACGAGTATTGCTGGGCCATAGCGGCACTGGTCATCGAAAAGGCTGCGAGGATTGCGATTTTGTTCATATAGGTATGACACTCCGTAAGACGGATACGTTCAAGCTATTTGCGTTTCAGGAAGAGGCGGTAAAGCACCACTTAAAAGTCCTCGATCAAGTAGGGGCCTCCCTGGATGGAACAGGCTGCGGGGGCGGAAAAACGATCATTGCGAGCGAAGTTGCGAAGCGATTTGCCCTGCCCGTCGGAGTTGTCTGCCCCAAATCGGTGTTAAAAAAATGGGAACAGACTCTTAACGCTTTTGGTATCGAGCCCCTGTTTGTCCTCAACCCCGAAAAGCTACGAGCGGGAAACACCCCGTGGGTAAAGAAGACAGGAAAGAAGGGTGCCGGCCTGGGGTGGACACTTCCTGTCAATGCCTTTCTGATATTTGACGAGGCGCACATGTTCTCCGCGTCCAACTCACTCAACTCAAAACTTCTCCTGGCTGCTCAAAACCACAGGATCCTGTTGCTGTCAGCCACGGCTGCTGAATCCCCGTTAAAACTCCGAGCCATTGGCTCCACACTACGGCTATTTCATCAGTCCGAGTATTGGGGGTGGGTTCGCAAAATGGGCGCAGTCGAAGGCACCTTCGGAGGGCTCGAGTGGAACCCAAGGGATCCAAAGAACAAAGAAAAGATGCAGCGCCTACACGAGAGCATCTTCGGCCCTAGGGGATATCGAGTACCGGAGGAAAGGCTTAAAGCAGAACTCCCCGAGCTTTCGGTATTCGATGAGCCGATTTCCATTTCGCCGGCTGACAGGGCCGAAATCAAGAAGCTCTACGAGGAGATGGCCAATGCGGACGATATCGGAGCCGTTAAGAATCTCCGCCAGCGTCAGGCTATTGAGAAGGTAAAGATTCCATACCTGGTGGAGCGGGCGGAGCAGATCGTGGCAGAAGGCGGATCCTGTGTGGTATTTTTGAACTTCCATGATTCCATCGATCTAGCAAAAGGCATGCTAGAAGCTGAAGTGATCGATGGGAGAAAGAGTCAGGATGCACGGCGCAAGGTTCAGGATGAATTTCAAGCCGGAAGGCTTAAAAAGCTGATTGTCCAGATCGGGGCTGGCGGTCAGTCGATTGACTTACACGACACCACGGGAGAATGCCCTAGGACGGCTTTGCTGTGTCCTCAATTCAGCGGAACGATGGAAGAGCAAGCCATCGGAAGAATCTCACGAGTAGGTGCAAAAAGTCGTGCCCTGGTCTTGCGGTTGCACGTTCCAGGAACGATAGAAACCGGCGCTCTAGCGCTCACCAGCCACAAACGGGAGAACACCCGCATTCTAAACGAAGGAATTATGAAACCAAAAAAGGACGAAGCGGTCGTCGTTAAATCCACCGCTGAAGATACGGAACTCCGTGATCATGCCGAACACAGCCCATCCTCCCTCAAGGAGAAAGCTAAATGCTGCGGTTTCCGGAATGACCAGTCCCGTGACCAGTCTGCTGCAAATCGTGGCACCCTAGGGCACAAGGCGGTTGAGATCGAGAACACCGACATCATCCCCTTGGACGATCCCCAGCTTCGAGAGGCTGCCGAACGCTGCCTTAAATACCTCAGTCACCTGAGAGGTCAGTGTGTCGGAAAGTTCGAGGAAATCCGCGAACGCCGCTACCACATGCACGATCAGTTCGGTCACATCGATCACCTGATCCTGCACAACGACGGGAAGGACGGAGAACTGATCGACCACAAGTTCGCTTGGGGTAAGTACGAGGCCGATAGCCCGCAGTTTTGGGCTTATGCTGTCGGTATCTTTGCCGACCACCCAAAGCTTGAGAAGCTCTCGGTTCATGTCCTCCTGCCGTTCCAGAACGTCATCGACATCGTCACCTGGACTCGGGCGGAAGACTTGGACAAGCTTTCTGCTGCCACCTTGGCAATCATCGAGGCAGCCAAGAGGAATGACCCCTCAAGCTACATGTCCGGCGCTCATTGCGCTTGGTGTAATAATCGCGCAACCTGTCCGACGCTCAACAAATTGGCGATCTCGGTGGCCTCGAAATACAAGGCCGAGGAATTGGTTCTCCCCGCCGAGTACGACCCGGCAAACATCACTGATCCGGAACAGATGGCCCTCGCAAAGAAGGTCGCCCCGATCATGGAAGCCTGGGCAAGCAAAGTAAATGCCCGAGCGCTGGAGATGCGCCTACAGGAGGGGATCGAGATCCCTGGATGGGAGCTGGCTGAAAAGTCCTCTCCTTTCAAGATTGTGGACGCCCAAGCCGCATGGGAAGTGGTCAAAGCTAAGATCACGCCGGAAGCTTTTGCAGCCTGCGCCGAGGTAAAGATCGGGGAGCTTGAAAAGGCTGTGGGACGAGTCGCCGAGCGGGGCCAGATGGGTAAGGCCAAGTCCGAACTCCGAGATGCCTTGATCGATGCCAACGCTGCGAAAGTTGATGGCACCATCCTTTATTTGAAAAAAAGCAAATAATGTTTGAACACATGCACCACTCGTCGGTCTAAACTCCATCGCATCTGTAATAACCTGCAAGGTTGCGGATGCGGACAACCAAAACAACAACACAAGATAGTATTATGGCACACGTTTCATTCACAGAAATTGAAGAATCCACCCCTTCCAAGTCCACTGCCGTAGCCGTGGTTCCAGTCGAGAAGGCGATCGTCGCACACGCAGCACCCCTCGGTGACGCCTCCAAGGGGCTCATCGGAGAGTGGACTAGCGAGGATACCAAGCTCCCCCGCATCTCCCTCGTCAACAAGAGCGGAGAACTCGCGGATCAATTCACTCCTGGCACTTGGGTGCTGGAGCGTAGTCATCAGCTTACAAAGCTGGTGGATAAGTCCATTGGCGGGCCTCTCAAGGTCACCGCTCTCCGCATGCTCAAGCAGTATAAGGAGAACATCACGTTCGACGACCAGAAGAACGGGACTCATGTCAACATCTTTAACTCCGCGAGTGAGGTGACTGCCAGTGGCGGTCGCGTCTCCCGCGAGCGTGGATCGGGAAATTACAGCGAGATCGCTCACATCGAGCTCCTTGTTCTCGCTCCTGAAGACCTCGAAGAGGAGGCTTCGGCTCTCTTCTACAACGAGGCCGGAGACAAGCGGTATGCCCGCGTTATCTACACTACAAGCTCCACGGCTTATGGTCAGGTTGCGGTTCCTCTTGCCAGCTCACTTCGTGGTCATCTCTCAAGCACCGGACTACAGGGCGGTGTCTGGGAACTTGGAAGTAAGCTCACGAGCAATACCAAGAACTCTTGGTGGAGCCCTTCCATCAAGTCCGCCGGGCTTGTCGATGCCGAGACTGCGGCACTCATCTCAACCCTAGCCTAAAACCATCCGTGGGGTGGTGCCTTTCGAGGTGCCGCCCCACGGAACCTTTTTATGCAAGAACACGGGGTAATTTACTCAGACGATAAAGTCGTCAAATCCTACAAGCTCAACGATGAGCTGTTCATCACCACTTCGGATCACTTTCGTCTAATTGCGAGCTATCGCGAAAGGATTGCGGAGCTGACCAAGAAGACTTCTGAGAAGGTTACCCTGATCGGGCTCTCGGGCCTCGCAGGCGCTGGAAAGAGCACCGCAGCCAAGATTCTCGTCGAGGATCATGGGTTCGTGCGTCTTCGTTTTGCCGACACGATCAAGGAGATGCTGGCGACCCTGCTTCGCCAAGCGGACTTCGACGAAGCAACCATCAAAGAGGCAATCGATGGAGACCTCAAGGAGGAGGGTTTTGCAGTTCTCAACTGGAAGACACCTAGGTACTGCCTTCAAACATTAGGTACAGAGTGGGGCCGATGGGGCGTCGGAGAAAACCTATGGGCCAATATAACCAAGAAGGCCATTGAGCGGGAGCTGCGTGCCGGAAGGAAAGTCGTAGTTGATGATGTTCGTTTTCAAAACGAAATCGATGTCATCGGTGAGCTTGGGGGGGATGTCCATCGGGTGCTCAAGGCAGAACAGGAGCTGGCGGTTACCGGCCATGCAAGTGAAACACAGGCTCTTCAGGGGCAGAAGATTCTCAAAAACACGGGAACTATCGCCGACCTGGAGACCGCAATTCTTAACATCGTATGAACTATTGGAAGCCTTACAAAAGTAATCAGATCCTACTCACGCATCGACCCGACAAGTGTCAGGGAACACATTGCGCGGTTCACAACCCCAGTGAGCATCACATGAGGGATTGGCCGCAGCATTACAGGTGGGATGCCGGCATTACCGAGCGCATTTGCCAGCACGGTATCGGACATCCGGATCCGGATGATGTCGGGGCTAAAGGCTATGTTCACGGTTGTGATGGCTGCTGCACACCACCCGAAGAAGATTCAGACTACGAGCCTTCGATACTCTCAAAGCTGCTTGCCAGGATCCGGATGAAGTTCAACGGGAGCGACGAGACGATCGAGGTCATGGGTGAGCTGGAGTCAGCAAACCTCGAAATCGAGGAACTCCAGGCATGGATCCACCTAGCCAAGCGAGCGATGGTACTGCACGAAGAGGTTCGGAATCTTCAGAAGCAGGAGATCAATCAGCTCAAAGTCTACTCTGGTCTGGCCAAGAAAAGAGGTCGCAAGAAGAAGGCTTAACGAATCAGGTCAACGCTCCAGACCTACCAAAAATGAGCTGACAGTCGGGAAAGACCGGCACTTTTTACAATATGAAACACAAAAAAGCACTCTACTTAAAACTCGAAATCGACGGATACCAAGAAGATCAGATTGTAGGTCAGTCTATCAAGGTAGCCTACCAGGATGCCAAGACACGGGGCGACCAGTTCGACTGGCCTGAAGAGCGTGAAGCCCTGCTCAAAGCCTTCAAGCTAGTCTACCACTACTACACGGGGAAGACACTTTAATGAACCCCACCACACCAGAAGAGCTACTAGAAAGCATGACGGGAATGTTTCTACCTCCTTCAGCAATGGGGGAGGTGAACGGCCTTAAAGTGCTGTGCCTACAGCGAGAGATCGCTCGGCTCCACAACGTCATCCGCGACGAGTGGCCATCAGATCAAGCCGAAGAAATCATTAACAACTGCAAGAAATGAACCCCGACACCACACCACACCAACGCCAAGAGGTCGCAAGGCTCCGTGAGCTTTTGGATAGAGCGATTGAGATTGCAGATGAATTTTGGAAAAATCAAAAGCAAGCCGTTACCGTTTGGCATGGTGAGTTGGCAGATGAGCTTCAAGCCATCCGCGACGAGATCCAGAAGCTCAAGGAAGGAAAATGAGGGACTACTATAACGAGCTAGACCCTAATGTAGCCAAGGCAGCAGGAGAATCCCTACCGCGCCGGCGCTATACCTGCATTGCCTGCGGCTGCAAAGGCAAGCGGAACAACTCACGCGAAGCCCGACTCCAAGACCCGATATGCCCCAGGTGCAAGGCTAACTGCGCCGACCTCGATCGTCTGCTTGAGTGGCAAGCAGCCTGTTTGGAAAAGAACCCAAGGAACCCTTTATTTATCAGACCATGAACGTAGCAATCGATTTTGAAGCTTACTATGACGCCGACATCAGCGTCACAACGATGGGAGCTTGGCACTATGCCCGGGCAACCGACATCTATTTGGTATCGATGGTATCGGACTCGGGTCTCGAATATGTAGGGCACCCTAGGACGGCTCCCTGGCCTCTAGTCAACGGTGCCAATGTGATCATGCACAATGCCGCATTCGATATGACGCTGCTTGAAGCACTTCAGGAGAAGGATGTAGTTCCTTCAATCAAGCCGGCGGGGGTATTCGATACTGCCGATATGGTCGCCCACTCCGGATACCCACGCAGCTTGAAGGAGGCATGTCACTATCTGCTAGATGTCGATATGTCCAAGACCACCCGAGACAATATGAAGGGAAAGAAGTGGAAGGACATGACTCCCGAGTTCAGGGAGGAGGTCGAGAGATACGCGCTTCAGGATTCACGGTACACGCTGGATCTATGGCTGAAGTTCTCCCACAAGTGGCCGGAGAATGAGCGGGAGATCTCACGCATGGGACGGGAGATGTCGATGCGGGGAGTTCCTGTAAACAGGACTGCCCTAGAGCGGGCTATCGTGGCGTTGGATACCGAAGCGGAGGCCCAGAAAGCATTGCTGCCGTGGGTCGATGGGCCCAGGCCGCCATTATCTTTACATGCCATCCGAGAGCAGTGCGCTATCGAAGGGATCTATGCTCCGGATTCATTCTCTGAGAAAGAAGAGTCCGCTCAGGTATGGGAAGATGAGTTCGCTGAAAAGTATCCTTGGATTGCCGCTGTGCGTGCTTACCGAAAGGCCAACAAGCATTTGAAGGCAGTCACCACGATGCTTTCCCGAACCAGACCCAACGGGAGGATGGGGTATGAGATCAAATACTTTGGCGCAACGACCGGAAGAGACAGCGGGGGAGGGGGCTGGAATGCACAGAACCTACCAAAGGGAGAGATCGCCGGCGTTGACCTACGCAAGCTCATCGAGGCCCCGGAGGGGAAGCAGCTCGTGGTATGCGATCTGGCACAGATCGAGTCCAGAGTGATTCTATACCTAGCAGGGGATCGAGAAACTTTGGACATCCTCCGCACGGGGATCGATATCTACGAAGCCCATGCGAGGACAACAATGGGGTATGAAGATCCTAGGCCACTCAAGGAAGTCGATAACGACATGCGTCAGTTGGCGAAAGCCCGCGTCCTAGGGCTGGGCTTCGGATGTGGGGCTGCCAAGTTTCAGGTAGTCGCCTGGATGATGGCTAGGCTTCGGATCACGGAGGCTGAGAGCAAGTCGATCGTGGAGGACTACCGGAAGTCGAACCCGAAGATCGTGAAGCTTTGGAAGGATCTGGAGCGTCAAATGCTCAAGGCAGTCGGAAGCGAGTTCACCATCAAGCTCACTGAAGACCGGACGCTGACCTACCGAGATATCAAACGCGAGGGGTATGGGGCATCCGCAGTTATCGCCCGTAATGGAAAGATGGTCAGGAGCAGTGTCTACGGGGGGCTTCTGGCAGAAAACGCCACTCAGGGTTACGCTGCCGCTATCTTTATGAATCGATGCCGAGCTTTGGAAGAAGCTGGTTATGAGATCATTATGAGGGTTCACGATGAGGTGGTCGTGGTAGTCGATGAAGAAAACGCCGAAAAAGATCGAACGAAAATCCAAGAGATCATGTCTACCTCTCCACACTTTTGCAGATCGCTTCCGCTAGGAGCCGAGGCACACACCTGCAAGCAGTATACAAAATAATAACCCTGCAACAGGATATGAACATAAACAAAATACTTAACCCCAAAAAACCGTCTGAAGTAATTCAACAAGCACGAGATCAAGCCGACCAGATTTCAAAACTAGCCATGAGTATATTTATTCAACGCGACACCCCGGCTGAAGTGGCTTTCGACGAAGCCAGGAGATTCTTAGATGGGCTGGCCGCTAGTAGCATAGAATACGTCCATAAAATCTACGAAAGCAACGTATCAGAATAATGACCCAAGAAATCTACTCTCTACCAACCAACGGGAAAGGTGATAAGCCCAGGCCGTACAAGCCGGATATCTATGCTCGTGAATACGAGCGCATCTTCGGAAAGAAGAAAGCAAAGCCGGAGCCCAGGAAGGGCAAGGAGAAAAAGTGAACGCTGAAGACGCTTTCAACGAATTCTATAACTCCGAAGGAGTTAGGTATTACGAGGATCTCTCCCACAAGGGGTTCATGCGTCATGCCTTCCTTCATGGCTGGGCTGCCAGCGCGGCGGAGAAGATCAGCGACCTGAACGTGGAGAATCTCAAGGCCGTGGCAAACTACAACTCCAAGATGAATATGAACATCAAATGGGGTATTGCTGACGCCTAGGTTTGAGCCTAGAGATAATAACCTCGTAACCACATGAACATAGTACCACAGAATATATCACCGGAGGATCTTTGGATCCCTCCCTGCCCCGCTTCGGGAGCAGGCTGCCACGGCTGGCTCTACCGCGCAGTACACGCGCTGGTGGCCGGTGGGTGGTCAGATGAAGACATCGATTCCTGGGTGAACCACTGGATGAGCCGGACTCCGCAGCCAGCGGAGGTCGAGAATACTCTCCGGAAGGTCAAGGTAGAGATCAATAACCCCACAGAAGAACGCCATAGCATTCCAAAACCGCCAATCAATGAAGCAGCAATTAAACAATTCAGCAGGATGGAGGATACATCCATCGACGATGTCATCGCCGGCAGTCCGGTTCCTGTCGAGGGGTTGTCCTCCGGAGATCACCTTCGGATGCTTTACGGAAGGGATGAGAAGACCGTCATCTTCACCAACGAGCGGTCGCAAGGACAGCTTGTGTGGGGCCACGAAACCCCCGACGAGCTACTCGATAACGTCACCAAGCGAAATGCAGTCGGCGCTTGGATGCTCCTGAATCCGGTCACCGGAACCTTTGAACATGTGGAACGGCTTGGGAAGAACTCCCGCCGCTCCGAAGAAACACTCACAAACTATAAATACTGCCTCGTCGAGGCTGACAACACACCTGTAGAAAAATGGCTAACAATCCTCAAGAACCTTCCACTCCCAGTCAAGACGATCACCTTGTCGGGCAATCAATCTGCACACTCGATCATCCAAGTGAATGCGAAAACGAAGAAGGAGTGGCAGAGGATGGCCTCGGATATAGCGAGCGTAGTGGTTCCTTTGGGGGCCTGTCCGGGGTCTCTGACAGCGGTGAGGTTGACCAAACTGAGTCAGGTGATGAGGAGGGACACGAGGAAGGAGCAGAAGCTGATCTACCTGAACCCGAGTCCGAAATGGGAGCGGATGCCGCTGCTGGCCTTGCAGCACTGAAAGACGCCGTAGGTGCGGTCGTTAATAGCGCAGCCAAGACCGCAGCGCACTTCGATGACCTCTACTGGGACGGGCGTAACTTCTATATGCGGAATCCAAACGGGTTCTGGAGCGTGGAGAGCGTGGCGATGGTCACGGCTGAACTGAAGGTAAGGGGATTCTCTGACAAGGCACCAAAGGGTGCGAGCTTCAGTCCGATGGATCGTGCCAAGGTAACCATACGCAAAGAGCGCAAGGTTGACGGAGCAGCCCCGCGCCTCTACTGCAAGAGCCAGACCTACGAGGACTCCGGAGAGGTTTTACTCAACACCGCGAGAGTCAAGCTGTACCCCGCTGCGGAAACCGCCGGGGAGTGGGGTGAATTCTTCCCAAGGTACGCCGCAATCCTGGACAACGTCTTCGATAAGCCGATCTACAAAACTACGTTTCTGGCATGGTTCAAGAGGTTCTATGAAAGTGCAGAGTCCGGAGAACTCGCCCTAGGGCAGGCGATGGCCCTGGTGGGGCCGGTTCAGTGCTTCAAGAGTTTCATTATTGAGAAGCTACTGACGCCGGCAATGGGCGGAAGTGCCGACCTTTCCGCGATGGCGAGTGGCGAGACCAGCTTCACAAGCCAGATCTTCCACGCCCCTCTGGCGGTCATTGACGACTCCAAGGGGAGCAGCAGTGAGGCCATGAGAACTCGGTACTCGGCAGTAATTAAGAAGATGGCGGCGACAGGGAAGCAGGAGTTTCACGAGAAGTACGGGGTCGCCAAGAACGTCGAATGGAAGGGGCGCGTTGTATTAGGATTGAACAACGATGCGCGATCAATCAAGTTACTCCCCGATTTCGATCAGTCTAACGAAGATAAAATGATTGCTC
>Ga0007882_10001637_pt1 | contig 12842 bp, 12 predicted proteins | sample CryBogCBH12Aug01_FD_71195 | JGI IMG/M metagenome (GOLD analysis project Ga0007882, IMG submission 71195) | Freshwater microbial communities from Crystal Bog, Wisconsin, USA - CBH12Aug09.1 | ecosystem: Environmental > Aquatic > Freshwater > Lake | place: Crystal Bog, Wisconsin, USA | collected... | reverse complement strand
GGGTCGGTGCTGGAGCAGCTGGTGTTGCCGACGGCATTGCCTTGGGGGTAGATGTTGTAGGTCGCGTTGACGGCACTGCTAGGACTGGGGATTTGCACCCACAGTTTGTATGTGCCAGCTTTGGGGGCTGTCCAGGTGACGGTTTCGCTGCTGCCGCCGATCAGTTCGACGGTTTGGGTGTTGCTGATGGGGTGGGGTTGACTTTGGTGCCAGTGGGCGTGGCAGGGGTTGCCGCCACAGCGGCGGTCAGGTTAAAAACCACCAGCAACAGGGCAGCGGCGAGGTGGCTGATGGGGTTTATACGGGCGGTGTTTTGCTTCATAACTAGCCTCAATGGGGTGGCTTGACAAGGGAATTTGCCCTAACAGGCAGAATTCTTCTAACCCATCTCATCAAGCAATGTCAAGTTTTTTGTAGGGTAGGCACGCTGTTTGTAGCCTCGCAGACACTAAGATAAGCGCACCCTAGGGTCAACCAAAGTATAAGAAATATCAGTCAACAACAGGCCGAACACATACAACACCGAGCCTAAAAACACCATGGCACGGACAATGGCAAAATCTTGGTTGTTGATCGCATCAATGGTGTAACTACCCAAACCTGGGATACTGAAGAACGATTCCATAATCAGGCTACCCATAAACAAGGTCGGTAACACCACCACCACGCCGGTCAAAATCGGGATCATGGCATTTTTTAGTACGTGGCGGAACAATACTTGGGTTTCAGTCAAGCCTTTGGCGCGGGCGGTACGCACATAGTCTTTACTGGCTTCTTCAAGGAACAGCGTGCGATACCAGCGCACCCCGGAGCCGATACCGGCAAACACGCCGATCGCTACCGGCAACACCAAAAACTTAATGGCGGCAAAGCCTTCTTCATAACCGGAAATGGGCACCAAGCACATCAGTTTGGCAATGATGAATTGCCCACCGATGATGTAGAACAATGAGGACACCGACATTAATATCACGCAGATCACCAGCCCGCCAAATTCCAGATAAGTGTTCCTGAACAACACCATCAGCAAGGCAAAGGCAATATCCACCCACAACCCGACCGCCAACGATGGCAAGGCCACCGCCAAACTGGGCCAAGCCCGCTCGCGGATATCAGCGCTGATATTCCGGCCACTATCAGAAATGCCAAAACGGAACCAGAACAGACCCACCGATTTCTGATAGAAAATCGTTTCGGTCAATTGTTGCCCAGACTGTGCCTGATCGTTCCAAAGCAGCGGCAAATCATAGCCGTGCTGTTGTTTCCAGTTAGTGATCGCCTGTTCGGTGACATGTTTCTGCCCCAGCTGCAACCGCGCCATATCGTCAGGGCTATTGACAATAAAAAACAACACAAAAGTCAGGATATTGACCCCAATCAGCAAGGGTACTGCATACAGGGCGCGGCGGATAATATAGGCGATCATGACAGGGTTTGCTGGGTACGTTTACGGTACGCCTGATAAGCAGGCAAAATAAGCAGCACCAGCAACACACCTGCCAGCAGCAGCGGCCATACCACAGGGCGGTTCCATTGTTGGCGCTTATCGGCACGGGCGGCGGTGTCTATGCGCCGGTATTTAAGTTCGTTATTGGCCATCAGGTTGGCTTTTAAATTGCCAAACCAACTATGGAACAGCGAAAACTGTTTGGGGTGCAAGCCAAACAGCCAAGGCGCGTCTTGGCGGACAATGGCCTGCATCTGCTGGATGATTTGATAGCGTTCCGGGGTGTTGTCCATATTACGCATTTGCTCAAACAAACGGTCGAAAGCGGGGTTTTGGTAATTGCCGGCATTTTCGCCGCCATATTTGACTTTACCGTTCGGCCCGTACAATAGAAAGAAAAAGTTTTCCGGATCAGGGTAGTCAGCATTCCAGCCCCAAGCAAAAATTTGCGCGTTGCCAGCACGCATTTTTTCCTGAAAACGGTTGTAGTCAGTGGCACGGATGACTAACTGGATACCCAGCTTCTCAAATTGTTTGCGGTACCAGGTCATGCGCGGCTTGTCTTCCACGCTGGTGGCAGTGGTGTCGAAATAGACAATCAACGGCCCGTGGGTTTTGGGGTCGATGCCATTGGTATAACCCGCTTCTGCCATTAGCTGTTTCGCCACTTCGATATCTTTTCGCTGAGCCTTGTCGGCTTGCCAGTCGTACACAGTCGGGTTGATACCTAGCTGGCCTTCGGCAAAACCAAAAATGCCCGGCGGCAACACCCCTTGTGCAGCAACCCCGCGCCCATTCATAAAAATGGCGATAAATTCTTCTTCGTCAATGGCAATGGCAATGGCTTGGCGCAGTTTTCGCGCCGCTTCGGTAGTGCCGCCCAAGAGTGGGTCGAGCATATTAAAACCCAGGTAAAAACTGGAGGTTTGCACCGCTGTTTGTAGCTGGATGCCTTTGGCTTGCATGGATTCGGTCAGTGCCAAACCACCAGTACCAGTAAATTGGATAGCTTGGTCGAAATTATCGGAAGCAATGCCGGAGGCATCGTAATAACCTTGCAAGAACTTAGTCCAATAAGGGATGGTTTCTTTTTCTAAAGTGAACACCACTTTGTCAATAAACGGCAAAGTCTTGCCAGCATCTTTTAATAAGCCATTGGCTCGGTCTTCCGGCTCGCCTTCGCTGGGATAGGTTTCTGGATGATAATAGGGGTTTTTCTGCAAGATCATACGCCGGTTGGGATTGTTCTCAGCCAAATAATAAGCACCCGTGCCGATAGGATACCAATCCAAGGTGATATTTTTGTCGCTTAAGCCTGGCTGATTGTAAAACACCTCGGCTTCCCACGGCATAGGGGAAAAAAACGGCATAGCCAACCAATAAATGAACTGCGGATATTTGCCGTTGATGCGGATACGGTATTGGTGGTCATTAACAGCCACCGCCCCCGCCAAGCTCATGCCTTTAATGGCCGTTTTCGGCAAATCTTTCGCCTGTTTGGCAAAATCAGCAAAACCGACAATATAGTTTTTCATGATCTCGGCAATTGGCGACTGGTTTTTAGGATGTGCCAAGCGTTTGATCTGATAAACGTAATCTTCCGCCAACAGCTCTCTGGTGCCGGTACTGGCAAAATCATTAAGGGTGTTCAGCGGTGCAATGGCTTGTGCATCCAAATGGTGATAGCGGTAGCCGCCTTGCTCGGTTTTTGCCAATGCCGGGTGGGGTTGGTAGCGGATGCCGGGCTGGAGCGTGATAATATAATCGGTGAACGCTATGCGGGCTGGCTCTGCGTCGGATGGCAAAGCTTGGCCTTTGTCATCCCGATAAACCACCTCAGGTAAATTTGTGCTGGTCAACGGAATGATTTGATAAGGCCGTTTCAGATAATGGTACTGCAAGGGTGGCTCGTATATCTGGGCAATAAACGCATATTCGTTTTCGCTATAGGCCATCGCCGGATCCAAATGCTTGGGCCGTTCAGAAAACGACTGGTACAACACGGTTTGTTGGCTATCGGCATCGGTGTAGGGGTTGTTAAGCACTGTGTCCGGCTGGCAAGCCAGCAAGCTAGCCAACAGCACCGGCAATACCAACAAAATGGGCATTTTCATAGACAAAAAACTGGACATCAATAAACGGCTCATAGATACTTGATAGTTTATTTTAACAAGAAAAAACCATAGGGGATGATAATGGGTTTCATGAAGGGCAAACGCGTTTTGATTGTCGGCTTGGCCAGCAACCGTTCTATCGCATGGGGCATTGCCCAAGCCATGCACCGTGAAGGCGCCGAACTGGCGTTCACTTTCCAAAATGAAAAATTGCAAAGCCGCGTTGAGGAAATGGCGGCAGAATGTAATGCTACTATAACCCTTGAATGCGATGTTAGCCACGACCAACATATCGATAATGTTTTTGTCGAACTGGGCAAGCACTGGGATGGCTTGGATTGTATCGTACATTCCGTGGCCTTCGCACCACGCGACGCGCTGAACGGCGACTATATAGAAGCCACCACCCGCGACAACTTCCGTATTGCCCACGACATCAGTTCATACAGCTTCACCGCCTTGGCTAAAGCCGGACGCAGCATGATGGCGGGGCGTAACGGTTCATTGCTGACCTTGACTTATTTGGGCGCCGAGCGGGCTATCCCCAATTACAATGTCATGGGCGTTGCCAAAGCCAGCTTGGAGGCTAATGTGCGTTATATGGCGGTGGCCTTGGGTGCGGAAGGCACACGGGTCAATGCCATTTCCGCAGGCCCCATCAGAACCTTGGCGGCATCCGGCATCAATGACTTTAAGGCGATGCTCAACAAAGCCGCAGACACTGCCCCACTGAAACGCAACGTGACCATTGAAGAAGTCGGCAATGTCGCCGCATTTATGTGTTCTGACCTGGCTTCAGGTGTGACCGGCGAAATCACTTATGTGGATTGCGGCTACAATATTGCCGGATTGGCATCTGCCTAGGCACTTAGCAGTAAGTTGACCAGTCATAAAAAAGGGGGCTTATGCCCCCTTGTTTGGTTTCCGTAGGGTCAAAGTTTTGCAGGGGGCAATTGCTGCCACTCAGCCTTCCTTAAACCGATGGATAAGCCGCCGCTCTTTCTTATTGGGGCGATGCGATTCATCTATCCCGGCAAACAACACTTTCTGCTCGCGCTCCAACTGTATTTGCGCTTGCCGCTTGGCATGGCTTTCGGTAGATTCTTCATACAACAGCACCGCTTCCTTGGCGGGACGGCGTTGGCTGCTTAAAGCCAGCACGGTGATATCCCAACGGTAGTTGTCTTTACTGATCGCCAATGCCGTACCCACCCGAATTTCTTTGCTGGGTTTGGCCCGCTGCTTGTTGACGTGGACTTTACCGCCATCCACGGCATCGGCGGCAAGCTTGCGGGTTTTATAAAACCGCGCCGCCCACAACCATTTGTCCAAGCGTAATGACTCTATAACAGCGACAGCCATAGCTGGGTTATTTTTTCAAGCCTCGTGGCAATGAGAACACCACTTTTTCTTCTATGCCTTCATTTTCAGTGGTCGATTCGCCGCCCCATGCCTTCAGCTGCTCGATCACTTCCTGCACCAGCACTTCGGGCGCCGATGCACCGGCAGTCACGCCCACCACGTTGACCCCTGCAAACCAGCTTTGCTGCATGTCTTTGGCGGTGTCAATCAGATAAGAAGCTTTGCCCAGTTGCTCGGCAATCTCGCGCAGACGGTTGGAATTGGAACTATTGGGTGAACCCACCACCAAGATTAAATCCGCAGTTTGCGACAAAGTGGAAACGGCATCTTGACGGTTTTGGGTGGCGTAGCAAATATCGTCTTTTTTCTGCTCTTGGATACCGGAAAAACGTGCCCGCAAGGCATCCACCATCACCTTGGTGTCAGTCATCGACAAGGTGGTTTGGGTGACATAGGCCAAATTGTCGGGGTGGTTGACCGCCAACTTAGCCACATCTTCAGGGGTTTCCACCAGATAAATGCCGCCTTTGTCGCTGTTTTTTTCGTATTGCCCCATCGTGCCTTCCACTTCAGGATGCCCAGCATGACCAATCAGAATAACCTCGCGGTCGGCTTTGGCGTGTTTGGCCACCTGAAGATGCACTTTGGTCACTAACGGGCAGGTGGCATCAAACACTGTCAAATTACGGTCTTTGGCTTCTTGCTGCACTTGTTTGGAAACACCGTGGGCACTGAAGATCAGATGCGAACCTTCTGGCACATCGGCAATATCTTCAATAAACACCGCGCCTTTTGCCTTAAGGCCATCGACCACGGTGCGGTTGTGCACCACCTCATGACGCACATAAATCGGCGCACCGAATGTTTCCAAAGCTTGGTCTACAATTTCTATGGCACGGTCGACACCGGCGCAAAAACCACGGGGGTTAGCGAGTACAATTTGCATATCTTGACTTCTTAAGTTGGTTACTTTGCGCTATTTTACCTGAATAGGCGGATTGATAGAATGTTTGCTTGGCAATTCATTGAAAATGAACTGCTTAAACGCTTAAACCAATAGCAATACAATAGCTTAAATTGAATTTGGGCTACTTGGACAATACAGTGATATTATGGGGCATAGGCATTTGCCAGATTCCTAGGAGTGTGTTACATGAAACGCCACAACTTTTCCTTAAGTATACTGATGTTGGTAGCCAGCCTATCCGTATCGGCTGCCGACCTTGACCGTGCCGGAGTGGCGCAACGGCTGGTTGCCGCCAATACAGACCACCCTGCCGATTTACGCCGCAAGGACTTAAGCCATTTGGATTTGTCTGGCATGGATTTTAGGCAAGCCGATTTATGGGGGGCTGATTTGCGCGGCAGCAATTTTTCTGGCAGCAATTTGTCAGGGCTTAATTTGGACTTGTCGGTGATGTCAAAAATCAACCTGTCCGGTGCCGACCTTAGCCACACCAGTGTTTTTGGGGTGGCTATCGGCGGGGCCAACTTGAGCCATGCCAATTTAAGCGGTAGCCGGTTTATTGCCAACCTTGACCGCTCTGATTTGAGCCATGCCAACTTAAGCCACGCCAATTGGGGGGTGGACATGCAAAACCAGCCGATGGGCCTAATGCGGGCAAGCTTGAACAACACCAATTTAAGCCATGCCAATTTGTCGGCAGCCAATCTTAGCCGTGCACTGCTGCGCTTTGCCGATTTGCAGAACGCCAACCTAAGCCATGCAGTGTTGTTTGGGGTTGACTTGACCGGCGCCAATTTATCAGGGGCGGACTTGTCCGGTGCGGATTTGTCCGCCAGCAAACTGGAAGCGGCCAATTTTGCCCATGCCAACTTGGCGGGTACGGTATTTACCGGGCTTGCCGACAAATCCGTGTTAAAAAATCTGGATTCCAGCAAAAACAGCGATCAGGCGATTTTTAAATGATGCGGCGGCCCAACCATGAAGCCATTCATGACGCATGATAAGCTATCGTTTATAATAAATCTTTAGACCGATACCGTACGCCGCCCATGTCCAACCCGAGCAACATCCCTCCCCGCCTGTTCAACCTGATTAGCCAGTTCTTGTCCAAGAACGTGCGCAGCGTTTATTACACCGCCAAAACGTCTGTCGGCAGGCCAAAACGCGATATTGTGGTGCAGCAGGTCGATCAGGCTTGCCAGAGCTTGCAGGAAACCCGTGATGAATTTGCCGACGCTTTGGAGCGTTTTAAGACCTTAGTGACCGTCAATGAGCATTCTCTGGAGCATCGCTACACGTTGCTGAACCGGCAATACCAATTCTGTTGCATCAAAACCGCCACCGTCAGCGAGCGTATAGATGCCATAGAACTGGTCAGTGCGTCATTGTTTGCCGAATGGGAAAAGGAACTGGGCGAATACAGCAACCGCACCATGCAGCGCAACAGCAAAAAACAACTGAAGGATGCCAAAGAAAATTACGGCCGTTTGATAAAAGCCATGCGCCGTGCCGAGGGTAAAATCCATCCGGTGCTATCGGCGTTTAAAGATCAGGTGTTGTATTTAAAGCACAATCTCAATGCCCGAGCTATCGCCGCATTACAGAATGAGTTTCTGGAAATTAGCTTGGACATATCCGAATTGATCAAGGCTATGGAGCAAACCATAAAAGAAGCCAACCAGTTTGTCGGCATTTTGGTTGAACAAAAAGCCCTGCCACAAAAGTGATTTGACCAGCCTTTATTGCGCTGGCCGCATACCATCGGCCTGACCGTAAATCCGTACCCCTAGGACACCAGCCAGCACAGCGGCACTGCCCAGAACGGACGGATTTACACCAACGCTTCAGCGCAACCCGGCAACCATGCGGAGCTTACCGCTCCGCCACCTGATCACATGGAACCTAGTTTGTACAATACATCATTGGCTTTATCTTTGGCATTATCGTTGTTTTTGGCAACGCTTTTGCGGTTTTCCTGATCGCTTCTTTCCTTGCCGAACTTGCCGATCATATCTTCCCAGCTAATATATTGCTCATAAGCTTTAAAGCCGGTGCTTTTCCGTTGCTGGTACACTTCTTTACCCATTTCTATCACTTGCAACGGGGTTTTGCCATCCACTGCTTTCAGGAATTCATCTTCGCTTTTAATGGAATCACGCACTGTCCAGAAAGCAACTTCAAACTCAACCCTGACTTCGGGCGCCAAGCGGTTTTTCAGACCCTTTACTGATTTATAGGCGGATTTCATGGTGTGGCCGTTGATTTCTTGCCCTTTGCCGCAAGCCACTAATGTTGTGCATGCCAAAATAAGCAATAATAAAGGCAGTTTTTTCATAAGGATAACCTCGATGTCAATGATATATACATGTTATGTTAAGACAGACAGTCCTACACTTGTTATACACGCCAGATTACAAAACACAAAGAAAAATGGTCAGTCATTGTAACCCTAGGCTAAGCGATTATGCTTGAATTTATCCAATTATTAAAGCAAGGCTATCAGGCCGCGTTAAACCGCCCCGGCAACGAAAAAAACCGCGCCGATTATGCCAAGCGGGTGGAACACTTGTTATTGGCGGAAGCCTTTATCCGCAAAGGCCAGTGGCTGGGCCAAGCCGCCCAACAGCCCCTGCAAATAACCCTGCTAGGCCCCACCCAAGCCGGTAAAAGCACGTTGGCCAATGTCTTGCTCAACCATAACTTGGCTGGCATCAGCCCGTTGGCGGGCTACACCCAACACCCACAAGGCTTTTGCCACGGCATAACACTTGCCGACACCGGTAGCGGTTTGCAGCGTTACTTTGGGCGCTTCCAACAACTGCCCGCCCAGCAACTGACCCCTACCCGCCATGATTGCTACGCCTTGACCGAAAGCCCTGCCGCCAGCACCCTACTGCCCCCTTGTGTGCTATGGGACACGCCCGATTTTGATTCGATAGACTCCAGCACTTACCGCGAGGGGGTGTTGCGGGCGGTCGCCTTGGCTGATGTGCTGGTGTTAGTGGTCAGCAAAGAAAAATATGCCGACCAGACAGTATGGGACATGATGGCCTTAGTGCAGGACTTGCATCAACCCACCTTGATTTGTTTGAACAAAGTGGCTGAAGGGTCGGAACAGCTACTGATCCATTCGCTCCAGGAAAAATGGCAACAGGCACGGACTGACCCCTTCCCCGCCGTCATCACTTTGGCTTACCAAAAATCATCCGGTTTGCCGAGCTGGCCCGCCACCCGCCAACAACTGCTTAAACAGCTGTGCAAATCCGTCCAGCACCGTAAACAAGCCCGCTATGAACAGGCTTTGTTGCAAAAATATTGGCCAACATGGCTGCAACCGGTGCTGGAAGAACACCAAGCCTTGGCAGAATGGCAACAGACTGTTGAGCAAGCGGTCAACGATGGGCTACTGCATTACCGGCGCGATTATCTCAACCACCCGCGCCATTACGAAACCTTCCAACAGGCACTGGCGGAACTGTCGGTGTTGCTGGAAATCCCGGGACTGGCCGGTTTTTTGACCGGTGCCCGCAAAGCTATGACCTGGCCTGTGCGGCAAGTGATGAAACTGACCCGAAAACGCCACCCGCTGGCGGAAACAAGCCAAGAAATCGTTTTGCTGAAGCAGATTGCCGAACATCTGCTGATTCAATTGGCTGACCAGCTGATGGACAAAACCGAACACAGCCGCCATAGCCATTGGTGGAAAGCCTGCAATGGCCTGTTAAGGCAACAGCGCCCCCTGCTGTTACAAGGCTTCAGCCAAGCGGCGAAACATTATCACCTTGATTTTCAGCAAGATGTTGAAAAAACCGCGCAAAGTTTGTACCTCAAATTGCAACAACAGCCGTTTGTCCTTAACAGCTTGCGTGCCACCCGTGTGACCGCTGATGCCGCCGCCATTGCCATCACCTTACATACCGGGGGTATTGGTTTGCATGATTTGTTGGTGGCCCCCGCTATGCTGGCCATCACCACTTTATTGACGGAAAGCGCGATAGGCGGCTATCTGCACAAATTGGAACAAGAACTTAAGCAACAGCAATTCAACACCGTAAAACAACGGCTATTTAGTGATGCCCTGGCACAACCCTTAATGGCCTTGCCGGAGCAACTGCCCGATTTGGCACACTTTAGCATCACCCCTGCACAACTCCAGTCTGCACAATCCCAACTGAGCGAAAAACGCCATGGCCTACGACTACTCTGAGCTGTTTGCACAAGCCGAAACGTGGCTGGCACAGGCACAAAAAAATGCTTGGCTAAGCCAACACATCACCTTAGCCAAACCGGACAACCGTGCCTTGCCGGACGCACTGTACGACCGCCAAGGCGCACGTCCGCTACTGGTCGCCTTCATGGGCGGCACTGGCGTAGGCAAAAGCTCGTTGCTGAACCGCTTGGCCGGACAAACCATCGCCCAAGCAGGCATAGCCCGCCCCACCTCGCGTGAAGTCACCTTGTACCATCACCAAAGTGTCAATGTACAGGGCTTGCCGGAACCATTCCCGCTGGCACAAGTACGCATCGCCAGCCACAACGATGCCAGTAAACAGCAGCTGATCTGGATTGACACGCCTGATTTTGACAGCGTTGAATCAGCCAACCAACAGCTGGTGTTAAGTTGGCTACCGTATATTGATGTACTGGTTTATGTGGTCAGCCCGGAACGTTACCGTGATGCCAAAGCGTGGCGGCTACTGCTGGCAGAAGGCGGCAAACATGCTTGGGTGTTTGCCTTTAACCAATGGGATAGCGGGCAAGACGAACAATATGTCGATTTCCGCCAGCAATTGCACCAAGCAGGCTTTGATAATCCACTGATCTATAAAACCATTTGCCCCAGTGGTGGCGACGGTGATGAATATGCCGAGCTGCAGGCCACGCTGATTGCACTGGCCAACCAAAACACCCTTAAGCAACTGGCACAGTTGGGGCAACAAGCGCGTAACAGGGACTTGCAGCAGCAACTGCTGAATTTTCAGGAAGCCTTGGGCAACCAAAGCGCGTGGCAACAACTGGCTTTGCTATGGCGGCAACAATGGCCTAAAACCAGCCAGCTATTGCAACAAGGCTTGGCTTGGCCCTTGCAACAAACCGCCCAGCACTATGCCGGACAAGCCGCCAACCTGCACAACAAGGCAAACTTTGAAGAGCGGTTATGGGATGAATGGGCGCAAACCCGCTTTGACGATGCCTTAGACGAACTTGTCATTGCCGCCGACCCGTTGGGCATCCCTACCCTACCATTAAAAAACCAGCTAGGGCCACTGCGCCCAATAGCCGCCCAGCATATCCGGCAACAAACAGAACTTGAGCTACGGCAAGCCCTAGCCCACCCCGGCAATGCACTGCAACGGGGCTTGCTAAAATTGCTGCATGTCATGGAAGTGCTATTGCCGCTCGCGGCAATGGCGTGGGCAGGTTATCAGGTGTTCACCGGCTACTACACCAGCAGCCAAAGCCACAGCCAATACTTGGGGGTTGATTTTGCCGTGCACAGCAGTCTGCTGATTGCCCTGACTTGGCTAATACCGTTTTTTATCCTTAAAAAATGCCAGCCTTCCTTGCAAAAGTCCGCCTTGCGCGGCCTTAATAAAGGGGTGTCCAAGGCATTAAGCCAACTAGACGGCGAAGTCTCAAACGCCCTGGATGCACTGGCCCAGCAGCATCAACAACATAGCCAACAACTGGCACAACTGGTTGCGCATTGTGCCGACCATCAGCCACCACCCACTGGCGCATCCGACCCGGACAACCCTTTACAACGGATGCTAACGCATCAACGCTAAAGACCAAGCTTGCCGCCACCTTGGCAGACAGGCTAAAATCCCCAGTCGGGAAAAACCATCTTAACAGTGCTGTTACACAGCACGTTGGCTGAGCGTAGCCGAAGCCCCGGCCACGGTTTGTTTTTTGCCCAGTCGTCTGGTTGCGCCCCCCCTGCGGCTTCGCTCAGGGACGTGGCCTTATCCAAAACCGCCTAGGCAGCCGTGCTGGCGGCCTTAAAAATAATAAACATTAGGAGAAAATCATGTGTTTTAGTGCAAATATGTCGCTGGGTATGGGGGTGGTGGGCTTAGCGGCTGCGGGCATCACTTTTGCGGACAGCAAAGAAACTTTTTGGGTACGGGCCGCCCGTTCTTATGCCATTTTCCATTTTTCACTGATGGAATTTATCCAATACTTTGCCTATCCGGTAGCTGACCAATGCGGCTATGGCGACAATTTATTGCTCAGCCAACTGTCCACCATGCATATCGGCTTACAAGCTTTCGCCATTATGCCAGGGCTGGCAACCTATTCATCAGACAAAACCGCCTTAAAAAAAGCCACTGTTATTGGCCTTATGATGAGCAGCCTGTTTATTATCCTGTCCCAACTGCCTAAAGAATGGCAATTCTTTTTTGAACCCGTACCGCATTTTATTGGCAATCTGGTGTCTTGCCTGTTTATGGGCACTTACCATATTGGCTACCACATCAGCAGCGCCTTCGCCACCCTATTCACCCACGGCTCGTTGTTTGCCCTGGCCTTTAGCGGCTTCCTGTGGAAAGACAACTGGCGCATATCCACCTATCACTGCGTCATGGCCATACTCACGCTGTTTATGCCGCAATGGCTATTAGGTGTCACCACCGGCGAAGCGGCAGCCATTTATTGTTTTTATTCCGTTATCATTACCGGCAGCTTTATGCCCTACTTCAAGGGCTTTTTTACCGCAAAGAAATTGCACGACCCGCAAGACTTGCCCGTCAGGGGGTAAAAAGGCAAGCGGCGGGGTTGTGGCCTATCTGAATCAAAGCTGTAACCCCCTGGCAAGCCAAAGGCGTGGCCTTTTCCACATTACCGTCGACTATCCGTTGTCACCCAGCAGCTCGGTTATCCTAATGGCGGTCGCCAAAGCCCGCCGCCCAGCTTCGCCGGACACCAAGGGCTGGCTGCCGGTTTGGAT
>Ga0007882_10001628_pt1 | contig 12894 bp, 3 predicted proteins | sample CryBogCBH12Aug01_FD_71195 | JGI IMG/M metagenome (GOLD analysis project Ga0007882, IMG submission 71195) | Freshwater microbial communities from Crystal Bog, Wisconsin, USA - CBH12Aug09.1 | ecosystem: Environmental > Aquatic > Freshwater > Lake | place: Crystal Bog, Wisconsin, USA | collected... | reverse complement strand
GATCCGGGGCATGTTGGCGAAATAGTGTCAGGCTAGGATACCAAGGCGAATCCGACCCTTTATCAAACCACCTCCAATCCGAGGTGTATTTCAGCAAGACAAAAGTCGGAACGCCGAGCGCACCTGCAAGATGTGCCACCGCCGTATCGATGGTAATCATTAAGTCGAGTTGCTTCAGCACAGCGGCGGTCTCGGCGAAATCAAACAGACTGCCCGCCAGGTCGGTGACAAAAACATCCGCCCCCAAGGCCTTCAAATCCGCCGCCCTCGGCCCGACCTGAAGGCTGAACGGGGCGATGCGGGGATCTCCCAACAGGGGCAGCAAGCGTTCGAGAGGAATCGAGCGGTCGCGGGGGGTTGTCTTGCCGGCCCAGACCAGGCCGACCTTGAGGCGTCCATCAGACGGAAGGACGCGAACCGGTTTGGGCGCCGCCAAATAGGGGACGTTGTTGGGCAGGCTCTCTTCGGTGGTGCCGAAGAGACCAGGTAAACTGAGGACCGGCACAGTGACGTCGCAGGCCGGCACCGCGCGGTCGCGGGGAAGCACCGCATCGACTCCTGGTGTCAAGGCCATCAGGCGCAAAAGTTCCGGTTGGCATTCCAGCACCACCTTGCCGGCGCCGCGCGCTTTTAGTTCTGGAATGAACCGGGCGAATTGCAACAAATCCCCAAAGCCCTGTTCGTCGGTCAGATAAATATTGCGCCCATTCAACGGCGTGCCGTCCCAAACCGGCAATGGCCATCGCCGCGATCTGGCGCGCGGCAGGTTCCATCTGGCCTCATAGGCCGGGAACCCACGTGCGTAATCGCCGGATTGGAGCAACACCAGGGCACGGTCCCAGCGGCAGTCGTTGTTGTTCGGGTTGAGGTCCAGCGCGCGGTCAAAAAAGGCCAGGGCCTGCTCTGGCCGTCCCGCGTCGCGGTGCAGGATTCCGGCATTGTAGATCACCCCGGAATCTTCCGGCCGTAATTCTCGGGCTTTGGTTTGCAACGTTTCCGCCTCGCTCAGACGCCCCAACTCGCGCAGCACATTGCCGAGATTGGACATCACGCCCGCGTCATCGGGAGCCAGGCCGAGGGCCCTGCGGTAGCAGGCGGCAGCTGCGGCATGCAGGCCGGCACCGCGCAGCATTACGCCCAGATTGTTGTAGAGTTCGCTGATCGTGCTGTCTATCGCGGCGGCCTCCGTAAGAAGGGCCATGGCTTCTTTAATCTTGCCTTGCTGGGGCAGGCCGGCGCTCCGACCGAACAGATGTCGAGCCTTTAAGGCGCCATCCAGGTCGTCGTCCCCGGGCTGAGCCACCGGCGCGGGGCGAGGACGGCCGTATTCCGAGAGCGGTGTGATCCCGTCCGCCAGTTGGAAGACGTTGCCCCGCCAGCCGGGTGAAACCTCCGCCCCAAACGGAACCAGCGGCCCCGCGTCATCCTCGGATTCGAAACACCATGCGGTGAATTCCAGCTCTTCGAATTTTCCCAGCAGAGTCTTGAGGCGTTTTTGACCTTCCGGCTTGTGATATTCGACGCCATATTCCCAAATTACCGCCGCGACTTTGCCAGAGCGAAGAGCGCCGTCCATTCCGTTGACGACATCGAGCTCGCTGCCCTCGACATCGATCTTGACGATGACCCGTCGCTCCGAGAATTGTGGGCGGTCGGCCAGCAACTGATCGATGCTGACAACCGTGACCGGCCCCGACGTTTCCTTGATCAGGCTATGGCCCATGGTGCTTTCGGGGCGCAGACGACCTTGTCCAGGACGATCAGCTGCGGCGGCCGGAATGACTTCGACGCAATCGGCAACGCCATTGTCCCCGATCCATCGGTCCAAATAGGGAAGGTTACCGGGCAAGGGTTCGATGGCCAGGGCATGGATTTGCCCGGGCCACCGGGTCACCGCCTGAAGCGTCATGATGCCCCAATGGGCGCCGACATCGACGAACAGGTCGTCTGGGAGCAGATGGGCGTCGAGAAAACTGCGGGTAGCGTATTCATAGCCGATCCCGGACCGTTCCTTGCTGACCAGGAAGCGAATGCCAGGATCACTTAACAGGTCACGCGGCGCCGTCATTTCAAAGCGGCCGAATACGGACGTCATCCGAATGTCAGGTTGCGCCGCCGGTGTCGACAAAGCGGAAACCCGTTCTTGCAGGTCGCGGACGATTTGCTCGATCACTTGACCCCATTCTCCCGGTTCGGTCTGGCGATACAGCTTCATGGTCGGGTACCAGGGGCTGTCCCCGCGTTCCAACTGCCAGCGCCAGTCGGGAGCGAAGGGCAACAATACCCAGACCGGCTTGCCGAGCGCGCCGGCCAGATGGGCCACCGCCGTATCCACCGTCACCACGAGATCGAGGCCGGAAACGATGTCGGCGGCGTCGGCGAAATCACCGAGCGCCGGCGACAGATCGGATATCAAGGCTGGATGCGAAACCCGGCCTAGGTCGTTTGCCCTGGTCCCCTTTTGCAGACTGTAGGCGGTAATGCCATTGATGCCGGTCACCGGCAGCAGATCCGTCAGCGCCAAGGAACGGTCGCCGTCATTGGGATGGGTGGGGCTGCCGGCCCAAACCAGACCGACTTTAAGACGCGAGCCTATCGGCGCTGGCAGGATGGCTCCCTGGCGGGGTGGTGTGAGGTAGGGGACCTGACGGAGGACGTCATCGGCGACGGCCCCCATGCGAAGCGGCAGCGACAGGAGAGGTGACCAGAAATCGTAAGCCGGCAGTGGCCGCCAGACAGCTTGGGCCGAGGCTACCCCCGGCATGGCCTGGATCAGTTTCACCATGCTGACCTGACAAATGACGACGACACGGGCCCCGCGCGCGGCCAGCAGCGGCAGGTAGCGGATGAATTGGAGGGTATCGCCGAATCCTTGTTCGGCATAGACGAGGATCGTCTTGCCAGCGGGATCCGAGCCGTCCCATTCCGGGCCGGCAAGCTTGGGGAATTTTCCTTCGTTCTTATGGCGGCGCCATTCATATTCGGGCCAGCCGGAGGTCAGGTCGCCCTTAAGCAGATAAAGCCGGGCCAGACCAAGATGGCCATCCAGGTGGTCCGCCTGCAGCTCGAGAGAGCGCCGCAACGGCGCTTCGGCCTCCTCAAGGCGGCCAAGACTGATCAGGGCCTGGCCCAGGCCGCTGTGTACGGCCGGTTCATCGGCGCAAAGCTCGAGTAACGCCTGAAACTGTTCCAGCGCCACCTTGGCGGCACCGGTTTCATTCAGCAGTGTGGCAAGGCGCAGCCGTGCCGCTGTATTTTTTGGCGCCAAGGCGACGGCGCGTCTCAGACAGGCCTCGGCGGCGGCCCACTGGCGGCGGCCGGACAACCCGATGCCAAGTGTTAACCAGGCCTCGGCGGTTTTCGGTGCGCGTTGCAGGACCACTTTAAGGACCGCCTGGGCTTCATCCGTTCGGCCCAGATCACCAAGTGCGTTACCCGCATTGCACCAGGCTTCGAGGCTCTCTGGAGCCGCGGCCAGAGCCAGCCAATAGCAGGCCATTGCCTCGGCTGGCCGGCGGAGCTGGCGCAAGGCCACGCCTTTATTCACCAGGGCAGCCAGGTGCTCAGGAGCAATTGCCAGCACTTGGTCATAGGCCGCCACGGCCTCCGCATATTGCCCGGTCCGTTGATGCTCGAGCCCGCGATTGAGCGCGTCGTGGAGCTGTCCCATCACCATGGCGGTGGTTTCGTTGACCATCGACAGGGTCTTGGATTGGGTCTTGGCTGAGGCCATCGGTTCGTTCACTCCGACCAGAAACGGAAGGCACCGGGGATCGCCTTGCGTCGTTAGGGCTTAATACCCACATGACCAAAGAGGGTAACAATACAATTTCTCAGATCGCCAGAGAAAAATTGATAAACTTCTGCAAATAGGCCCCTGCGTAAATCATGTGATGCCGGTCTTTTCTGCAGGATATTGGCAACTGACACATTTTATTAATAGAACTGTGGGGTATCTGTTCATTAATGAAGATATCTTGGCATTTTCTTCATATAACTCAGACGGTCTTGACAAAATAGTTCTGGACAGAACTGGAGCCTCCGGCAAGATAAGCCCTCAATAACTTTAAGGTCTTGAGGGGGTGTCATGCCGGAAGGAGGGCTCGGCACGGCGACACCGGACAGCGGGTTGGTCTGTCTGACATTGATGCTGGCGTATTTCCAGCTGCCGGCGGACGCCGAGCAGATCAGGCATGACTACGGCAAGACCGACGGTCCCTTTACCGATGACGACCTGCTGCGTTGCGCCAAACGCAAAGGACTGCTGGCGCGCCGGGCGCGCAGTCGCTGGGACAGGCTGGACCGGGCACCACTCCCCGCCATCGCCGGACTGACCGATCGGGCCGGCGGACGGAGCCGTTTTGTCATTTTCGCCAAGACCCTTCGCGACGAGCAAAAAGGTCTCAGGCTGCTGATCCAGGACCCGGCCAGCACGACGCCGGAACTGAAGACCGAGGAAGAGCTCGGCGCCGATTGGGACGGTCAGCTGATTTATCTCACCCGGCGCGAGGCCCTGGCCGGGCCGGCGCGGGGCTTCGACCTCTCCTGGTTTATTCCGGCGGTGATACGCTACCGCCGCCTGCTCGTCGAAGTTCTGCTGGCATCCTTTTTCCTGCAACTGATGGGGCTGGTCTCACCGCTGTTCTTTCAGGTTGTGACGGACAAGGTTCTGGTCCACCGCGGCCTGTCCAGCCTCACCGTCCTGATGGTCGGCCTGGGCATTGTTTCGCTGTTCGAGGTTCTTTTGGGAGCCGCCCGCTCCTACGTCTTCGCCCATACCACGAGCCGCATCGACGTCGAACTGGGGGCCAATCTGTTCCATCATCTGATCGGCCTGCCGGTCAGGTATTTCGCCGTGCGCCAGACCGGGACGACGGTGGCCAGGGTTCGCGAACTGGAAAACATCCGGGCGTTCATCACCGGCTCCGCCCTGACTTTGCTGTTGGACTTATTGTTCACGCTGGTTTTCCTCGGGGTGATGTTCCTGTATTCGCCGACCTTGACCTGGATCGTCCTGGGGACAATTCCTCTGTATGTTGCCCTGTCCCTGGTCGTCACCCCGATCCTGAAGCGGCGCATTGAACTGAAGTTCCGTCATGGCGCGGAAAGCCAGGCCTTCCTGGTCGAGGCGGTGTCCGCCGCCGAGACGATGAAAGCGATGGCGGTGGAGCCGCAGATGCAGCGCAAATGGGAGTCGCTGATGGGGGCTTATGTGCGCTCATCCTTCCGGACGCAGAACCTCAACGCCATGGCCGCGCAGATGGCTCAGTTCATCAGCAAGGCGCAGTTGGTCCTGATCCTTTGGCTGGGGGCGCAGGCGGTGATGGATGGCGCCATGACCATCGGTGGCCTGGTGGCGTTCAACATGCTGTCCGGAAGGGTCGCCTCGCCGGTGCTAAGGTTGGCGCAGCTATGGCAGGACTTCCAGCAGATGCGGGTGTCGGTCGAACGCCTCGGCGATATTCTCAACACGCCGACCGAGGCCAATCCCGCCAGTCGCTCGAATTTACCGGCCTTGGACGGGCGGATAACCCTGGCCAATGTCACCTTCCGCTACAGTCCGGACAGCGAGCCGGTTCTCAAAGGCTTCAGCCTCGACATCCAGCCGGGCGAGTCCATCGGCATCGTCGGTCCGTCGGGATCGGGCAAGAGCACCCTGGCAAAATTAATACAGCGGTTTTATCTGCCGGACTCCGGCCGCATCCAGGTCGACGGCGTCGATCTCGCCTTGATCGACACCGCCTGGCTGCGCCGGCAGATCGGCGTCGTGCTGCAGGAAAACATTCTGTTCAGCCGCAGCATCCGTGAAAATATCGCCCTGGCCAACCCCGCTTTGCCGATGGAATCGGTGGTGGCGGCGGCCAAAATGGCGGCGGCCCATGATTTCATCCTGGACTTGCCGGAGGCTTACGACACCCTGGTGGAGGAGCGTGGCGGCAATCTGTCGGGCGGCCAGCGGCAGCGGATCGCCATTGCCCGCGCGGTTATCGGCAATCCGCGGATCCTGATATTCGACGAAGCGACATCGGCATTGGATTATGAATCGGAGGCGGAAATCCGTCGCAATATGAAGAGCATCTGCCGCGGTCGCACGGTCTTCATCATTGCCCATCGATTATCCGCGGTGCGGGAATGCGATCGCATCATCGTTCTGGACAAGGGACAGATCGTCGAGCAGGGAAGCCATGCCGCGCTGATCGCCGACGATGGGCGCTATGCCCGGATGTGGCGCGCCCAGGCCGATCAAAGTTTTGGCAGTCCTGACGGGAGCGGACGGGAGGCGGGCAATGGCCTGGCGTGACGGCCCGACGGACGAGATCCTCATGCGGCTCGAACCGCTGCGTCGTCACCTGGCGGTCTGGCGGGCCGCCTGGTCACTGGAAAAGATGCGGCCCGCCCTGCTGCCGCGGACCGGCGACGAACTGGCGTTCTTGCCGGAAGCCCTGGAGATCATCGAGACCCCGGCCTCGCCCCTCGGGCAGACAACCGGGGGGATCGTCATGGCGCTGTTCGCGGTCGCCTTGGCCTGGTCCTTTATCGGTCAGGTCGATATCCATGCCACCGCGCAAGGGCGCATCATCCCCGGCGGCAAGACCAAGCCGGTGGCCCCCAGCGAGGTGGCGACGGTGGCGGCGATCCATGTCAAGGACGGGGATCGGGTCGCCGCCGGCCAGGTGCTGGTCAGCCTCGATCCCACCGGTCCGCAGGCGGATGCCACCAGGCTGGGTCGCGAGCGGCTGGAACAGATTGTCCTGGCGGCGCGTCTGCGGGCCCTGCTGGAGGGATCGACGGAATTGTCGGTCGCCGGCGAGGCGGAGGTTCCGCCCTCGCTGCTGGAGGTTCATCACCGGCAGCTGCGCCAGAAGCTGGCCGATCACCGGGCAAACTTGGACGCGCTGGAGCAGGAGCGCCGGCAGCGGCAGGCCGAACGGCGCGGCACGGAGTCCGATATCCTGCGGCTCGAGCAGACGGTGCCGCTGCTGACCGAGCAGGCCAGGACCAAACAGGAGATGGCCCGCCTGGGCTGGCAGTCGCGCACCGAATATCTGCGGGTCGAACAGGAGCGCATCGACCGCGCCCAGGAACTGGAATCGGCGCGCCACAAACTGGTCCAGGCGGACGCGGCGATCGCCAATGTGTCCGAGCGCCTGAACCAGACGGAGGCGCAGTTCCGCGGCGAGGCGTTGACCCAGCTGGCGGAGGCCGAGCAGAAGGCGGCCAGCATCGGCCAGGACCTGGCCAAGGCGGTGGAACGGCGGCGGCTCTATCAGCTGACCGCGCCGGTGGCCGGGGTGGTCCAGCAGATGGCGGTGCATGCCCCCGGCGCCGTGGTCAGCCAGGCCCAGCCGGTGCTGATGATCGTTCCCGAGGGTGAAGGGATCGCCGTTGAGGCGGTCCTGCAGAACAAGGATGCGGGGTTTGTGCTGCCGGGCCAGGCGGTGGAGATCAAGGTCGAGGCGTTCCCGTTCACGCGGCATGGTACCGTCCCCGGCGAAGTGGTGCATGTATCCGGGGACGCGGTGCAGGGCAGCGGTGGGGATGCCGGGCAGCGGCGGTCGGGACATGACGGGACTGGCAATGCCGAGACGGCTGGTGACGCCCAGGGACCGGTGTATTCGGTGCGGATCAGGCCGCTGGCCGATCATATGCGGGCGGATGGGCGCGAGGTGGCGCTGACCCCAGGGATGGCGGTGACGGCCGAGATCAAGACCGGCCGGCGGCGGGTCATCGAATATGTGCTCGATCCGGTGCTCCGGTATCGGGATGAGAGCCTAAGGGAGAGATAGGAATATTGCGGCTACACCACAGTCGATAATCAAAGTTCATCGCGGAAGTTGTTCTTAAATATGGTGAATTAACAATGGATCAGAATAGCAAAAAAATTTTTAAGACATTTGCAGCAATGGCAGCAGTTCTGCTTATAATTACCATTATTTATCAAGTATATTTATTGGTGTTGCTTGGATATTTTAACTACTGGGGTCAGGACAATGCAGGGTTAGCGGTAGCGCTAAATCGAATGGTCTTAGCTGCTCATGGTGTTTCGCTCACCAATGATCCTATTCGTGGCCCAAACAAATATTGTGCGAGCTATGATGATGTGGAAAATCTTATAAATAATAAATGCAAAATGGTCTTATCCGCGAGACCAGAAATAAGAAAAGCCGATCACTCAAATTGGTTTTTGGCAAAAAGCATGACTTCGATTGAGGTGCGAGACTATATATTTGACTCACATAGCAGGGACATCTTGATGGCAATTCATAATCGCTGTCGATACATGATTAATGATCTCGACAACAGCCACCATAACGATAGCGGCCTCTGGGACACCCTGTGCAGAGGCACCCCCTCTGACGGAGTTAATATATATGTTACAGACAGCGAAGATAACATTGTGCAGAAGATTTCTATTTATTGGTAAAATAATCATCGGGGGATAAAATGCCAACTATTACATTTAATTATTATACAGATTCATCGCCGATTGGCCATTTCAACGTGACTTTTAGCGACCCCTCAAATTCTGTGAACGAAACCTATGGAAATAACATAGACTCGCCAGTTGGTGATATTGCGGCGGCAATGAATACACTGACTCCTTTTTTGCCGAGGGAAACTGAAGGAGGTGTGCGACATGAAGACTACCGACTGAACGAAGGAGAGGCACATGGAGATGTCATTTTTGGCTCAGTTACAGTCAATCAAGCTCAATTTGAAAACGCGCGCAACTATGCGCAGGGAAGATATGGTGATAACGGATACGCACTGCGTGGAAACAATTGCGCCGATTTTGCTCAGGACGTGTTTGTCGCCGCCGGTCAGCAAGGAAGTTTCTTAAGAAGTTATTCGAATGACCCTACTACTTCTGCAGCATTAACAAAGACACTGGCTGGCCAATATGCCATAGTTTCAGCAAAAAATGTCGATCCGATTACTGTTGCAACCATTATTGACAACGCCATCCAGGAGGACCTTCCAACAGCATTAACTCCGGACATTCCCCCTAATCCCGATGATTTGGCTCCCGGTCCAGGGTCCGGAGAGCTGCCAGGAGGGAACGGTCCTAGCGGTCCTCCTAATCTCCCCAGCAATTCTTCTCCGTCAACTCCCTATTACGAGCCCCTCATCCTCAATCTGACCGGGGGCACAACACTTACTACCTCGGTCACGACCGGCGTTGCATTTGATTACAATAACAACGGCTTTGCGCAAACCACAGGTTGGGCTGCTATCGGCCAAGGCATCCTGGTCTTTGATCCTTCCGCCGGCAACATTACCAACGGCAGCCAGCTATTTGGCACCTCGATGAAGCTGCCCGATGGGACATATGCCTTGGATGGCTTCCAGGCTTTGGCGCAGTACGATTCCAACAACGACGGCAAGATCGATTCCACCGACGCCGTCTGGCCGTCGTTGCGGGTCTGGGTCAACGGCGACGGAACCCCTGGCTCTGGGCAGCTGCTAACTCTGGCCCAGGCTGGGGTGACCTCGATCAGCCTTACTAACACAACTACCAACACCACAGATGCTCAAGGCAATGTGATCGGCGCCACCGGGACATTCAACTGGGCGGCGGGCGGAACCGGCCAGATCGCCGACGTGTCCTTCCAGACCAATCCCACAATCAGCGTTCCGGATACGACGGTACTGGTTCCCGCTGCCATCGCCGCGCTGCCGGATCTGCGTGGCTATGGCACGGTAACCAGCCTGCAGCAGGCGATGGCGCTTGATACCAATGGCGATCTGAAGGCACTGGTCGAACAGTTCATCGCCGCGACGACCGATACGCAACGAGATGCGTTCGTCGATCAGATTATCAACAGTTGGGTTAACGTTCCGGGCTATATCGACGGATTGGCCGGAACCAATTTCGACCCCCGCCAACTTTATGCCATGGACATGTTCACCGGCCAGCCATCGTTCTATACGCCGCCGTTTGGGAGCGGTGCGGAGACCGTTAGTTATGGTGGTAGTGGGACCACAACCTTTGGACCGTCAACGGTTTCGCTGCCGGCCAATGCGGCGGCAATGCTTGCGGTGTCCTATGGCCAATGGCATGACCAAGTCTATGCCGGCCTGATGGCGCAGACGGTGTTGGCGCCTTTGTTCCAGAAAATACAGCTGGCATTCAATTCCACCGCCGGAAGCTTCTATTGGGACTTCAGTGGGGCGGAAGCGAGCATCGCCACCGGCCTCTCCAGCAACCATGCCGCTACCGTGACCCAATTAGCGGAATTCAATCGCTCGGTTCACGCCCTCGGCCTGGATACCGGCAGCGGCTATGCGGCGTTCCGCAGTGCAATGGTCCCGCAGGGGTCAGACGTTGCGGCCACCTTCCTTTATGGTGCACCCGTGGTCAAGGGCACTATCGGCAATGATGTGATTACCGCCTGGGCGGACAATCAGACCGTTTACGGCAACGGGGGTACCGATAGCCTAATCGGTTACGGCAATAACCAGACCTTCTGGGGAGGTGGCGGCGCCACGACTTTCGTCGGCCAAGGCTCGGGCAACGAGAGCTTTTATGGTGGGGCGAACAACGACACCTTTATCGCCGCCGGAGGGGGCCATTACTATTTTCAACAAGGCAATCAGGCCAAGGCCACCTTTGTTTACGAGGCCGGCGGCGGGAACGTCAGCATTATCAACTACGCCTCAAACGCGACCCTGGAACTGGGGGCCGGGCTCACGGCGTCAAATGTCATGGTCAACGGCTCACCCACCGGCAATGACATCATCATTACCGACAATATTGCCGGCGACCAGATCGATCTGATGTATTCACGCGGCGCCTTGCAGGTGCAATTCGCCGATGGCAGCACGCTGAATCTCAAAGGTGGCCAGGTCATCACCGCATCGGCCCTTCATCCCACGGTCTATGGCACGTCGAACAACGATACCATGATCGCCGGAGTGGGAACGGAGACGCTGAACGGCAACGGCGGCAGCGACATATTCTCCTACGCGGCAGGCGATGGTTCCCTGACCATCATCGATCGATCCGGAAATAACACTTTGTTATTGGGGGCGGGAATCACCGCCTCAGGCCTTACCCTCACCGCCTCGGGCAATGATCTGCTGTTGACCGATGGAATCAGCGGCGATCAGATCGTTATTCGAAATCAGCTGGGAAGCCAGTCGGTCATTCAGACACTGGTCTTTGCCGATGGCAGCAGCATGAGCCTCTATGGCCTGGCTCTGGCCGCTCAGGCCCAGGCAACCATTTTAAACGGAACGGCGGGCAATGACACGCTGATCGCCGGCGCCGGCAACGAAACCCTCAACGGTTACGGCGGCAGCGACACCTTTGTGGGTGCCAATGGCACCGAGGTTTTATCGGCTAAAGGATACGCGGGGAGCAATGTCTTCATCATTGGCCAAGGCAACACCACGGCTTTCGGTGGAACAGGCAACGACGTCTATTCATACGCGGCCGGAGACGGACATCTGACGATTTCCGACGCGGGTGGCGTCAATACTCTTGTCCTGGGGACAGGAATCAGCGGTTCGAACGTGACCTTGACCGCCTCGGGGAATGATCTGCTGATCGGTGACGGAACCACCGGCGATCAAATCGATCTGCAGAACCAGCTCACTGAATCTCCGAATATGTCGGCTTTGGCTTTCGCCGACGGCAGCACCATGAGTTTGGCAGGACTGGCTCTCGCCATGCCAAGTGGCGGTTCGCTATTGAATGGCACGTCCGGCAGCGACACCCTTACGGCGACCGCCGGAAATGAGACCTTAAACGGCAACGGCGGGAGCGACACCTTTATTGGCGGCACCGGGACGGAAACCCTGATTGGGATCGGCAGCGGAAACAACCGTTTCGTCATTGGTCAAGGCAACACCACGGCTTTCGGTGGCACCGGCAACGACGTCTATTCATACGCGGCTGGTGACGGACAACTGCTGATCGCCGATGCAGGCGGCACCAACACTCTTGTCCTGGGAACGGGAATCGGCCGATCGAGCGTGACCCTGACCGCCTCGGGTGATGATTTGCTGATCGGCGACGGAACCACCGGCGATCAAATCGATCTGCAAGGGCAGCTTCGTCGGTGGTCCATGCTGCAAATACTCGCCTTCGCCGACGGCAGCACTATGAGCCTGGAAGGCGTGGCGCTGACCATGCCGGCAGGGTCGGCGATCCTGAACGGCACCGCCGGCAATGACACGCTGACCGCGACAGCCGGCAACCAGACACTGAATGGCAATGGTGGCAATGATACCTTTATCGGCGGCACCGGAACCTCGGTACTTGAAGGCAATGCGGGTGCCGGCGACAACGTCTTCATCGCCGGCCATGGCAGTGGCACCGCCCTTGGCGGCTACGGCAACGACACCTATTTCTTCGCGGTCGGCGACGGCCATTTGACGATTTCCGACGCGGGTGGCGTCAATACCCTTGTCCTGGGGGCGGGAATCAGTGGTTCGAACGTGACCTTGACCGCCTCTGGTAACGATCTTCTGATCGGTGACGGAACCGCCGGCGATCAGATAGACCTGCAAGGACAACTCAGCCAGCGGCCCACCGCTCAGAGCCTCGCCTTCGCCGATGGCAGCACGATGAGTCTGGCAGGATTGGCCCTTACAACGCCAGGAGGCTCATCGATCCTGAATGGCACCGCCGGCAATGACACGCTCGTGGCGACGGCCGGCAATGAGACACTCTACGGCAATGGCGGCAATGACACATTCATTGGGGCAACCGGCAGTCAGGTGCTTTACGGCAACCTGGCCGCGGGCAATGACCTGTTCGTTGCTGGTCAGGGAGCCACGACGGCCTATGGCGGATCCGGCAATGATACCTATTCCTTCGTCGCCGGGGATGGGCGGTTCGTCATCAACGATCAAGGCGGTTCCAACACCCTGGCGTTGGGAGGGGGG
>Ga0007882_10001623_pt1 | contig 12913 bp, 10 predicted proteins | sample CryBogCBH12Aug01_FD_71195 | JGI IMG/M metagenome (GOLD analysis project Ga0007882, IMG submission 71195) | Freshwater microbial communities from Crystal Bog, Wisconsin, USA - CBH12Aug09.1 | ecosystem: Environmental > Aquatic > Freshwater > Lake | place: Crystal Bog, Wisconsin, USA | collected... | reverse complement strand
GATGACATGGAGCGGGCCGCCCGGTTGCTGAACCAATCCTGCAGCGCCTTGATGTATGACGGCCGCACGACCGCCCTGGTCCGTTGGTATCGACAGATTCCTCTTGCTGTCATTCAAAAATATCATCGCCCACGGCTGGATGTGGCATTTTCGCTTATTCTGGAATGGCAGTTTGACGAGGCGAGACGAATTATTGAAGATGTTGAGCGTATATTAAATTCAGATAATGAAAAAGATGACTATACTCAAATAATCCTCTCGCATCGCAAGATGATGCTCTATCACTTCATGGACGACACGCTGCAGACGGACGCCGTCATCGCCGAGATCGAGGGCAACTTTCCCGACAGCGACCCCTATCTGCGCGGCAATATCGACACCTGCCGCGTCTATACCAATCGCCAGCTCTTCCGCCTGGCCGGAGCCGACAAACTGGACCAGCGGGCCCGCCAGTATTACCGGCGGTCGGGAAGCATCTTCGTGCTGGTCTGGCATGATACCGTCATGGGGCCCACTTTTTTCCAGCGGGGCGATACCGAACAGGCCATCAGCTCTCTGGAGTCCGCCGTCGCGACCGCCCAGGCGATCAGCGGAGCATCGTCGGTATTGGCTGCCATGCCGGCACTGCTGTTGGCCGAAATCCTGTATGAGGGCAACGACGTCGAACGGGCGGAAGAGCTGGTCCGGCAATTTGCCGTCAAGGCCGAGACGCAGGGATTCGTCGACCACCTGGTGGCCTTCCACGTCACCCGCATTCGTCTGTCCGTCTTGCGCGGCGATTATCTCGAGGCCGCCGGAAATCTGCGCCAGGGACAGAGCCTGGCCGAACGCTATGACTTTCTGCGCCTCGGTAATTTTCTTGCGCAGGAGGACATTCGCCTGGCGGTCGCCGAGAACGATCTCGACCGCATCAAAGCCTTTCGCGCCGGCCTGCGCCCGGACACAGTCAGCCGTCTCGGCAAACCGGACCAGCGGAGCACGACCGCCGACGAGGGCCTTGCCCTGGCCTGGTGCCGCGCCTGCGTCGCTTTGGGCGACCACGGCGACGCGATCGCCCTGTTGCGGCGCTGGGTCCTGCTGCTGAACAGCCGCGGGGCTGTCCGCAGCGAAGTCCGCATGCTGGTCCTGCTGGCGGTGACATTGGCCCGCGACGGACGCGACGGCGAGGCGCTGAGGACCCTGCGCGACGCCCTGCGAAAGGCCGAACGCCCCCGCCTGATCCGCAGCTTCCTCGACGAAGGGGCCGCCGTCGAAGCCCTGCTGCGACACATGTTCGACGGCACGCCGGAGGCGATCGGACCGGCCGCCGCCTTCGGTCGCCAGATCCTCGGTCTGTTTTCCGGCAACCGCACGGCGGCGGATCCGCTGCCGGCCGAGGCCGAGGATCCCGACGCGCCGCTGCTGCCCGAACAGTTCAATGCGCGTGAAAGCGAAGTCATGAAACTGGTGGCCGCCGGATTATCCAACAAGGAAATCGGCAAGCGCCTCGGCCTGACGGAAGGCGTCGTCAAATGGTATCTGCAGCGGGCCTTTGAAAAGCTGGGTGTCCGCCGGCGATCCCTGGCCGTATTAAAGGCACGGAAATTCGGGGTTATTTAGGTAATCCCAGACTTTCCCGGGCTAAGAATGCCGTTGGGATCCAACGCCCGTTTGAGTTTGCGGTTAACATCCTTTTTCACCGGGCCATAGGTGTCGGCCACCATATCCATGTTGGCGATGCTGGTGCGGTAGACGCCGTAGCCCTCGGCGGCGAACTGCTTTACCAGCTTGGCGTAACAGTCCCGCGCTTTATGCATTTCCTGAGGGTCCGTGCGGTCGAAGAGCAGATCGACGACATGATGCATGTCCCGCCAGCCGACGATGAAAACGGCGATGTAATCAAAGCCGAATTCACCAAGGATCTCCTTGGCCATTCTGACCTGTTTCAGGGTTTCGCTGCCGCGCGCCTGGGCCACGGGAGCGAACCATTGCGAGCCGCCGCCGCCACGCCAGTTGTAAAGACCGAATTCCTGCAAAGTCGGCGTGCCGGAAAACATTGCCTTGCGGTAGGCGAAAACCGGGTCGTCCTTGGCGTCTTCCTCGAGAATGATGCGTCCGCCGAGGGATTTCATCACGCTTTCGACAATCGTCCAGTTGACCGCCACCTGTTCCTCGGTACCGTAGAGGGCGGCGAAGACATTCCAGATGCCGAAGCCTTTCTGGCGGACCAGGGCTTCCGCCACATCGTCGGGAATGCGTCCCGGCTTGTCATAGACATCGGCGCGACGCGTGCTGACGCCGACATCCCACAGGCCATGGCCGCACCAGACCGGACTGGGAATGATATTGGCGATGCGCAGCGGGCGGATGGCGTCGATGACTTTGACGACGTCCTCCTCCTTGTCGAAATACACCGCGAAGGGCTTGTAGACCGGCGGCCTGGGCATCAGCCAGAACCCCAGTTTGGTGACGATGCCGTAATTGGACGAGGTGAAGATGCCGTCGAGATAGGGCCCGTAGCCCCATTTGAAGACCTGCCAGGTATTGGACCCCGGCATCGATCCCATGCCGGTGCGCAGGATCTCGCCATCGGCCATCACCACTTCCATCCCGCAGGAGAACAGGAAATGCTCGCCGTAAGGCGTGTAGCCGACGCCGCGATCGAGGGTGTTGCCCACCGGACCGGCGATGGCGCTGGGCAGCGGCATGGACAGCCACACCGGCAGGTTATGCTCCTGGATATGGTCGTAAAGCTGGCGGTAGGTCACTCCGGGTTCCACCAGGGCGTAACAGAGCTCCCCGTCCACCTCGATGATCTTGTTCATCCGCCGCAGGTCCAGCACCATCTGGCCGCGGGTGGCCGGCGCCGCCGAGCCATAGCCGAAATTCTTGCCGGTCGAGATGGTCCAGACCGGGATCTTGTATTTGTTGCACACCCCGACGATGCGCTGGATCTCCTCGACCGAGGCGGGCGCGATCACCCCCGAGGGTGTGTGAGCGGCCTCGTCGACGGGGATCATGATCTTGGTATAGGGAAGGATGTGCTCTTCGTCGGTCACCACCCATTCGGCACCGACGATGGCGCGGAACTCCTCGACGGCCTTCAGGAAACGGGCCTTGGACACGCCCTTCGGCAAAACGGTCAGGTCACTCATTGTTTTCCCCCAGGCGCCAAAGACCGGCCGCTGGCAACGATCTCACCCAGCTTGCGCAGCGTCGCATCGTCGATTTCCGTGAAGCGGAAGGCCGGCATCGCCGACTTCCCCTGGCGGGCCGTGGCGACGACATAGTCGGCGGTCAGCTCGCGGCCCCACAATGTCGGCCCGACGCCGGTTTCATGGCAGTACCGGCAGAGATGCGAATACAGATGTTCGCCGTCTCGCCACTGCCCCGCCGCCTGCGCCCAGGCCGAGGTCGAGATGGAAAGCGCCGCCGCGACGCCTGTGATGATGGGCTTCCAAGAACGCATCCTCCCCTCCTTTCCCGCCGCCTCAATCTTTGCCGAAGTCCGGCGGCGGTCACCTATCGGAAGATAGTCAGCGATCGCGCCTTTCGCTGTCCCAAACACCAGACCCGGCACCCCGCTCACGCAGTTTGTTTTTCTGTATTTTCGCCGTCGGGGTCCGTGGCAGGGAGTCGACGATGTCGATGAACCGCGGTTGCGCGAAACGCGGCAGATGCTGTTCGGCGAAGGCGGCGATGGCCGGGGCATCGATACCGGCATCGGGGTCGATGACCACCGCGACCATGACTTCGTCTTCGCCGCCGACCATGGCCGCCGGCACCGCGAAGGCGGCCACCTCCCTGACGCCCGGCAGGCGGAGAATGGCCTCCTCGACCTCGAAAGAGGAAATGTTTTCACCGCGCCGGCGGATGCAGTCCTTGATGCGGTCGAGGAAGGTGACATAGCCGTCGGCGTCGATGACCCCGGCGTCGCCGGTGTGGAACCAGAAGTTCCGCCAGGCCTCCACCGTCTTGTCCGGCATGCGGTGGTAACCGGCCATGAAGCCGAAAGGCACGCGCGGACGCACCATGATCTCGCCGACGGTTCCCGGCGGCAGCGGTTCGTCGGTATCGGGATGGCGGATCTCCACCTCGAAATAGCGTCCATAGACCACGCCCGCCGTGCCCGGCCGCACCCGTCCCATGGGGCCGTAGATGGGCAGGTTCACTTCCGTCATGCCGAAGCCCGACATGATCTCGGGGACGCCGAAACGGTCGCGCCAGATGCGGTCATGCTCGGGGGGATTGGGCGCCGAATGAATGACCCGGAGGGCGTGGTCGCGGTCATCCGGTCCCGGCGGCGTGGCGAAAATAAAGGCCGCCAGCGAGCCCAGCAGATTGGTGATGGTGATGCGATGGCGGCGGACATCGGCCAGCCAGTTGCTGGCGCTGAAGCGTGGGCGAAGAACCGCCGAGGCGCCGGCGATCAGCGTCGAATAAAGCTGCAGATACAGGGCGTTGATATGGAACAGCGGCATCGTGACATAAAAGCGGTCGTCTTGCGTCATCGCGTGATTGTCGATCATCCCCAACCCGAACAGGAAACTGTGGGCATGGGGGATCAGCACGCCCTTCGACGGTCCGGTGGTGCCCGAGGTATAGATGATCGAGGCGATATCCCGATAGCCGGGTGCCGGCCCGACATAGGCGGAAGACCCCTGCCAGCCGTCAAACGCCACGGTCCGCCAGGCGCCTTCGCAGAGGCCGGCATCGCCGCCGATGACCATCACGGTTTCGATATCCGGCACGGCGGCGGCGATGTCCCGGAGAGCGGCAAGATGGGCGGAATCGATGATCACCAGCTTGGCGGCGGCGTTTTGCAGCTGATGGCTGAGAAAGGCCCCCTTGAGCTCGGTGTTGAGGGCGACCAGGATCGCCCCCAGCCGGCCGAGACCGAGCCAGATGCGGATGTAATCCAGCCCGGCGGGGGCGATGACCGCCACCGTATCGCCGCCGGCCACCCCCAGTCCGGCGAGGAATCCCGCCACCTTACCGGCCTCGGTGTTGGCCTCGGCATAGGTCAGCGCCCCGCCGTCGACCATGGTAACGAAAGGCTTGTCGCCGCGTTTGTCCGCCTGAAAGGCAAGAACCTCGGGCAGAGCCCAGTGTCGGTGGTCACGCAGATTGTCGTACATTGTCCCCCTCGCTTTCCGGGACGTGGCGCCGCTCAGGCCCGCAATTGCAGATGAAAATCGGGCTTTTCGACAATCAGATCGCTCACCGCCGGGCGCTTGTTGAGTTCATCCAACAATTTCAGCACCGGCCGCAGGTCCGGATTGTAATGGCGCCGCGGCGGCCGGGCGGCCAGCATGGCGTCGACCTCCTCGGCCGGCATGGTGGCGCGCAGCAGGAACTCGTCGTCGGAGATCCCCTTGGCAAAGCGCTTGCGCATATCCGCCAGGGACATCGGCTCGCCTTCGTTCATCAGTTCCCTGGCGCGCGGGCGGGACAGGATACGGTCGAGGATGTCCGGGTCGATGGGTTTGGTCGGGCGGCCGAAACGGCCCAGCACATAGCGGATGGTCTGGTCGGCGACATTGCTGTAGCGCTCGGTGCCGATCACATTGTACAGCGCCTGGGAAACGACGATCTGCGGGAACGGCGTGACCATGATGGGATGGCCCAGTTCGGCCCGCACCCGTCCGATCTCGGCGACCACCTCGTCGAAACGGTGCTCCAGTTTGACTTCCGCCAATTGACGCCGGGTGGTGGTCATGATGCCGCCGGCGATCTGATGCCGCAGGAACGAGGCATCATAGTCCTGCGGCACTCCCGCCGGCAGCCCTTCCGCCTTGGCCAGCCGGGTGAAATAGTCGGCAACCCGGGCCAAAGCGCGGTCGTCGATATCGACGCGATGGCCAAGCTCGCGCAGATTGGCCACCAGCCGCACGGCGTTGGGCAGCGACGAGCCGTTGGCCAGTGGCCCGCAGCAGACATGCATGACCTCGATCCCCAACTCGGCGGCGATGGTATAGGTCAGCGGCGCCAGGCCGATGGTGCAATGGGAATGCAGTTCCAGCGGCATGGCGCCGATACGCGCCTTGATGGCCGGGATCAGGGTCCGCGCCCGTTCGGGCAACAACAGACCCGAGGGATCCTTGACATACAGCCGGTCGATATCCGGACTGGCGGCGAATTGGGCGGCGAGATCGGCGTAGAAGTCGTCGTCATGCACTGCCGAGATGGTATAGGTCAGGGCGCCGACGATCTCTTCACCGCCGGCCTTGCGGATCATCCGGGCCGAGGCCAGCGCCTGGGGCATGTCATGGGTCGGCTCGAGAACCATGAAACGCGTCACGCCATTGGCCACCAGGCGGTCATAGACCAGCTGCATGAAGTCGGGATGCTGGCTTTCCCAGGAAATGAACCGGAGCCCGGTGCCGATCAGCTGCAGTCTGGTGTCGGGCATCGCGGCGCGGGCCAGGCGGATGCGTTCCCAGGGATCCTCGCGAAAGGTCCGCACCGCCACCCCCATGGCCGTGCTGGAGGTGAAGTCCAGGGCATGGAAGCCCACCCGGTTCATCACCGGGGCGATTTCCAGGATCTGCCGCGTGCTGAGGCCGGTGGCCCCCCACAGGCTCTGATTGCCGTCGCGGATGGAGGCGTCGAGAATTTTCACCTCAGCCATGAGACGCACCTTCGCTCAGGAATTTGGGAAAATAGGCGGTGTCGACGCCGCCGGCCAGGAACGGCCCGGCCCGCATCAGCCCGGCATGCATGGCGGTGTTGGTGGCCACCCCGTCGATGCGGCACAGCGCCAGGGCTTTGCCCATCCGCTCGATGGCCGCGGCACGGTCCGTCCCATGGACGATCAGCTTGGCCAGCAGCGAGTCGTAATGCGGCGGCACCCTGGCCCCGGCCTGCATATGGGTATCGACGCGAATGCCCGGCCCGGAGGGGAATTCCGCCACCGTCACCGTTCCCGGACTCGGCCGGAAATCCCTGGTCCAGTCCTCGGCATTGATCCGGCATTCGATGGCATGGCCGCTGAAGCGGATCTGCTCCTGGGTCATCGCCAGGCGGCGGCCCTCGGCGACAGCGATCTGCTCGGCCACCAGATCAAGCCCGCAGATGGCCTCGGTCACCGGATGTTCGACCTGGATGCGGGCATTCATTTCCAGGAAATAGAAACTGTTCCTCTGGCAATCCACCAGGAACTCGACGGTTCCCAGGCCGCGATAGCCGAGATGACGGCCGAAGGCCACCGCCGCCCGATGCATCTCGGCCCGCAGGCCGTCGGCGAGATTGGGCGCCGGCGCCTCTTCCACCAGTTTCTGGTAACGGCGCTGGATGGAACAGTCGCGGTCGCCGAGATGGACGACCTCATGGCCGTCACCCAGCAGTTGCACCTCGACATGGCGTCCCGAGGCGACATAACGCTCGAGATAGACCCGGGGATCGCCGAAGGCGGCGGCGGCTTCGGCGACCGCCAGTTCCAGCGTCTCCACCAGCCTGTCCGGTTCCTCGACCAGCTTCATGCCGCGCCCGCCGCCGCCGCCCACCGCCTTGACCAGAACCGGCCAGCCGATGGAGCGCGCCAGGTCTTGGGCCTCGTCAAGGGTGGCGGCCTGACCGCCGGGAACCACCGGCAGGCCGGCGGCGACGGCATGGCCGCGCGCCTTCAGTTTGTCGCCGACGGCATCCAGCTGCGCCTCGGTGGGGCCGATGAAGATGATCCCCGCCGCCGCAGAGGCCAGCGCCAGGTCGCGGTTCTCGGACAGGAAGCCGTAGCCGGGATGGATGGCGTCGGCCTTGCCCATTTTCGCCGCGGCGATCACCGCCGCGACCTTCAGATAGCTGTCGGGCGAGCGCGGCCCGCCCAGGCAGATGACGGCGTCGGCCAGACGCGCCGGCAGCGAATCGAGATCCGCCTCGGAAGCCGCCAGCACCGTTTCGATGCCCAGGCGCCGGCAGGTGCGGATGACGCGGACGGCGATCTCGCCGCGATTGGCGATGAGGATGCGGTGGATCACTGCGGCGGCTCCGGATCGACGCGCATCAGCACGGCATCCTGCTCGACGAACTGGCCGTTCTCGGGAAAGATTTCCACCACCCTGCCCGCCACCCCGGCATAGACCGAATTCATCAGCTTCATGGTTTCGATGATGGCCACCACGGTGGTTTCCTCGACCCGGCTGCCCGGCTCGACAAAGGGGGGCGCGCCGGGCTTGGGGGCGCGGTAGAAATGGCCGACCAGCGGCGCCCGCACATCCATCAGGCTGTCCACCGCCAATGTCGGCGCAGTGCTTGCCGCCGCCGCCGGCAGCGGCGCCAGCGGGGCCTCGGACACCGAGCCGGCCAGTTTCGGCGGCGACAGGATCTCGGTCGACTGCGCCCACAGCCCGTCTCCGGCGCGACGCAGCGCCAGCTTGAAACGTTCGGTGTGCAGATGGAATTCGTTGGAGGAGGACGCATCCAGCAGGTGCAGGATTTCCTGCACATCGTCATTGGTTAAATTCATTTTTCCCGACCCTGATGGTGAGACCGCAGAATCGGCCTGCCGGCGGGACAGGTCACCTATCCGAAGATAGCCAATCTTTCGATAGGTGACCGGCGCCGCCGCAGCAATGACCCTCACCTGACGCAATACCAGGGGGAGAGAAAAATGCCCAAGAAGCCAAAAGTGCTGCTGATCGGCACATTGGACACCAAGGAAGTGGAAACCAAATTCATCCGCGACATCCTTGAAGCCCAGGATGTCGAGGTCTATCACCTGGACGCCAGCATTCGCGCCGCCGTCGACGGCGGCGCGACGATCACCCCGGAGCAGATCGCCAAGGCCGCCGGCAGCACCATCGCCGATGTGCGGGCACTGGGCCATGAGGGGAAATGCCAGGCGGTGATGATCGACGGCGCCATCAAATGCGCCCTCGAACTGCATCAACGGGTCGGGCTGTCCGGCATCATCGCCATCGGCGGATCCATGGGCACGACGCTGGGCAGCGTACTGATGCAGCAATTCCCCTTAGGTCTGCCGAAAGTGATGATCTCGACCATGGCGTCGGGTTTCACCAAGCCGTTTGTCGGCTTCAAAGACATCGTCATGGTCAATTCGGTGGTCGATATCTCCGGGCTCAATTCCATCTCGCGCAGCGTCTTCCGCAATGGCGCGCTGGCCGTCGCCGGCATGGCGAAGGGTTACCACCCCTCCGAAACATCGGGCAAGCCGCTGGTCGCCATCTCGACCCTGGGGACCACCGACAAATGCACCGTCCGCGTCCGCAAATCCCTGGAGGACAAGGGCTTCGAGGTGGTGGTCTTCCATACCCTGGGCACCGGCGGGGCGGCGATGGACCATATCGTCCGCGAAGGCGGCGTGTCCGTCGTCGTCGATCTGTCGCTGATCGAGGTCAACGACCAGCTGCATGGCGGGTTGTGCGGGGCCGGACCCGACCGCTGCAAGGCGGCGCTGGAAATGGGTGTGCCGACCATCTTCGCGCCCGGCAATATCGACTTCCTGGTGGCCGGACCGATGGCCGACGCCACCGTCCGTTTCCCCAACAAGCGCTATCACATTCACAACGCGGCACTGACCGCGGTTCGCTCGGAGATCGAGGAGCTGCGCCATGTCGCCGACCATATGGCCGAGCTGATCAAGGACGCCAAAGGCCCGGTAAGCTTCCTGGTGCCGCTGGGCGGATTTTCCAATCATGACAGCACCGACGGCCATCTCTACGATCCGTCGCTGCCGCCGGTGTTCGCCGACTACCTGAAATCGGTGATGCCGAAAAATGCGCCGGTGGTGGAATACCCCTGTCACATCAACGATCCGCAATTCGCCGACGCCATCGTTGAGCGGGTTGTGGCATTAGGAACTGCATGAAGACCATCGTCATCATCTGCAATCTCGATACCCGCGGCGAGGACATCGTCTTCGTCAAACGGCTGATCGCCGGTCGCGGCCACCAGCCGCTGCTGGTGGATTTCAGCATGGAGGAGCCGCCGCCGGTGGCCGGTGACATTCCCTGCGAAGAGGTGGCGCGCCGCGGCGGGCTGTCCATCGAATTGGTCCGCGAGTATTACCGCAGCAACCGCGAGGCGGCCACCAACAACCAGATCGCCGGCGCCGCCGCCGTCGTCCTGGAATTGCTGCAACAGGGCCGGGTCGACGGGGTGATCGGCATCGGCGGCGCCACCTCGACCCTGGTCTCCACCGCCGTCATGCAGCTGCTGCCCTTCGGCCTGCCCAAGGTGATGGCGACGCCGATGGCGGCCCATCCGCGCTACACCGAAAAATGCGTCGGCACCCGCGACATCACCATGCACAACACGGTCCTCGACATCGTCAAGATGAACCCGCTGCTGCGCACCCAGATCGTCAATGCCGTCGGCGCCATCTGCGGCATGGTGGAAATGACCGAAGGGGTGCAACTGGAGGCCGGACGGCCGCTGGTGGCGGTTTCCTCCTTCGGTTTTGCCGAGATGGCGGCGCAGACGGCGATCGGCCTGCTGGAGGATGCCGGCTTCACCCCCGTCGTCTGCCATGCCCAGGGCAAGGGCGACAAGGCGATGGAGGAGATGATCCGCGACGGCGTTTTTCACGGCGTCCTCGATCTCTGCCCCGGCGGCATCACCGAGCATCTGTTCGGCGGCAACCGCGATGCCGGCCCCGACCGCCTGATGGCGGCGGTGAACCGCGGCATTCCCATGGTCCTGGCCCCCTGTGGTCTCGACTTCCTCAGCTATGGCGGAAATGCGGCGAAACTGGCGGCCACCAAAGACCGGCCGCAATACGTCCAGGACTCGGTGCGCGTCCAGGTGCGGACCAGCCGCGAGGAACTGCTGACCGCCGCCGATGTCATCGCCGAACGCCTGAACCGGGCGAAGGCGCCGTTCACCTTCCTGATGCCGCTGCGCGGCTGGTCGTCGCTGGACCGCGAGGGACACGCCTTCTTCGATCCCGACGCCGACGCCGCTTTCGCCGCCCGGCTCAGGCAGGGGCTGCGGGACAAGCAGGCCGTCAAGGACATCGACCTGCATCTCTACACCCCGGACTTCGCCAGGGTCGCGGTGAACGAGTTCATCAGCCTGTTCGAGCAGTCCCATGCCGCCTGACCTGACGGAGCGCCTGAAACGGGCCCGCGGCTTCGTCTTCGACATGGACGGCACGCTGGTCCTCGGCGACAAGGGCCATCACGGCTACCTCCCGCTGCCGGGGGCGCTGGAGTGCCTGAACCACCTGCAGGACGCCGGTCTGCCCTTCGTCGTCGTCACCAGCGGCTCGGCGCAGACCCCGGCCGACTATGCGGCGGCACTGCGCCGGCTGGGCTTTCCGGTGCAGGACCGGATGATGCAGACCCCGGCCAGCGTGGCTGCCGATTATTTCCCCCGCCGCAAGATCCGCCGGGTGATGGTGCTGGGGTCGGACGGCGCCCGCCGGCCGCTCGCCGATGCCGGTCTGGAGGTGATCGCGCCCGAGGGAAAACCCCAGGCCGAAGCGGTGTTCATCGGCTTTTACCGCGACTTCACCTTCGCCGAGATCGAGGCCGCCTGTCATGCCATCTGGCAGGGTGCCGGGCTTTACACCAGCGCCTATGCGCGCTTCTTCGCCGCCGCCGGCGGCCGCGCCATCGGCGTTCCGCGGGCGATCTGCACCATGATCCGCGGCATCACCGGCTGTCCGCTGACCATCCTCGGCAAACCCTCCATCGAGGCGCTGAGAAGCGCCGCCCGGGTCATGGGTCTCAAGCCGTCGTCCCTGGTGGTGGTCGGCGACGACCCCTCGCTGGAGATCGCCATGGCCCTCAGAGGCGGCGCGCTGGCGGTGGGGGTCACCAGCGGCCTGGCGACGAAAGCGGATTTCGCCGCCCTGCCGGCCCCCCGACAGCCGCATCTGGTGGTCGAGGCGCTGGGAGAACTGACGGCCCGCCTCAACTGATGGTCATGCCGCCGTCCAGCACCAGTTCGGCGCCGGTGATCCAACTCGACATCTCCGAGGCCAGGAACAGGATGGCGTCGGCGACATCGCGCGGGGTGCCGGTGCGGCCGATGGGATAGGTGGCGAGGATCTGCCGGTTCGCCGCTTCGGCATCGGGAAACACCCCCAGATTGATGAAGTCGCCGACCAGTTTGTCGCCCATCTCGGTTTTCACCAAAGCCGGGTGCACCGAATTGACGCGGATCTTATAGCCCAGCACGCCGCATTCGACGGCCGCCGCCTTGGTCAACAGACGCACCCCGCCTTTCGACGCGCTGTAGACGCCGAGCCCCGGCGTGCCGATCAGCCCGGCCACCGAGGACAGATTGATGATGCTGCCGCCCTTGCCCGCCGGACCGCCCGGCCGCATGGCGCGGATGGCATGTTTGAGCCCCAGGATGGTGCCGCTGACATTGATGGTCAGCAGGCGCTGCATGTCGTCGAAATCGACATCGGCGAGAAACACCGTCTGCTCGATGCCGGCATTGTTGACCAGGATGTCGAGACCGCCGAAGGTTTCCACCGCTTTCGCCACGATGGCTTCCCACTGGGCTTCGACGGCGACATCGTGATGCAGATAGATCGCCTTGCCGCCGGCCTTGCGGATGGCCTCGGCGGCGGCCTGTCCCTCGCCGTCGAGGACATCGCCCAGCACCACCGCCGCGCCGGCTTCGGCGAGGCGCTGGGCGGCAGCGGCACCGATGCCGCGCCCGGCCCCGGTGATCAGGGCGACTTTGCCTTGCAGATCAATCATGGTCATAGGCTCCCAGGTCGATCCCCGATTTTCCGGGCGATAGGATATTGTTGGGGTCGAAGACCCTCTTCAGGTCGTGGCAGACATCGCGGAACAGGCCGAGCTTCCGCATCAGATGATCGCCGGTGGCGACCCCCGTCCGGTAGGGCAGATAGCCGACCTCGCAATATTTGTCGTACATCTCTTTCTCGCATTGTTCGGCGCGGTGACGTTCCTCTTCGTTGGAGCGGTCGAACATCAGCCAGATGATATGATGCATG
>Ga0007882_10001622_pt1 | contig 12923 bp, 5 predicted proteins | sample CryBogCBH12Aug01_FD_71195 | JGI IMG/M metagenome (GOLD analysis project Ga0007882, IMG submission 71195) | Freshwater microbial communities from Crystal Bog, Wisconsin, USA - CBH12Aug09.1 | ecosystem: Environmental > Aquatic > Freshwater > Lake | place: Crystal Bog, Wisconsin, USA | collected... | reverse complement strand
CGGTCAGAAACACCTCCCAGCCATCGGCATTGACCAGCACCAGCGCCACATCGGCGGCGCCGTGGAAATCGCAGATATCAAAGCTCGGGGCGATCCGCTGGTGAATATGGAATGGACGGGTGATGGGATGCAGGTTGAGCGCCATCCCGGTCCGCTTCAGCGCCGAGATATAGGCGCGGCTGCCCACCGCCTGGCCGTTGTTCATGTTCCACGGACCGATAAAGGCGACCCTGGGCGGAATCGCCGGAAGCGCCGGCAAGCGGTCGCCGCCCTCCGGCGGCGGCTCGACCGGAACGCCGAACAGATCGGGGATCGCCGCCACGCCCGGCACGCCGCCATTCCAGGCGGTGCTGCCGAACAGCGAGGCGCAGACCAGCCCGGCGATGCGGAGCGTCCGCATCAGCCGCAAATCGCGCGGCGCCAGAAGCGAATCGCGGCGCCGGGACACCGCCAGCTGGTGGAAGAAAGTCTGCACCGCCACCGCGGCCAGGGCCCCCTGTTTCAAGGCCAGGAAGGCCGGATGCAGATGCCAGACCGGCAGGTCGGTCTCGGTCAGGCCGATGACATCGCCGGGATGGTCGCGCAGCCTGCCGATCACCGTACCGAAGGCGGCCTCGCGCGGGCTGCCGAGGCCGTCGGTCAACAGGTAAAGCAGCCGCGCGCCGAAGAACTCGGGATGCAGGTGCAGGATATGGGCCCAGGCCAGCAGGTCGCAGCCGTCGTCGTCGCGGCGGTAAAGGCCGTGCACCACGGACGCCAGGGCGGCGCCGGCCTCGTCGGACAAGGTTGCCGAGGTCACCAGCACGACGGCGATGCCCTGGCGCCGCAGGGCGGCGATCAGGGGAAGCAAATGTTTGGGCAGACGGCGTCCGCGCGACACCAGGATGGCCACCTCGCCGGCCTTCACCGGCCGCTTGCCGCAGCGGATCGCCGCCGCGGTGGCGGCGGCGTCCACCGGCGGCGGCGTGGCGCGGCGGCCCTCGGCGGCACCGCAATAGAGATAATGGAGCAGAGGATCAATGCAGCTTGCCGCCACATCGGGATAGATCTCGGCATACCAGGCGGAGTCGAAGCGCAGGCTCGGATCGACATGGCGGAAACGGGCGGCGTCAAGATAATGGGCCAGCGGATTGACCCGCCGCCAGTCGACCCCGGGATGGCCGGCGACATACCAGGTGGTGTCGAAATGCGGATTGGGCCGACAGCCCGCCGGCGCCCCCTGGCGCAGGAAATGCAACAGCGGGTTGGCCCCATCGACGCCGTATTTCGCCGCATACCAGCGGGCGTCGAACAGGGGATGCGGCACCCGTCCTTCCCGCCACCCCACCGACAGGTAATGGACCAGCGGATTGACCCCGCCGGCGGCAATGTCCGGATTGGCCTGCAAATACCAGCCGGCGTCGAACAGGCGATGCGGGCTTCGCCCCTCCTGACCGCCAAGCTGCAGAAAATGCGCCAGGGGATCCAGCCCCAGGCCGATGACGTCGGGATTTTCCGCCGCATACATCTCGGCATCGAACAGCCCCGACTCCAGCACCGCCTTTTCCTGCCGGTGCAGGCGCAATGCCTGGCGGGGCCGGCGGATCAGCGCCACCGCGCGGGCCGCCTGGCGGCGCAAGGCCGGCCGCGCCCCCACCGGCGACGGCGTCTCCGACGCCAAGGCCGGGGCCGGCAACGGCGCCGGCAGGCCATCGGCGGCGGTCATCGCCAGCACATCGCGGATGCACAGATTGTCGCGCGGCCGGGCCAGGCCCAGCGCCTGCTGCACCACCGGCGCCACCAGGGTGGCCTGGCGGCGCGACTCGATGCGCTCCATCACCCGCGCATAGCCCAGGGCGCGGGCCGCGTCGACCGGGTTCCAGGCGGTGGGAACGGTATTGCTGCCGTCGGTCTTGTAGAAATACTCGCCGATCACCGTCCCCAGCAGGGAGAAATCCGCCGGATAGGCCGCGCAGATGCGCAACAGCAGGTCGTAATCCTCCTCCTGGGTCAGCGTCTCGTCGAAATACAACATCGCCGGCGGCACCTGCCGGCGGTCGATGAGGTAGCTGTGGATCGGACAGAAGTTATGGCAGAACAGGTCGCGCAGGGATTTGCCGGAAAAATTCGACGGCACCGAGCCGGTGACTTCGAAGAAGTGCTCATGCACCGCCAGGCCGAGGGTTCGCACCGAGGCGAAGGCGATGGCGCCGCCGCCGGCGGCCAGACGCGAGGCCAGCAGGTCATAGGCTTCCGGATAGAGCAGGTCATCGTAGTCGAGGAAGGCGACATAATGGCCGTCGGCCGCCTTCAGCCCGAGATTGAGCAGCACGGTGCGGGCGTCCCTGGGCTCCGCCTCAGCCCAATTGACCAGACTCAGCCGGACGCCCTCGGACAAGGCGACCAGCGGCGCCAGCCTGTCCCGCGTCGCCTGGCTCTGCTGTTCGGTGAAGCGCTGGGTGGCGATGATCACATGCAGCGGCCGATAATTCTGCCCGACCAGGGAAAACAGGCAGCGTTCCAGCTCGGCCAGACGGCGGAAGTCATGGCAGCGGACGATGCAGTCGATCTGGTCGGCGTCGGTCATCGGCTACCAGCGGGTCCTGGCGAAACTGAACTGGCGGCTGAAATCCGGGATCCGCCGCCAGCCGGCCGGTACCGCCTGGGGCTGGGCCGCCGGGTCCTCGCCCCCCAAGGCCTTCAGTTCGGCAAGGGCCCAGGCGGCGAAGGCGCTGTCGCCCCATTTGCGGGCCAGCAGCACGCCCGACTGATGGATCAGCCGCAGGATCCTGGGGTCGCGCGGCCGATTGGTCACCGCATGCAGGAAATAGGCGTTGGGACAGAGGCGCAGCGCGAAGCCATTGGCCCGCGCCCGCCAGGACAGGTCGACATCCTCGCAATAGAGAAAGAACGTCTCGTCAAAACCGCCCAGGACCTCGAAGGCGCGGCGCGGAATGGCCAGGCAGGCGCCGGACACCCAGGCGGTCTCGAAGGTATAGGGATCAAAATCCTTGGGATGGCCGACCGGGAACTGCACCGCCTCGACCAGCGCCTTGCCGTCATGGGCCAAAAGCATCCGCAGCATCGCCAGGATGGCATCGGGATGAAAGGCGCCGTCCGGGTTGGCGGCGATATAGACCTCGGCGCCGGCGGCGAAGGCCTCCGTCATCAGCCGGTTATGGGCGGCGCCGAAACCGACATTGCCGGCCGAGGCCAGGCGCCGGACCTCGTCCGCCACCCGGCTGGGCTCGCCGTTGTCGACCAGCAGGATCTCGCCGGTCAGCCCGGCGACGCTCAGTGCCAGACGGGTGCTGGCCAGCAGGCGGGCCAGCCCGGCCGCGTCGTTGTTGAAGGTGACGATGCCGACACTCACCGCGGTTGCCGCCGGCACCGTCAGGTCCAGGCCAAGCGCGCCGGCCTGCAGGCGCGACACCAGCGGCCGGGTCGGGCGCTCGACGGGGATCAACTGGCGTTGGCGCGGCGCCGGCAGGTCCGGCCCGGTCAGCCTGAGACCATGACGGGCGATAAATCGGTCCAGCGCCTCCTTGCCGGTGATGGTGTCGATGCAGGGGGTATGCGCGAACAGCGGCGGATGGGCCAGCTTGAGCCAGTGATAGCCGGCGGTCTCGCAAACATGGAAATACAGCCGCTCGATGGAATGGGCCAGGGTGCCGTCCACCTGGTTGCTCTCGTCGGCGAAATCGGCCTCGGTCAGGCCGAGGTCGAGCAGCGGTCGCAAGGCCTTGCCGCGGGCCCAGAACATCGAGCCGGATGGAAAGTCCAGCACCGTCCGCTCGGACAGCGAAAACCCCATCCGCCTGGCCAGGGCTGCGGCCGGGGCGCCGTTGCCGCCCCAATTGATCCAATGGCGAACCGGCTCGTAATGCTGGGAGGCGATCATCCCCAGATCGGGCCGCAGGCGGAAGGCCTCGAAGACACTGGCGACGATGGCCGGCGAGCCCAGCATGTTCTCCAGCAGGAAGCCGCGCCAATTGGCCAGCACGGCATCATGGTCCGAGCGCTTGGAATGCAGATGCAGGACGAATTCGTAGCGGTCATGGACGTCGCGGCAGCCGACCAGTTTCGGCTGGATGTCGCGGCCGCGATTGGCGGTCACCCTGACCTCGACGGCACCCTTGCTCCAGCCGTCGAAAAAGCATTCGATGACGCGCTTTTTGTCCTGGCAATCGGTGGTGATGTAAAGATCGAAGGGAAACGGGATATTGCGCAGATAACGCTGAAATTCCAGAGCCATCTCTTCGTAATAGAGATGCAGGATGACCGCCAGTGAGGGGGTGATCTCGGCCGGCGGGAAGGCGAAGGGAACCGCGACGGCATGATCGATGTCGATCGGACGGGCGGCCTCCGGCGGTGTCTTGCGCTCGCACTGCGGCGCGACGGCGACGCTGACGGCGGCCGGGGCGGCCGGCGGCCGGCCGAGGAGGCGGCGGCGCAGCCCGCCGATAACCCGCCGGACCAGGGGCCGTTCGATGTCGCCAAGCGCTGTCAAGAATATCGCCCCACTCTCACGGAAACGTCGTCTTTGCGATAACCATAAGGCGCGATATGTAGCATTTCCCGCCTGCACCCGCAGCAATGATCGGGCGGAGCGGCGGAAAATTCGCCGGCCCGGCATTGATTGCGGGGGTAACTCGGGGGCAGTCCTTACCGGTTGTCGTCAACCACGAAGGCACGAAGCCACGAAGGCCCCCAAGAATTAAAGTACGAAGCGCTTCAGCCCATCGCGAAGGACCGCAGAGTTAAAATTTAATAGAAGGCCAATTCGTATTCCTGTCAGCTTTAGGTAGGTTATAATTTGTGCGCTATGAATAGGAATAACCTTATCTACCGATTTTATTTCTACAATGATTGAATTTTCCACCATGAGGTCGAGACGATAGCCGCAATCCAGATTGAACCCTTTGTATATGATTGGTATCGGCACCTGGCTCCGAAAATTGATATTATTGGTCCGGAGCTCATGGCAGAGACACTGCTCGTAAGCGGACTCGAGCAGGCCAGGACCCAGCGCCCGGTGCACTTCTATGGCGAGGCCGATGATATGTCGGCTGAGCGGGTCAAAGGCGTTGGCTTCAGGCATATCCTTCGTGGCTTCGCGCCTTCGTGGTTTATTATCCAATTTTGGCAATCAAAAGTAGCATGACAGAGCGGGGCGGGTCACCGCCTCATTCGCCGCTCCGCCACTGATTGCGCCGACCGACCCCGCGCCATAGTATCGAGCCGCCTGTTTCCAAGGGAAAGTCAACGCCGACATGTCCAAGCTCCGCAATGCGATATTTCTGCTGCGTCTGGTCAAGGCGGTGAAATGGACCGGCATCGGCAGCCTGCGGGAGGGCGCCGAACTGGTGAAGGGCTTTGTCAGTTTCGCCCGCAATTACCGGGCCATGGCCAATTCCGCCTGGTTCGACCGCCAATGGTATCTGGCCAACAACCCCAGCGTGGCCGAGGCCGGATGGGACCCGGTGGCGCATTACCTGCTGCATGGCGCCCGCGAGGGACGGGCGCCGGCGCCGGGCGTCGACGGCGCGCGCTGGAGCGCCCTGGCCTCGGCCGGCCGCCTGACGGCCGAGCATCTGCGCAGTATCGGACAACTCGAGCCGCTGTGGCCGATGCCGCGCCTGGCCGTCGCCGTGGTTCCCTGCCGGGCGGCGCATATGGGGCAGCTGTTGCGGGCCCTGGCCACGGTTCCGCTGCCCTATACCCTGTGGCTCTCGGTTGCCGACGAACAGGAAAAAGCCGACCTGCTGGGGCATTTCGACGTCTGGTACAACGGCGCCGTCGAGATCCGGGTGGGACCGCCGGGCAGCGGCGACCTGGCGTCCCGCCTGGCGGTGTTCGGCGATGTCTTCCGCCGCTTCGATGTCGTCCTGGCGCTGTCCCTGGAGACCTGGCCGAACAAGGATCTCGGCATCCTGCTGGCCTCGGAAGCAATGGTGGTCGAGGCTCTCGAAGCCGTTACCGGCAAGGTCCGCCTGCCCGCCGCCGGCGGCGCCACCGCCTTCTGGGCGCGCGGCGCCCCGGAGATATCGAAGCAGCAGTTCCGCGCCGAGGCCGACCACCGCCTGAGCGAATTTCTCGCCTCGGACCGGCGTCTTTGCCTGCCGACCTCGGACCGGCCGGTGATCTCCATCCTGCTGGTTCTCTACAACAGCGCCGACCTGACCTTTGATCATCTGCTGTCGCTGCAACAGGCGCTCGGCGAGCCCTGCGAAGTGATCATCGTCGACAATGCCTCCAGCGACCGGACCCGCCAGCTGCTGGAGCGGGTGGACGGCGCCCGCATCGTTCTCAACGACGACAACCGGCATTTCCTCCTGGCCGTCAACCAGGCCGCCCGCCTGGCCGTCGGCAAATTTGCGCTGCTGCTGAACAACGATACCCGCGTCAGGCCCGACAGCCTGGCCATCGCCCGGCGGATCCTCGAGGACGACCCGACCATCGGCGCCGTCGGCGGCAAGCTGATCCTGCCCGACGGCCGCCTGCAGGAGGCCGGCTCGATCATCTGGAACGACGGAACCTGTCTCGGCTATGGGCGGGGAGGCAATCCCTACCGGTCGGATGTCGAGTTCCGCCGCGATGTCGATTACTGTTCCGGCGCCTTCCTGATGCTGCCGCTGGCGCTGTTCCGCGAGCTCGGATGGCTGGACGAGCGCTATGCCCCGGCCTATTACGAGGAAACCGACCTCTGCATGCGCATCCGCGCCAGGGGCCTGCGGATCGTCTACGACCCGGCCATCGAAATCCAGCATTTCGAATTCGGCAGTGCCGCCACCTCGCAGGACGCCCTGGTCCTGCAGGCGCGCAATGCCGGGATTTTCCGCGGCGTGCACGCCAAGGCCCTGCGGGACCACCACCACCCCCCCGGCACAGCCCTGCTGCGGGCCCGCGACAGGTCATCGGCGCGGCGCCTGCTGATCATCGACGACCGCGTGCCCTATCCCCGCCTGGGCACCGGCTATCCCCGCGCCCGCGAAATCATCCTCGCCATCCATCAGGAGGGATGGAGCATAACCCTCTATCCCCTGATGCATCCGGATGTCGATTTCGATGAAGCGCGGAAATTTTTTCCCGCCGGGATGGAGATCGTCGCCGATCATGGCCGCCGGGGATTGGCAAGGTTCCTGCGCGATCGCCTTGGCTATTACGACGCGGTGATGGTCAGCCGCCCCCATAACATGGAGACCTTCAAATCCGCTTGCGCGCTTCTGCCGCGATTACTGACGGAGACCCATATCATCTACGACTCGGAGGCCCTGATGGTCGAGCGCGAGGTCCTGCGCCAGCGCATCCTCGGCACGCCGCTGACGCCGAAGCAGTATCAGGCCGATCTGTCCAAGGAGATGGGGCTGACCGAGGGAGCCGACGCCATCATCACCGTCAGCCCGCGCGAGGCGCAGCTGTTTTCCCGCCTGACCCCGGCCAGTGTTCACGTGATCGGCCATACCGTCACGCCGCGGGTCGGTGGAACCGCCTTCGAACAGCGCCGCGACATTCTGTTCGTCGGCGCGCTGAACGGCCCCCGGGCGGTGTCGCCGAATGTCGATTCGCTATGCTGGTTCGTCGACGAGGTGATGCCGATCATCGACCGCGCCATGGGGACCACTTGGCGGCTGCTGGTGGCCGGCCGCATCGATTCGGCGGATGTCCGCCCGCTGGCCTGCGACCGGGTGCGATTGCTGGGCATGGTCGAGGACCTGGACGGCCTGTACGATGCCTGCCGGGTGTTCATCGCCCCCACCCGCTTCGCCGCCGGCATTCCCCATAAGGTCCATGAGGCGTCGGCTCACGGCCTGCCGACGGTCGCCACCGGCCTGATCGCCGAACAATTGGGTTTCGTCCACGAGCAGCAGATCCTCGCCGGCGACACGGCCGAGGATTTCGCCGCCGGCTGCCTTCGCCTGTACCAGGAGCCCTCCCTCTGGCAGCGCCTGGCCGCCGGCGCCCTAGGCCGGATCGAGCAGGACTGCTCGCCGCCGGCCTTCGCCGCCGCCATCCGCCGGGTGCTGGCGGAGGTTCCGGACAGAGCGTGAGGCATTAGGTTCTGTCTACTGCCATCGCTTCCAGTTCCGCCGCCATCTGGGCAAACACTCCACCCCATTCGCCAGACGCTGTCTGCCGGAACAGACGGATATTCGGGTACCAGGGACTTTCGGCTCCCTCCGCCATCCATATCCAATGGGGAACCATCGCGAGAGCCATCCATACTGGCCGGCCAAGAGCTCCGGCAAGATGTGCGGTTGCCGTATCAACAGTAATGATCAGGTCCAAGTTCATCATGACCGCGGCGCTGTCGATGAAGGCATCCGCGCCTTCATCGAAATCAGCGCCGAGCGTCTCGATCACCACACCGTCCGGCAGGTTTTCCAATTGGCGAAGACCGTGAACTTTTTGCAGACTGATTAATCGCACCCCTGGAATTTGCGCCAGGGGCGCGAAACAACATACTGGGACCGAACGTTTGCGGTCGTCCTTATAGGTCGGGTTGCCCTGCCATGCTATGCCAACCCTGAAACCCGACGGGTTAATGCGCCGCTGCCATCGTTGACGTGCTTCGCTTTCAGCAAACAGGTAGGGAACGGTGCAGGGAATATTCTCTAGGGTCGTGCCGAAGACGCCCGGCAGGCTGATCAACGGGCAATGGCAGTCGAAATCGGGGAGTGGATCACCGACAGCGACCAGGCTGTCTGCTCCGGCCAAGCCTGACAGTAATCTCAGCAATGAACGGGGAGCTTCCAAGACGACCCGTCCGCCACGAGCGGCCACCAGTTTCACATACCGACTGAAGAGAATACTGTCACCCAGGCCTTGCTCCGCGTGCAAAAGAATAGTGCGCCCAACAATATCCTCGCCTTGCCATTGGGGCTGGGAAAAACCACGGGGCTTTTGTTGTCGGCCCCCTCCCCTCCAGCGCCATTCGTACTTGGACCAAGCAGCGCTAAGATCTCCCAGCAGAAAGAGAGACAAAGATTCATTGTAGTGAGCTTCAGCAAAGTCAGGCTTGAGGCGGAGAGCGGCGCGGTATGCTCTAATCGAGGCGTCGAGGCAACCCAAGTCGGTCAACGAAATTCCCAGGTTTGAGTAAGCCTCGGCGTAATCTGGATTAATGCCGACAGCGATGCCGAACGCGGTAACAGCCTGATCGAGGCGCCCTAATTCCTTGAGGGCGAGACCCAAGTTTGAGTAGGCCTCAGCGTAGTCTGGCTTAATGCGGAGAGCCGCCCTGCACGCCGCAACGGCCTCGGCGATGCGTCCTAAATCCGTTAGCACTCCCCCGAGGTTGGAATAGGCCTCGGCAAGGTCCGGCTTGAGGCGGATGGCTGCACTGTAACTCGTGACGGCGTCTGCGAGCCGTCCCAGACATTTTAGTGCGGGTCCCAGGTTTGTGTAGTAGGTCGCTTCGCCATAATTGATCCCGATGGCGTGGCCGATCATTTGGACCGCGATATCATTCCGGCCAACTTGATGGGCAAGGACACCGAGCAATTGCAAAGTGTCAGCATGACGCGGATCAACGACCAGAATCCGCCGATAAAGCCGTTCCGAGTCTGCCAAGTGACCGATCTGGTGGTGACGAAGAGCGTCCGTGAATACGTCTTGAAGGTCCGCTATTGCACGTTTTTCATCGATCATTCCCAACGCTATCAACTGTGACCGCATATGTGAAGGGGACAGCCCAACCATGACCGACAAGTCCTGGTTTCCCAGGGCCGCGGCCCAAATATCTTCCGGATGTTTGGCGTCGCCTTTAAGCGTTTCGCCATTGGCGGTTTGGTCTGCCGGCAATACGTTTCCAGGATTGTGAAAGGCTTCGGCACAATCCTCCCTGCAGCGGCCGTGAAGCAACCGCCGACGAAGACAATTGCCGGATGGTCACGTTACCGGCTCCACCGGAATGCCATCACCGCGACGGTGCCCGGCGTCCCCCGGATGCCGCCAGGGCAGCACCACCCGCGGCGGAAAGGCGAGGTCGCCGCTGCAGCCGTCAAGGGACAGGTTGGGACTGTAGTAGGGATCGGCGGCCAGGCCACGGGGCCCCCAGCGTTCGCGCATGACACCGTATTCGCGGCGGAAGCGCTCGATCTTTTCAGGGATAACGTCCTGGCCGCGGGATGCCGATTCGAGATGGTACAGTTCGGCATTGGGCGTCCAGATGATGCGATAGCCTTTGGCGCGGATCCTGAGGCAGAGATCGACATCGTTGAAGGCCACCGGCAGGCCGTCGGCATCGAGACCGCCCACCTCTTCGAAGACGTCGCGGCGCAACACCATGCAGGCGGCGGTAACGCAGGACACCTCGCGCACGACATTGACGAAATCGTAATTGCCGACGTCGATGCGCGATTGCGCCTGATGAATATGGCCGGCGACGCCGCCGAGGCCGGTGACCACGCCGGCATGCTGGATGGAGCCGTCGGGATAATACAGCATGGCGCCGACGGCGCCGACCTCGGGCCGCAGCGCATGAGCCACCATCTCGCCCAGCCAGTCGGCATGGATCATCTTGATGTCGTTGTTGAGCAGCGCGATCACCGCGCCGGTAGCCTGGGCGGCGGCGAAGTTGTTGATTGCCGAATAATTGAAGGGACGGTCATAGCGCAGCACCTTGATCCGCCCATCGGTCAAGCCGGCCAGATAGTCGAGGGTGACGGCATCGGTACTGCCGTTATCGACGATGATGACCTCCAGGTCAGGGTAGTCGGTGGCGCGCAGCAGGCCGTCGATGCATTGCCGCAACAACTCGCAATGATCGCGGGTGGGGATGATGGCGGTGACTTTCGGTGGCGGGTCGGGCAACGGATAATGGACCCGGAGATGGTGCTTGGCCGAGGGTTGGGCGGAAATGGCGATTTTTTGTCCGCGACGCTCGAAATGTTCGGCCAGCGCCCTCTGGGCGGCGTCGATGGCCACCTCCAGGGACAGCTTGGAGAACGACGACGGCACCCAGCGCCAGTGGTACAGCACCAAGGGAATATGGCGGATGTGATCACTAGGGATGCGCTCGATGAGGCGCAGGATGAGATCGTAATCCTGGCTGCCCTCGAAGCCGAGGCGGCATCCCCGCGCCTCGTCCACCAGTTGCTTGCGGATGACGCAGAGGTGATTGAGAAAGTTCTGGCTGTAGAACTGATCGACATTCCATTCCGGCTTAAAGAACGGATTGCAGAATCGCCCCTGCTCATCAATTTTGTCCTCATCCGAATAAATCAGATCCGCCTCGGGATACTGATTGATCTCCACCGCCACCATGTACAGCGCCAGTTCCGAGATCTCGTCGTCATGGTCCATGAAGGCGACGAAGTCGCCCTGGGCGATGGACAGCGCGGTATTGGTGGCGGCGGCGATCCTCCCATTGGCTTCGCGGCGCACCAGACGGATACGGGGGTCCTTGACCACATATTCGGCCAAAATCTTGGGGATCTGACGGTCGGGCGAGGCATCGTCGGCGATGCATAATTCCCAGTTCGGATAAAGCTGGTTGATCACCGAATCGATGGCGCGGCGCAGGAACTGTGGCGGCGGATTGTAGACCGGCATCACCACCGAGATCAGCGGCCGATGCCCCAAGGTGTCGATATGAGCCCTGATATCCTTGCGGTCCTGGGTCGACAGGCGGCCGTAGAATCTGGTCCAGACGCCATAGCCCAGCAGGTCGGCAACATGCCGCGAGCCAATCAGATGGCCGAATTTGCGGATCGTCGCCAAGGCTCCGTAGGCACGGAAGTAATAAAAGCCGCGCTTGCCGAGATGGCTCATCCTGGCCAGGGCGCGGCCGAGGTCAAACACCGTCAGGCCTCCTTGAGCAACAGGTCCATCACCTGGCGCAGATTGTCCTGCCAGGGCGCCGGAGTCAGACCGAAAGCGGCGCGAACCTTGCTGGTATCCAGCACCGAATAGGCCGGGCGACGGGCCGGCGTCGGATACTGCTCGGTGGTCAGCGCCGTCACCTCGGGCCGGCGGCCCCATTTGGTCGCCGCGATGTCGAAGATCGCCTCGGCGAAGCCGTGCCAGGTGGTCTCCCCGGCATCGACATAATGATAGGTGCCCCAGAGGTCTTCGCGGCCGGCGCCCACCGTCTTGGCCATATGGATCAGCGCCCCGGCGAGACTGTGCGCCGCTGTCGGGCAACCGCGCTGGTCGGCCACCACACCCACGGACGGCCTTTCGGCGCCAAGGCGCAGCATGGTGCGGACGAAATTCTTGCCGTCGGCGGCATAGACCCAGGCGGTGCGCAGGATGATATGGCGGGGACAGGCCTCGCGCACCGCCCGTTCGCCGGCCTCCTTGCTGGCGCCGTAAACACTGGCCGGCCCTACCGGATCATCCTCGCGGTAAGGCCGGGTGCCGTTGCCGGGAAACACGTAGTCGGTGGACATATGGATCAGCGGTCGCCCATGGTCGGCGCACCAGCGGGCCATCACCGCCGGCGCCGTCGCATTGATGGCGAAAGCCAGGTCTGGTTCCTGCTCGGCCTGGTCGACCGCCGTATAGGCGGCGCAACTGACCACCAGATCAGGCCGCCGGGCGTCGAGGCCGGCGATAATCGCCTCGGGCTTGCCGAGATCCATTTCCGCCAGGTCGACCGGCAGCAGGTCAAGCCCCTCCGGCCGCCGCTTGATGGCGCCGCCGACCTGGCCGGCGGCGCCGGTGACGAGAACGCGCATGGTCATGGCCTACCGTAAATCCGCATGATATTCCTTCGGGGCAAGCATTGCCATTTTGGAGCCTTCTGGCATGGAAGTGACCGCCACCGCAATCCCCGATGTCAAGATTGTCAAGCCGAAGCGTTTCGGCGACCATCGCGGGTTCTTCTCCGAGACATTCAGCACCCGCAGTTTCGCCGATGCCGGACTGCCCTCCGTCTTCGTCCAGGACAATCACTCCCTGTCCCGCCCCAAAGGCACCGTCCGCGGCCTGCATTTCCA
>Ga0007882_10001621_pt1 | contig 12937 bp, 15 predicted proteins | sample CryBogCBH12Aug01_FD_71195 | JGI IMG/M metagenome (GOLD analysis project Ga0007882, IMG submission 71195) | Freshwater microbial communities from Crystal Bog, Wisconsin, USA - CBH12Aug09.1 | ecosystem: Environmental > Aquatic > Freshwater > Lake | place: Crystal Bog, Wisconsin, USA | collected... | reverse complement strand
GTCGCCGGAGGCGTTCTGCATGGCGTGTTACAACGGCAATTATCCCGTGCCCTACGACCCGCTGCTCGACAAACACATCATCGAGCGCCGCCGCAAGCTGACGCAGACCCTCGGCGAAGCGGCGGCGAAGGAAGATGCGCAGATAAAATTATTGAAGGTGTGAACCCGTTCAGAAAAACACCAAACCAAAAGTCTCCAGTCATGAAGCCAATTACATTTTTAGCCGTTGCCCTTCTGCTCGCCGGCTGCGGCAAGCAGGATGCTGCCGACCGTGAAGTGTTGAGCCAGCTCGCCAGCCTCAAAAGCGAACTGGCCGCTCACCAAAGCCAACCCATCCGCTGGGCTACTGCTGACAAACGCGCGATTGAATCCGCCGTCAACGAATGGAACCGCCAGCAAGCCGAGGCCGCCAAAAGCCAGGAGAACCTGACTCCAGAGCAACTCGACCAAGTCCGCAACTATGAAGCTTTATCCGCTCAACTGATGAACAAACGCTTTGGTCAGCGTCGTTTTGCGGGACTGATGCCGCCCGGTGGACCGGGCAATGCCGAGTCAGACAAAGATTACGAAGCGCTGGCTCATAAGGTAGAAGCCGCCCAAGCGCCCATTGCCGATATTTTGAAACGGCGCGCCGAGATTTACTCAAAGATCAGCGACCAACACAAAGTCGAACAGCTCATCGCTGAATACGCCAAAGATCGTTTTGATCTGGTAGTGGATTCAAGCGAAGCCGGATTCAACCGCTCCGCAGTGCTTTACAGCCATGCGGGAGAATCGCTCGACATCACCCAGGGCGTCATCAAATTGTTTCAGGATAAAATTGCGAAATAAGTCCGCCCTCACCCTGACCCTCTCCCCCAGGAGAGGGAACCAGTGGAGAAAATCTTTCCACGTCCGCACCCGCGTCCGGCCAATCCAGCCGCCGGTTCATTTTGAGGCGGCGCACGTTTCTCCTTCTCCCCGGGGGAGAAGGCCGGGATGAGGGCGAGCGTCCAACCATTCAATCAACAAGCCGATTATTTACCCACCGGCGAATTGCCTGAACCATTTCGCCTTCATTCCCATCCCCATCCTCGCTCTTGCCCGCCCAAAATCAAAAATGCAGCCGGCAAAATTTGATTTGCCGCCGGCGTTGGCTGATTAAGGGTTCACGAAATAAGATTTCAGGTTCGCATTGGTTGATTTGAGGTTGGCAAAATCCTTCAGGAGGTTGACGAAATCAAATTGCAGGTTCACAAAATCATTCATTGGGTTGGCAAAAACGTCCATTAGGCAGTTACTTGTTACATTTAGGTTAACATGAGCCGAGATGATTGACATCCCGGCGGGTTTTGGCAGAGTGGTGACGTCTCCAATCATTAAATCAAAGGATATTGTTATGGCACGCATCAAACGCACTTCGCCCGCCGCAGAAAAAGCCGTCACCCGCGCCGCCGCGCTCTCCTCCATCAGCACCACGCTCGACCTCGGCAACGGGTTGACGCTCGCCGCCTACAACGCGGCCATCGCCAACATCAACGACCCCAAAACCGGCAAGCTCACGCTCTACAACGCCGCGCTCTCGGCGTTGGACGCGCAGTTGACCGACCTCACGGCCGCCGAGAAGACGCTGAACACCATGAGCGAAGCCATGCTCGCCGGCACGGGCGTGAAATACGGCTTCGACAGCGACCAATACGAACAGGCCGGCGGCGTCCGCAAAAGCGACCGCAAGCGGCCCGTCAAAAAGTTGAAGGTCCCCAAGACGCCGTAAGCGACGGCTGGCAAAGGCAGCTTCGACTCCCTCGCCCCGCCCAAGCGGGGAGAGGGCTGGGGTGAGGGGATTCAAGCCGGCACGGGCCTTGACCTCCTCACCCCGACCCGCTCTTCCATTAAGCGAGGAACGGGAGAAAGTTTTATGGAAAGCATGATTCCAAAAATCTGTGTTTCATCTGTGTCCATCTGTGTTCAAGTTGACAAACCCCGCATCAATGCAGGGTTTCTTGAGGCGATGGACGGCCACTGTCAGCGGATTTGTCAGCACGGCGGGGGGTTGAAACACAATCTCCCACTAAACGGATGATGTCCCGCTGAAACCTGCCCACGACGCTCTAACGTGTCGCGACAGTCTTGTTGCATGATTCAGAACCATGCACATGAAAACAAAATACACCCTGTTCCGGCGCAACGGAATCTATTATTCCCAAGATTCGGCGACCGGCCAGCAAAAAAGCCTCCGCACCCGCGACGAAGCCGATGCGTTGAAGCTGCTCAACGCGCGCAACGAGGCGCACCGCCAGCCGGTGCTGAACCTGCATCTGGCTCGTGCGTATCTGACGGCCAGCGACCCCGCGTTCGTCGAACGCACCTGGCAGACCGTCATGGAACAGTTGCAGAGCCGAGGCAAGGACAGCAGCCGAGCGCGTTACGCCAGCGTGTTCAAGTCGCCGTCCTTTGACGGCCTGCGGAATAAAAAACTTCTGGAAACAACCACCGATGATTTTTTCGCGGTGTTCAAACAAAACAAAGTCGCTATCAACGAGTTTTTGAAGCGGCTGCACAACTTCGCCCTGAGCCTGGGCTGGATTGCCCTGCCGATTGTGGCGCCGTATCTCTGGCCGAAATACGAACCCAAAGACCGGCGCGGCATCACGCTCGACGAGCACGAAACCATTCTGGCGAAGGAGAAGAAGGCGGAATGGAAACTGTATCTGGAACTGCTCTGGGAAACGGGCGCCGCGCAAAGCGATGCCGCGAACTTCAAGGCCGAGGACATTGACTGGCAGACGCGGACGATTGCCTATTTCCGGCAAAAGACCGGATCGCTAGCACAGTTCACCATCAGCAAGGCACTCGAAAAGGTGTTGCACCAGTTGCCGACCACTGGCCCGCTGTTTCCGAAGCTCTCCAAGTGGTTGCAAAGCGCCCGAGGCACCCATTTCCGCCGCCACTGCCATAAAGTCGGTGTGACCGGCGTGACGTTACATTGCTACCGTTACGCGTGGGCCGAACGCGCAAAAGTGGTGGGAATGCCGGAGCGGTTTGCACAGGCCGCGCTGGGCCACAACAGTAAAGCGATTCATCGCGCCTATGCTAAGAAGGCCGTCATCATCGCGCCCTCACTTGAGGACTACGAAAAGAAGGCGGCGACCTTGCAGCCAGCGGTGACGGCTTGAGGCCGGTTGAAAATAAAAAGGCGGTTGAGTCTGACGGCTCAACCGCTTTTGATTTTTTTGGCTACCACATCAACTGGTCGTGCTGGCCAGATCGCTTTCGCGCGGTTTTCCGTTGGGTGGAAGCGACAGGGCCGGGACAGGTGGTCGCAATGAAAGATGTTTCCGGGCGTTTTTTTTGTGCCAATGCTGGTAGATGGTGGCGCTGACGCGCACCAGCCAGTTGCGGTCTTTGGCAGATTCCAACACATCCGCCGTGGCAAAGAACTTGATGCCATTGGCTGGCGGATTGCCGAGCGGCTTGATGAGTTTGGCGGCGACGAGCGCCGGAATATCATGCGGCTGACAATTGATGACCCAGGCGGCCTGCTCGGCGGTGAGGCGGGCGGGCAACTGGCCCAGCAGATTCAGGAAGCGCTGTTGCTCGTCTCTCATTGGGCACCTCCTTGCGAGTCGTTCGCGTTGTTCGATGCGTCCACCAAACCACGAAGTTGCCCATGCCGATGCGCCAAGAACCACAGGCCGACGGCAGCCGCAACACCGCCCATAATCAGCAGTTCATTTCCGACAATGACCGTCGGCAAAACGATGAGCGCGAGACCGCCGACGGTAATGGCTGCGCTCGTGGTGATGCTGCCAACAATGAGTTTCAGCGGCGGATAAAACATCGTCGCCAGCCCAAACAGGAAAACCAAAACCCCGACCCACACGATGCCCTTGAGGCTGGCCAGCTTCGCGCTTAACTCGCGCGCCGTGTCCTTCTGAGCCGCGCCCAGCTCGCTACTGGCTCGCGTCTCTTCATGCTCCGTCACCGGCATCGGCTCGCTGATTAGCAACGAGGAAGCATTTGTCACGAGCGCTCCGCCCGTGTCGGTGGTGACGTGTGTCTCTACCAGCCGCGAGCCTGCCGGCACCGTGTAAGACTTTGTGCGAACCGTCGCTTGATCCTGCTTCGACACCGCGGCGGGGTTGTCGGATTGAACGACGCTCTGCTCGATGTGTCCAGCCGACTGGCTGGTGCTGGCCTTGCCGCCCTTGAGCGGCGCGATGGTGCAACCGGAGAATAATACGGCGGCCAGCAGCACGGCCACCGCCGCCGCAAGTTTACCGGTGCGACGCGCACTTTCCTGTCGGCTATTTAGCGAAGTCACCAACTCCTTCGCCCGTTCTTCCGCGCAACCAACACAGAGCAGGATGGGCGGCTTGCCATCGGCCTCAACCGTAATCCCCCACGGGTAATCCTGTCCCCAGCGGGTTCCTAAATAAACAGCAGCATATTTTTTCATAAATTTTAATGCGTGGGGCGGCTCGCCCCCTCCTGAAAACGGCGCAGCTCAAAAGCGCAGTCATTGAGCGCGGCAGTGTTGTGATCAATGCAGACGGCGAGCTTCAGCGCTGTCTCGCTTTGTTTGTCGATGATTTGCGCCAGCGCGGCGTGATGTTCATTGCGCAGTTCTTTGTGGTCCTCGATGACCGCCTGCAACTGGCGCACGAGCCAGTAAATCACCACCCCGCCGCCGATGAGCAGCAGGCAGAAGGCGGCGAGGAACAACCAGCGGTCATTCATTCCGGCGGCGTGATCCACTGCGTTGATTACTTCGTTGGGTGTCATACACGGATCAGTTTCACGGCTCCGCTCTTGGCGCTGATGAGGCTGCCGTATTTCGCCAGCATCGCCTGGACAAGTTTGGAAATGACCGGCCGCGTGTCGGTCTTGTCGTAGCCGGTCTGTTTGCCGGCATCGTTGTAATACTTCAACCCTTCACCGGCCGGCGCGGCGGTGCGATCGGCGAGCAGAAGTTCCCTGGCCAACTCGCAAGCCGCCTGCACGACCGGCTTCGGCACCAGATTTTCCGGCACCCAGTTTTCCGAAGCCAGCACCAGGCTAACGCCCAGCGTCGCATCGCGGTCCGGATCAGGACAGCGGTAGCGCGGCCATTGCAATGCCTGAGCATCAACGGACTTAACGCCGCCGAATTGGTATTCGGCGTCAATCAGCCGGGAGGCCATCACGAGCGCCACGGCCTTGTTGTCGGCGCTCGCCGCCGTCCACGCCGAGGCGTAAAGATGCCCGGCGTGATACGCGTCGCTATCCGCGACATTCGCGTAAGCGTTGGCGTCGGCCTTGCCGGTGCCATCCTCTTTGATGAGTGTCAGTGGCATAGTTTTATTGACCCGCCCGTGCTACGGGCTGGCGTCAGGGAGTTCGAGACCGAAGCGCGCCAGGATCAGGTTGCGGATGGTTTCATCCGTCCATTGCCCGAGCGCGTCATAGTCCGCGCCGGTGATCTGAAACATCGTGGCGTTGTTGACGATGACCTGCAGCTTGCGCTGGAAAGAATCATCGCTCGTGCGCCAGGTGATGGAATTGATCTGGGCCGTGCGCGCCGGTGCCAGTTCGATCGTTTTCGGTTTGATTGCGATTGCGTTCATAGTTTGTTCCTTTCGTTGTTAAAAGTTTTCAAACGGCAGGCCACTGCCGTAATTGTAAAGTTGCAAGACCTCATCCGCCGACAGCGCCCGCTGCCAGCAGCCCACTTCATCCAAAGCGCCAATCAGCGGATAGCCCCACGGATTGATGCCCAAAATCAAATCGCTCGCGCTGAAAAAGCCCGCCGCCGTCGGCACGATGTTGCCGGTGAAATCCGCATAAGCCTGCTCGTCACCATTGAGATAAATCCGCAGCGAGTTGCCCTCCTTCACGAAGACCGCGTGAGTCCAGTTGTAGTCGTAAATGGATCCATAACCAGTGAGCGCCTGGCAGTAGCCCGGCGAACTGTCGGTGGGAACCGTGAAATTCACCGCGCCGTCATAAGCGCGAATACCAATTTGCACCGTGCCGCCGACACTGATAACACCCTGACCGTCGAAGCCGCTGGTTGTGTTGTAATTGATCCAACACGAGAAAGTGAAATCACCGGAAAGCAGGCTGTTGGGCGCGAACGAAACCAGACCTTCCCCGCCGGACTCGTCACCAAAATCCGCCGCGTCATTGAGGACGCCGGAGACTTGATAAATCGGCCGGTAGCTGCCGCCCGTGGCCTCTTGGAACGACCATTCCCCCAAATCCCAGGCGTTCCCGCTGGAATCATTGCGCGAAAAGCCGTCCGCTTCATCGAGCTTCCAATAACCAGCCAAATCCGTTTGGAGCGTCACCGCCGGATATGGCACCGGCACGGCGTAGGTATCAATCAGATATTGCCGGATCGTGTTCGCTTCCGTTGGGGTCAAGGCGCGGTCATAAACCAGCACGGCCAAAATGTAACCGGAAAAATTCATGCCCGTGCTCCGCGAACCCAGCGTCACCCACTTCCGCGTGTTGGCCGGCGTGCCGCTCATTACCGTCATGGCCTCCTCGCTGCCGTCCAAGCGCAAGGTGATGTCCGTTTCGCTTACGGCCTGTTCAAAGACGGCCACCGAGGGAGCGTTAATCGGTGTCGAGCCATCCAGCGAGTTGGCATCCGAACCGCGCCAGGCATGACCGCGCATACGGTTGCCGTAAAGCATCAGCAGCGTATCGCCATCGCCCACGCCCCCAGTGCCGAGAATGTCGTTTTCACCTGTGGCCAGCGGCATCGCCACCACGAAAATAGTGTGCTGGTCCGGCTTGAATACCGACGCCACCGAGGTCAGCAAATCATCCGTGCCGTCAAACATCACCGCCGGTTGCCCGAGATCATTGCTCCGGTAAACCGGCCGGTAATCAAAATTGGATTGGGCCAGGTGCGTTTCATGGCCCGACTCATCCGGCCACGTCGTCACCCGATCACCGTCAGACATCCCGGCCAGCGATTCAACGCGAGTCCAGAGTTGCAGACCGATGACGCTTTGCGGCACGGGCGGCACGGCATCATCCGGGCGGATCCAATTACTGCGCTCGGTGATTTCAACACCGGCAGCGTCCACGCCGACGATGAAATAAAATTCGCTGCCGCCATCGGGCGCGAACTGGCGCGAGTTGCCGTAGTGCCAGTAATCCTCCGGCATCATCCACGACGCGCCATTATCCCAGCTCAGCCAGACGTTCCACTTGAACGGATTCGGCAAATCCCAATCCCACTGCAACAAGGTGGGATACGCCGCGCGCAAGACCGGCGCGGGCAGCAGAGTGGGCAGTGCGCCACGCAATCGCTTGCGGCGACGGTCTTGTGCCCAGAGCGAGAGGAAGCCGCGCCGGTTAATTTTCGGGAGCGTCAGCATTTTTCTTTTTGCGCTTCGGTTGCGGCGAAACTGGCGTGGACTCCGGCGCTGCAAATTCAGCCGGTGCAACCGGTGGAATTTCCACAGCTTCAACGTGCGCTGGCTCCGCCGTGACTGGCGGTGACAGCGGCATTGTTGTCACCAACGGTGGCCCGTCCGGTAGAGACTCCTCCTCGATGAGCGGTCGGCGCTTCCGGCGGATAATGGGTAAAAGTTGATTCATGATTTTGAAGAGAGGCGGAGCGCGGTTTTCATTCCGCACTCCGCACTCCGTGTTCCGCACTCAATTGTGGTCGATGGCGACCATGCGGACGTTTTTGTTTTCAAACACGCGAGTCCAGTTGGTGCCGGTTTCCAACTCCGCATTGGTCGGCGTGTCGCCGGCCACCGAGGCGCTGGTGAACTTCACGCCGCGCGGATGAAGGATGTAACGACGCCTGTTGATCAACACAGTATCGCTGTCCAGCGGCACGCGGGCGATTTCGACACCCTCGGTCCCCTGGCCGCCTTGCAGCGGCGCGGATTCCAGCGGGGCGACACCGCGCGCGAACGCGCCCGGCCCGAACAGGTAGCTGGTGTAAACCACGCCATCCGTCGTGCCCGCGCGCGTCGGCAGGTTGTCATCCACGATGACGCGCCGGCCCTGGAACGTCTTGATCTGCGCCTTGCCCTCGCTGTCGGGAACAAAGTCAATCAAGTCCAGCTTGCGCAACGCGGCTTCCGTCGCGCTGTGTAACGCCACTGCCGTCAAACGATCGCCGCGATCACCGAGCTTCACCGTCGCATCCACGAAGGTGCTACCATTGAGGCGCGTGCTGGCCGATTGACCAGCGATGGATTCACTCGCAATGGCGAGTTTGTTGCCAGCCATGCTCGCTGCGGCGAAGATGCCTTTCAGCGACGACACCACCAGCGCCCAGTAGTCGCCCACCAGGTCAATGATCGCCTGCATCGGATCGTCACCGGAGACCACCTTCGCCAGGTGATTCACGCTCCACACCTGCGCATCGTTTTGGATGCGCGCGATGTCCTTGTCGCTGCCGATCTTGTTCACCGCCAGCGTCGCGCTGTCGCTCAGGAGCTGGCGCGTTGCCGTCAGGTCCTTCCAAAACGGCATCATGACCTCGCGCCCGCCACCGGCGGCCAGGACGTCAAACTCCGGCGCGTGTTCCACAATGCCGCTCTGCACAAACGCACTCAGTTGGGCAGTGCGTTCAATCGCATACCGTTCGAATTCTGTGGGGATGATGATGTCCGCCACGGCTGTCTTGCTCATAATTTTACCTTTCTATTTTGGGCGGTGCTGGTGCACTGCCTTTGGTTATTGTTTTTTCCCGCGCGCCAGCGCTGTGGCAGTCCGCTAGGACGCAGAAGCCTTGAGCCGGGCGGCCAAGCCGGGATCAGACTTTTGCAGTTTCATCTGCTCCGTCAGATTCCAGGATTCCTGACGAAACGGATTTTTCGTTGTCCGCGCCGAAGCCGCGGCACCCCCGGCACCGTTGCTGGCAGCCCCGCCACCAGCGTTGGCTTCAAAAAGATGCGGAGCGTCGGACACCTGCGTGTCCATCCACTCCTCCAAAGTCATGGGCGTGATGCCGTCCTTGCCGTAACGCACCGTCTTGCCGTCGGCTTCAAACGCCTGCGGCACGCCCTTCACCAGCTTGAACGTCTGCCGGGCGCGCGCCGTGATGTCCGGCAAGGCTGTCGGGCGCAGGCCGCGTTTCGTGGCGGCGGTGAGCACGCCTTGATCAATCTGGATCGCGGTGAGCTGGGCGAAATACGCATCGCGCTCGCCCGTCACGGAGGTCAGCAGTTTGTCGGAATCAACCTTCTGCGTCTTGAGCCGCGACTCCATCACTTCTTGAAACTTGCCGTCCTTCAGGCGCTGCTCTTCTTCCAGCCGCAGCTTCTCAGCTTCTTCCTGCTGCTGTTTCTCGGTGGCCGTCCGCACGGACTCTTCGATTTGCTTGCGCAGTTCAATGTTGTGCGCGCGCAATTCATCGGCTTTCACCTTGTCGGTCACGCCTTCGACATCGAGATAGAAGGCACCTTCGCGCTCAATGTAGAGCGCCGATTGTTCGGTAGGGATTTCCTGCTGCGTCGGATATTTATATTTCAGTGGCATAAATTATTTTGTTTTTTGTTGGCAAGTGCGGCTCGCACTTAAACGGCGTAATAGACCAAAGTTTTCAGTGTGCGACCGGGACTCAGTTGACCTTCGCGATACTGATGCACACGCAGCCAGATAAAGCGGTCGGGCACCCAATGCGGCGTGGTCTGGCTGACATCCACCGGCGGATGCCAATCGCCATGCACCGCGAGAAATTGAGCACCGAGATTCGGCGACACATCGCCACCATTGGCGGCACTTAGTGCACCGGGAGCCATCACGCCGAGGAACTGCAACTTCGCCAGCGGCGTTGCTTCATCGGCCAGCACCAGCTTGGTGCCCCAGACAAACCACTTCGTGCCGGCAGGAATATTTTGTTCCACGCGAAAGCCGATGTAGCCCGCACCCTGCGTCGTCGCGCCCGCATCACGAACGGAGAAAGCAGCATCCAGCCAAGCCGCCGCTGTCGGGACAACGGTAGGATTCAGCGCATCACCCGCGAGCGTGCGATTGCGCAGCACTTGTGTCATGGCTTTGTGGCCAAACACACGGCGGAAGCTGCCATCGTCAAGCAAGACCGCATTGGACTTGGCCCAAGCGTTCCATGCGCGGCGTTGGTCGCGGTTTAATTTTTTCCATTCCGTCGATTGTTTCATGGTGTGGTTTGCGTTGGTGCCAGAGGCGTTGCCACCGGCGGGGTATTACCCACATTAGGAAAGACCCCGGTCGGATTCTGCTGACCGTTTTGGTTTACAGGCTTTCCGGCTTGGACAAGCTGTTGCTCTTCATCGTCCGTGCGGCCAGTGGGCAGGACTTCACCTTTGCGGAATAAATCAAACATGGTGGCTTGAGAGATGGCACCAGCCTGCCACGCACCGACAATGGCAGTGAGTTCCATTGCCGTCAGACCTTTGGCCGTGAAGTCAGTGTTGATCTGGAGCAGAACGAGAGATTCACTGATGTCTTCGGGATACTGTTCAGTGGAGTTCCACCAATAGACCCAGCGGAGCACTTGGCTGATGGAGTCAGAGACGGACAAGGCCAGTGTCATCAAGATGCTGTTCTCACCAGCTTGACGTAGCTCGATGGCATCAGCAGTTTCACCAACACGTTTGGTGTCTTCCAGCATCCGGGAGCCAAGCACAGCCATGAGACGTTCATCACGGTTCTGGGCATTCTCGAAGGTGGACAGACCTTGACCTTTGAATTCGAGGAAGCCAGCCACGGCACCAGGCGTCTCAGCCACCCAAGCCGTGCTGCTGCCGATGCGAAGCTCGGAAGTTTTATCAAAGCCAGACACCCAAGCCGTCGGCAGAGCCGTGTAATGCAGACCATGCTTGTAGTCAGCATCCAGACGGTAATGGTCGAGGTTGACGGAGATGATGTCGGCCAGCGGCATCTTGTCCACGTCGGGCAAGGCATTACGTGGACCATGAAAGACAAAAGGAATCAGCGGCAGCGGTTTGCCCAGGCGAAGCGGGACACGAGTTTCCACCAGTGTCCATTCGGTTTTGGTTTGGCTGGATTTTTGGCCGGACCAGAAGTTGCTCATCCAAGAGGATTGATTTTTCGCCCGGTGGCCGTCCGCAAGGACTTGCCAGATTTCCACGACGTAACGAGTGCCACCGTCAGGCAGAACTTCCAACTTCAACACGCGAACCGTTTCCGTGATTTTCACGGCGAACGGATCGTCGTTATCAGGCAGTTCCACAATCTCACGGAGAGCAATCATCGTGACCACGTTGCGGCCATTGATGCGTTGCGTCTGCCAATTGAGGATGTCTTCAGCGGCGTAACGAACAACGTAAGCACGAGATTCACCCTGTTGGCCGGTGCGGCTCGCACCGCTGCCGGCCCAGTCGATAAGCGTGCCACAGCGGCCGACGGCGAGAACTTCACCGACGACACCCTTGCAAAAAGTGAAGAGCGATGTGCCCATCAAATCCACGTCATCGGTGAACACGCGCAGGGCACCACCGACACCAGCATGACGGTCCGGAAGTTTGACTTCGGGATCACGACGAAAGAGCAGGCCAAGAAAGCCATCCGCCGTGCGTGACGTGGCGTTGAAGAAGCAGGCACGGGATTTGTAGCCGTCGTATTCGTCATCGGATTGCGAATCGAGACGGGGTAGATATTTGATGCCACCAGTCTTCACCGCATCTTCACCGGCGATGACATCACGAGCGCGTAGCCAGCTCGGGAGGCTTGCGTCGTAATCAAGATGGGTGGAATTCGCCGGCACGCGGCGACTCTAGCACGGCTTTCTGGCAGGATTAGGAGCCGGGTCGTGAGCTGCGAACCAGAGCGAACCAGCGACACTTTAGCCCGAACCACAGCGAAAAATAATTTTTGAATTAATGTTGACGGGTTTTAATTTTAGTTCGCTGCGCTCAACAATGACGAATCGCGCGGCAAATTCACGGTCTCCATTTACGATGATCATTTCCCGCGCGCGGACGCCGGCGCTCATGCTGGCGGCGGCGGCTAACGCCACCGCGACGCCAGCACCGGCCAGCCATCATCGGTTTACGATGCCCATTGACGGCTGGCCTTTCGCTGTCAGCGCGCGCGATTCGGACGCGCCAGATTCGCGAGCGATTTCGTTGCAAGACAACCATCCAGGTTCGCCATGACTCACCGCGCTGACCGGCGTCAAAGGCAAGTGGTGCTACCACCCTCGTCGCAAAGCTCCTCGAATGGTGGCTGTGCGCAAGCACCGCTTCGTTCGGCCTCCGTCGGGCAGCCGTCACGCCAGCCGGTTCCCTTTTGCCCTTTCACCGGCTGTCATGCCGTCTGCTTTCCTCCTGCGGCCTGCCACTTCGCTTCGGACAAAGACAAAGTTAGTGTGACGATCCTCGCGGGCTGGCGACGGTTTTTGTCGCACGCAGTCGCCCGGGTCAGGCAGGGTGGCCCGGATTCCATGTCTGGTGTGTCTCACAGAAACTGTGATGAGACACACCAGACATTCCATCCGGGCCACCAGCCATCGCTTCTCGCTGGTCGGCGTTTATTGGCAGCGTTGGCAGTCCGCGGTTGCCGCTCTCTACTCACGGCGCGTCACGCAGCCGGTGCAGTTCTGGTTAGCATGTGGTCGGCCCGCAGCGTTCCGGCCTTCGTTGCCCTGGTGGCAGCCGTTGGTTTACAGCTACCTCAGCCTCACCGGCTGGATGCGGCGGCCTCGCCGCGAGCGGCGGGTCTGAGCGGTTATTCCAAAACCGACACGTCCAGAATCTCGAAGGTCACATCCTGAAAACGGCGCGCCAGGGCGCTCCGTTGCCATCCGGTCGTAAGATGGGCTTCCAGTTGGCGCCGTTCGGCGGCGGTCAGTCGCTTGAACTTCACTTCGGAAACTACCGCTTGTTTGCCGTTCTCCCGCACATAGTCAAACTCCACGCCCGCTTCCCAATAACGCATGGCGGACGGATGTTGGGAGCGGCAGTAATCTTCAAACACGGTCGAAGCGTGGTCGTGG
>Ga0007882_10001618_pt1 | contig 12942 bp, 10 predicted proteins | sample CryBogCBH12Aug01_FD_71195 | JGI IMG/M metagenome (GOLD analysis project Ga0007882, IMG submission 71195) | Freshwater microbial communities from Crystal Bog, Wisconsin, USA - CBH12Aug09.1 | ecosystem: Environmental > Aquatic > Freshwater > Lake | place: Crystal Bog, Wisconsin, USA | collected... | reverse complement strand
ACCGGCTGCGGCGACAGTTTCGCCGCCGCCATCGCCGCCTATTTCCTGACCGCGCCGGAGCGTTTCAAGCTCAACGAGGCGGCCAATTTCGCCCATTACGTCGCCGGTGTGGTGTTTCAGCGGCCGCGGCCCAATCTGGCCGCCGAGGACCAGCCGTTCATCGAGGCCGCCCTCGCCAAGGCGCGGGCCGGCGGGCCGCTGGTGGCGCAGCGCCAGACCTTCGAGCGGGCCCGCAGCCAGATCGCGCCGGCGATGGTGCTGCCGCGGGGACCGCGGCGCAATGTCCTGGTGCTGCTGACTGGCGGCGATCCCACCGATCCGACGCAGCCGCATGTCAGCGGTGCCGCCGCGGCGCTATGGCAACTGGGCGAACTGATGAAAAGCGGCGGCTATGCGCTGACGCCGCTGGTCCGTATCGTCCCCCGTTTCTCCACCAATCCGGCGGCGCGCGGCAAAGCCTGGCTGAAATTCGTCGACCCGGCGGAGATGGACCGGATGACGGCCGACGGCCTTTTCTACAAGACCGTCGGCGATCGCGAGATCGAGCCGCGCAGCGGCATCCGCCTGACCGATCTGACCGGGCATGAGGGCGTCTATCTGCTGCGGGTGACCTTGCTGGAAGCCATCGAAATCCTCTCGTCGGAAGATTTCGCCGAACTGTTCGGCGACATCAAGCTGTGGCATTTCGCCACCGAGAACATCGACCAACGCCTGGCCTGGCATGCCCGCCAATATGGCATCAGCCGCGAACAGAGCCAGGAAATCATTCGCCAGGCCCTGCGCGAATACCTGGCCGAACATCTCGGTCCCCAGGTGCGGTTCAGCCATGCGCGGGCCACCAACCTCGATGAGTTCTATCGCGAAATGACCGAACAGCTGATCCTCAGGATTGATGAACTGCTGGCCGGGATGTTTCTTGACGCGACGCAGTGAAACCGGCCTATTGCGACAATAGTCCTGACCCAGAGGAAATCCGCCGTGCCGCGCAGTTCATCCGTCGACTTCCTGTCCGGCCCGGTGCCCGAGGCCGGCGCGGCGCGAGAAATCGCCCCCGGCGTTCTGTGGCTGAGGATGCCGCTGCCGCTGGTTCTCGATCATGTCAACCTTTACGCCATCGAGGACCAGGGCGGATGGGCGATCATCGACACTGGCCTGGCCGACCAGACCACCCGCGACCTGTGGCAGACCCTGTGGGCCGGGCCGATGGCCGGCCGTCCGGTGACCAGGGTGATCTGCACCCATCACCATCCCGACCATATGGGCGGCGCCGGCTGGATCTGCGAGCGCCTGGGCCTGCCGGTCACCACCAGCCGGCTGGAATGGGAGACGGCGCATGAGGTGCGGCACCGCCCGATGGACCGCGAGGCCAAGGTCGACTATCTGCGCCGCTGCGGCTACACCGCCGACATGCAGGAGCGGGCGCGCCGGCGCACCAACATCTTCACCACCCTGGTTTCGCCGCCGCCGGAGGGTATCGAGGCCATCGACGACGGCGACCGGCTGACCATCGGCGGGCGTCAATGGCAGGTGATGCTGTGCGGCGGTCATTCCCCGGCCCATGCCTGCCTGTGGAACCCCGAGGACCAGCTGTTGATCGGCGGCGACCAGGCTCTGCCCGCCATCAGCCCGATCATCGGCGTCTGGCCGCCCAGCTGGGACAGGAATCCGCTGACCGACTTTCATCAGTCCCTGGCCCGTCTCGCGGTCCTCGGCGCCGAAGCGCTGGTGCTGCCGTCGCATGGCGAACCGTTCCGCAATCTGCCGGGCCGCTGCGCCGAACTGATGGCCCATCACCAGGCCCGCCTCGACCGGGTGACCGCCGCGACGGAAGAACCGGCGACCATCCTTGACGCGCAGCAGGCCCTGTTCCGCCGATCATTTGACGATATGAACAACGAAATGGCCACCGCCGAGACCCTGGCCCATCTGAACTTCCTGATGGGCGCCGGATCGCTGCGGCGCGAGGCCGACGGGACAGGGGTCTGGCGGTACCGCCGGACCTAGGAGCCGGTCCCCCTTCGGGGACGGTCAAACTGAGGCAGGACCTTCCACAAGCGCCCCGGACAGCAGGCTCTCAAAGGCCGTTTTCGGCACCGGCCGGCTGAACAGATATCCCTGCAGCATGTCGCAGCGATGAACGGTCCCCAGAAAATAGGCCTCGGCTTCCGTCTCCACGCCCTCGGCAACCACTTTAAGGTTGAGATTGCGGGCAAGACCGATAATCGAGGCGCAGATGGCGACATTGGCGTCTCCCGGTTCGATGCCGGCGACGAAGGAACGGTCGATCTTCAGTTGATCCAGCGGCAGCTTGCCGAGATAGGACAGCGACGAGAAGCCGGTACCGAAATCATCCAATGCGAAGGTAATCCCCCTTGCCTGCAGGACCGACATCGCCGCCACGATGTCGTCGAAGTCGCCGGCAAACAGGCTTTCCGTCAGTTCGATCTTCAGGCGACGGGGATCGGCACCGGTGCGCTCAAGAATGGAAATCATCTGGCGGGCAAAATCCGGAGCCTGAAACTGTTTCGCACTGACATTGATCGACAGCACGAGTTGCGACATCTCGGGCCGGCCCGCCCAGGCGACAAGGTGTTGGCAGGCGTTTTCCATAACCCAGGTTCCCAGGGGCAGGATCAACCCGGTTCGTTCGGCATGGGGAATGAACTCGGCCGGAGAAATCATGCCCCTGCTAGGATGGTTCCACCGGATCAGGGCTTCGGCGCCAATGATTTTTCGACCGCGGCCGTCAACCAGGGGCTGGAAATACAGCTCAAACTGTTTTGCCGCGAGGGCGGACCGAAGGTCCGTCTCGACGCGGGCATGATCCAGGGCGACGATTTCCATGGTCCGGTCGAAAAAGGCAAAGGAATTGCCACCCGCATTCTTGGACTGATACATGGCCAGATCGGCCTGCTTGAGCAAGTCCTCGGCCGACAACGCCTCCCCATGGAAAAGAGTGACGCCGACGCTGGCGCTGCAATGGAATGTTGCCGAGGTCAAGACATAGGGCTGCCCGACAACGGCGACAATCTTCTGTGCGATGCCTTCGACCTGCACGGCGGCGTCAATCGGGGAATGCCCTTCGATGCCGGTCAGAATGATCACGAACTCGTCGCCTCCCAGACGGGCGACGGTGTCCGACGTTCTGACGGTCTCGGCTAACCGCGCGGCAACCCGCTGCAGCAACAGATCGCCCTCGGCGTGGCCGCGGGTATCGTTCAGCGCCTTGAAATGATCAAGGTCAAGCATCAAGACCGCGCCGTAACGGTCGCTGCGTTCGGATTCGGCGGCCGCCTGCCGCAGGCGATCCAACAGCAAGGGGCGATTGGGCAGACGGGTCAGCTGGTCAAAAAAGGCTAGGTCATTGATCCGTTCTTCCGCCTTTTTTCGCTCGGTAATATCGGCATGCGAGCCGACATAATGCGTTACCTTGCCATCGGCGCCGCTGACGGCGGTGATGCTGAGCCATTTGGGGTAGATCTCGCCGTTTTTTCGGCGGTCCCAGATTTCTCCCTGCCAACCGCCGTGGCGATTGATGCTGTCCCACATGTCCCGGTAAAAACTGTCGTCGTGTCTTCCCGATTTCAGCAGGCGCGGGTTTTGCCCGATGACCTCCTCAGGCAGGTATCCCGTGGACTCGGTAAAGGCATGATTGACCCGCATGATCACGCCGTCGGCGTCGGTGACCATCATGCCCTGTTGCGACTCGAAGGCCGTGGCGGCAATACGCAGTTCTGCCACCATCTCAATTCGACTTCGCTCGACTTTGTACATAAAAACAATAAATGTACTCGCCGCAATAATCGAAAAAATTGCGATGCCGATATCCATTTTTTCATGTTCTGACAATTGCGCCAGGACACTGGACATCGAACGCGCTACTATAAAGTTTAGCTTATACTCCCTGAGACTATAATATCCAAAGATACGTTCGAGCGAATCTGTTTGGGAAATCTTACGGTAAATTCCCTTGATCGGCGCATCAGTCAACAGAAATGGTAGTCCGGTCAATTTTTTTCCGATCCATTTGTCGGAATCCGGATACCTGCCAAAAATAAAGCTGTCCTGATCTACGATACTAAGAATATCTCCATCCCTAAGATCAAGGTGGTTATTTATCTCAATAAACGTGTTCGGGTTGACGGACAATATGATGACACCAAGAAAACGACCTTCGTCCAAAATCGGGCGCGTAAACTGTATTGATATCTTGCCGGATATTTTTCCTACCAACGGCCGACTGATAAACAGTTTGTCCTCATGGCTATCGACATGAACTTTGTAGTGCTCTCGGTCACCCAAATAGAGACTGGGTGATGTGCCGGATATGCTTGAATAGGCGAGATAGCCGTCGGCACCGATGACGGACACCTGAAAGCCGATATCGGAAATATCCGACTGTCGCAACCCGACCACCCGGGAAAAAGTCTGACGGTCGAACCGCCAGCTCGAGCGAAGCTCAAGTAACAACGCATCCAGTCGCTTGATGTTTGCCGAGGCGTTTTCGGCAAAAGTCTGGGCCTGATAGGTGGTGGAAATTTCTGCGTCATGGATATACGCGTCGCGATCTCTTTTGATCTCGTTTAGCGCAATGCCAAAAACAATAAAGATAACTGCGGTAAAAACACCGCAATATCTGACCACAAGGCGCCTTCTGCTTCGCATTCGGCGGAGAGACATTCCGGATATGACTTTCCAAACCCGACAAGTGGAGGACAAAGGTAATCGCGCCGACTTTGCTCTGGCTGTAAAGCCGACCACAGCGAGCCATACCCGTCTGCTGTCCAACCTATACGCCGTAATCTGCGACTTGGATATTGCCCCTGGGGGCAAACGGCTGATTTCCAATTCTCCAATCACTGTGCCACGGCAAGACGACATCACGCTTGAGGGCCGGAATTCAGTGACCTGTCGCGTCTATTTCGACGGCTATCCGCTTTTCGATAATCTCCGCCAGCCGGGATCGATAGTGAATGGCGTCCCAAAAGTTCTGTTCATCCCTGGCAAGATCGCTGTCTTCAAAGTAATCCACCAGCGCCGTGCGTCGGCGCTGCCCCGACATCTCCGCGAAGTCTTGCTTGCAGGCTTTCTGGGAGGCGGCCCCCGGCGCCCCGGAGGACGGCAGGGCGGCGGCGAAAACCGGATTAAACACGAAGACGACCATGCTCCGCTCCGGCAGAGAGGCCAGGAATTTGCGCGCCGCCTCAATCGCCGGGAATTGGCCCCTTTCGCCGGCCTCCTGGCTGTCGATCCTGGATTCCAACGCCGCCGTTTCAACAATTCTCCGATGCGCTTCGTCACGGTTCCAGATCCGGCCGCTCTCGTAGTCGTCATAGCCATCCCGGCGCGCCGCCTGGCCGCCGCCCGCCAGCAGAGCGATCTTGGCAACCGTCATTTCCAGCGTTTTCCATCGCACCATGCCGAGCGCGTAGCTCGGCCAGTCGGCGGCATACAGCCAGTCGGGAAAGGGCGTCGGTGATTTGGATAAGGAATCCTTCCGGCACCATTTGGCATCGACGCCGATCACCAGGCCGGCGAGATCCCGACCGTGATGCTCGGCCGCCCAACGGGCCAGGATCAGTTGTTCCCGCGGGCCGGTGCCGGGAATTGTCAGCGAAACGAAGCGGCCGCCGATGAGGGTGCCGAGCCTCTCGGGGCTGAGCAGCTGGCTTCGCGAGTTGCCAAGGATGGCCCAATCGAAAGCTGCGTCGCGGCCACGACTGGCATTGGCCGTGCGCGGATCGGTTTTCGGCACGCCGACCGCCGGGAACACCGCGAAACGGCCGGTATCATAGGGATCCACCGCCAGCACGCAACAGATCGAGCCGACCGCGGCGAGGACGGCGACCGCCAGGAAGCTGCCAAGAAAGCGGCACCACGGCCCGCGGTCAGAACTGGAAGTAAATGAACTCATAGCCTCCCCCGCCGATCTTGAACAGGGCCGTGACGATGACCAGCGCCGAGACGGCGGCCCAGGTCGCGCGGGGGGCCATCGTCGCCGACGCCTGGACACTCGATGGCCCCAACAGGGCCACGGCCGCCGCGATGACCAATGTGCGCCAGGCGCCGAACTGCCCCAGGCCCCCCGCCCCCGACATGCCGGCCAGCATGCCGCCGGCCGCCTCCAGCGTGCCGGCCCGGAACAGCACCCAACCGACGAAGACGAACACCAGGGTCAGCGCCCAGCCGAGTGGGCGCGGCAGCGGCGGCAGGCAGCGCTGCCACAGGGCGCAAACCGCCAGGCCGACGCCGTGAAGCAGCCCCCAAAGCACGAAGGTCCAGCCCGCCCCATGCCACAACCCTCCCAGGGCCATGGTGGCGGCGAGGGCAAACATCTGCCGGGTCGGGCCGGAACGGCTGCCGCCCAGCGGGATATAGACATAGTCCCGCAGGAAGAAAGACAGGGTGATATGCCAGCGACGCCAGAACTCCCGAAGGTTGACGGCGCGATAGGGGATATCGAAGTTGAGCGGCAGCACCATGCCAAGCATCAGGGCCAGGCCGATCGCCATGTCGGAATAGCCCGAAAAATCAAAATAAATCTGGAAAGCAAAGGACAGACAGCCATTCCAGGCTTCGAGACAGGTCAAAGGGGCACGACCTGCCTTGGCAAAGATTTCCGTCGCTGTCGTCGCCAGGCTGTCGGCCAGAAAGGCTTTTTTCGCCAGGCCGATGGAAAACAGGGTGATGCCGCGCCCCAGGCGTTCGTCCCAGCCATCGCGCCATGGGTCCAGGCGAAACTGCGGAACGATTTCCCGGTTGCGCACCAGCGGGCCGGCCAGGATCTGCGGAAAATTGACGATGTACAGTGCGTAATCACGCAGCCGATAGAAGGGCGCCTGACCGCGCTGAAGATCCACCCAATAAATGATGTGGTGGAAGGTGAAAAAGCTGATGCCGAGCGGCAATTCGGCCGGCGTCACATGAAAATCCGACCCTATCGTCTGGTTGAGTGTCGCCGCAAAGAACGCCAGATATTTGTAAAAGGCGAGGACCGAGAGATTGCCGCCAATCGCCGAGACGGCGATGACGGTCTTGCGCGTCCTGGAGCGGCGTGCGATCCGACGGGATCGCAGCCCGCTCATAACACATTGATCATAGGGCGGATTCACGCGATCAGCCAATTCCGTCAGATCGCGATCTGCTCTAGCGAAAACTCCGGCAGCCAGCCAGTTTGCCCCCAGGGACAGGACCAGCAGGGGAACATGGGCGATATTCCAATAGCCGTAGAAGGCAATTGACGCCAAAACCAGGAACCACAGGCGCGCGTTCTCCCGACCTGCCAGACACCAGTAAATCGAGATGACCAGGGGAGCAAAAACAAGAATGAACGGAAGGCTGTTGAACAGCATGAGAATCGCGGACGTTAGCGGTTAAGGGTATATCGCGTGAGCAGCACAGGGATGCGGGACCACGGTGCCAGCTTGGGGCGGAAGCTGCTGCGTCACCACACTAGCCGAAAACCTTCTTCAACAGATCGGACGAAACGACGACGTCAACGGGGAGAGAATAGCGCGCCTCGAGAACAACTGCGTCCGCATCATCTTTTCCACCGTCGATTCTCCCTTACATCCATCAGGAATTTTCCAAAAAGCGTGCCGCCACAAGCTTTTTCTTGCCTGGTTGCGGGGTCATGAAACTACAGACAGTTGACTGTATGTATTTGGCTGGTTTGCCGGAACGGAATCAACTGCCGGACAGCACCATCCAATGAGTCAACGAGGCCGGATCGTGCCGATCCTAAATGTCCACCCTATCAGAAAGCCGCCATCCAGCAGGCTACTATCGACCGCCTTTTCCTGACCCAGACCCGCCGGTGGGAGCGACCTCGTCAGATGCTGTCACTTACCAGACGGTCACGTGAACGGCGGCGTCGGGAGGAACGCGCCCCAGCCGTCTGTCACACTCCAGATTCTTGGCGAGAACCGTCACTATCGGTCTGAGGGAGGAGGCCAAGCCTCCGGCACAGCATGAACAGGCGCTTTCCCTGCGTGATGCTCAAGGCAATCATGAGACCAAGGCTCGTGCCTCCGACCAGCGTTCGCAAGGCCAGCGCCTCGGTCAGCGGCATGACCCGGGCCATCCAGAAATAAAAGCCCGCTTTGATAAAGAAATATGCCGCCCAGATCAGGGTGAAGATCTGGAAGAAGCGTCTCATGTCTGCGCGGTGCGGAAACGGTATCGCGGCCCGTTGTTCCGCCATCTCCTGGAGCATCGGCTTTTTCCCATATGCACCAACGATGAAGGCCACTCCCGTGATCACATTGGTGAGGACGGATTCGTAGATAATCAACGAAGGCTCAACAGAGAGCAAATCGATACTGCCAAATATGACCGTCAGGACCGCGATCAGAATGTAGAGACGGGTGAAGCATTGACCTTTCCAAAGACGCCAAGCCACTCCCGCCAGAATGAATAGAATCGACCCACCGATACCGGCTTTAAGGCTTACTGTTGTCGTTAGCCCCCAAAAGATCACCAGAGGCCCAAACTCTGCGACAATGTAGCGTAAGAAGGCGACAAATCGCGCCATATTGATTGCTCGGTTAGCCAGTTTGGGTCGGCATTATGTCTAAAGGCAAGTCATCATCCAGCAGAAAGATCAGATGCGGATCTATTTTTCAGAACCTGGATGCCCGCTCATGGAATCTGCCAGTTGGCATGGGCGTGGTCGAATGTCAGCCGAGCCAGAAACCCGTCGTTCATCACCGTTGGTGCATCGGGCTTCCGATGCGGGGCCTCTGCTCAATCAAAGAGATTGCTGGGGTGGAACTGGATGCCCATTTAACATTCCATTGAGTTCTTTACCGGCCTGAAGACGGCCGGAGGGGGCGGCGGGAATGCTCTATCGTCATCTGACAACCTTCACTTTCCTTTTAAGCTTGTTTGGATTGCCATGGCCGAGTGCGGCAGCTGGGAACCGTCCGGCGGTGGTCGAGCTATTTACCTCGCAGGGATGCGATTCCTGTCCGGCGGCAGACGCCTTTCTGGGCGAATTGGCGAAGCGCCCAGACGTCATCGCTTTGGCCTATCACGTGACCTATCATGATGGATTGGGATGGACGGATCGCTTTGGCCTGCCCGATGCTCGCAAACGTCAGGAAGGCTACGCCCGCGCCTTATCGCTGACGTCGATATACACCCCGCAGATGGTTGTCGATGGTGTCGTCGATCTGGTCGGTTCGGACCGACCTCAGGTGCTTGCGTCCCTAGGCGGCCAGCGGACCGGGCCATCCATTCAACTGTCGCAATACGGTGGTCGGCTTGAAATCGAAATTAATGGCTTGGAGGAGAAGACCGACGGCGAGATTTGGTTGGTGGGTTACAGCGCGGAGGTTCAAACTAAAGTTACACGGGGAGAGAATGCCGGAAAGACGCTCACTGAATATTCCATAGTCCGCAGTCTCACCTCGATCGGAGCGTGGGACGGCAGCCGTAAGAAGGTCAGTCTCGATCTGTCCTCTCTGCCGACCACCGCCTCCAAGGCCGCACTACTGATCCAGGCCCCTGGGCAGGGACCGATAATCGGTGCTGCGATGGTCAGGCTAGAACGTTGACGGCTCGCCCTTTATCCCCCGTCGATAGCGGCTGATTGATGCCCGAAGTCGGGCCCGTGCCGTAGTCCCCTTGTTTGGGTTTGACCTGCCCGTCAGGCAGAATACGAGAGGGATCTACACCTAATAGATTGGCTTCCTGCGTCTTGGCCGGGTTCTGATCCTGGAGTGCGCGGGCCACATCGGTGCAATTAAAGCACACTTGGCCGTTTACAACTTGGAGATGAGACATTCTGTCTCCCCTTTTCAAGCGTGACTGCAAGTAAGAATTACTACAGAAGCTGGGAAGTTTCAAGACCCACCGCACACCGGACGAACAGCGCAATCAGTCCGGACCTGCCCATATGTGTTAAATTGCTGGCCTCTATTACTTTGGCATTCGTCGCGCTGCTGTTCTCCCCTAGAAGTGGCGATGGCGACGGTGTAAATACTCCAAATTGCAATCCCATTCTTACGGCCAAAGAAACTCTCCTGACCATGACTGCCAAACTACTATCGGTTCAATCCGGCAAAATAGCTCCGCTTGGTCCGAATAAGGTGCTGTCTGGCTTCGTGAAGATATCGCATGATGGACCCGTCAAGATCGGGCCCTTGGGACTGGAGGGCGACGAACAAGCTGATCCGAAGGTTCATGGTGGACCGGAAAAGGCGGTCTATGCCTACGCGGCATCGAACTACGTTGCTTGGCAAATTGAATATCCGGCGTTACAGACACTCTTTGTGCCTGGCGGACTCGGAGAGAATCTAACGATCGACGGAATGAGTGAAACGACAATCCATGTTGGTGATATTCATGCCATTGGGTCGGCTCTGCTCCAGGTTTGTCAGCCACGACAGCCCTGCTTCAAATTGGCGCTCCGCTTCGGCAATAAACATCTGCCCAAAGCGATGGTGCAAAATGGTCGATCAGGCTGGTATTACCGTGTACTTCAACCAGGAACAATTGGGGCCGGGGACGACATTTTTTTGAGGGAACAGCCGAATCCTGACTTCGCCTTCAGCCGACTGGTCGCTATTGTTAATCACGGCAATGCCACGATGGACGAAATCACCCGAATGGCCAATATGCCGGGCCTCGCCAGCAAATGGCAATCACTGGCACGCGCGACGTTAGATGGGCTGGGGCCAACCAGTGGAGCAGGAGCACTGCCATGAGGCGCCCCTCTCTTGATCCGTTAGCCGAATACCGCCACACATTGTCGGCTCAAGGCGATAAGCTTGCCCTGGCGAGACCAGATGGCGGTGTTTTCCCAAGCATAGCCGCTGCGTGCTGCGGGCAAGGACGTGTCGAAACAGAACCAGTCGGTGGCCTCCTCCGCGGTTGGGAGGTGGATCACCTCCAAAGACCAGTTGATCGTGCTGAGCATGGCTGGCGTCGTCAAGACTGACAATGCTGAAGGTGGAATCGCATCGGCCAGGCAAACGAGGTGTGTTTCCGTCGCCACGGGGTCATCGCGAAAGCGGACAAATATCTGAGCATCCGCGCTGGTGTCGCCAGAATAGGGCGGGGTTCCGGCAGCCCACCGCAAGTGAAAATTCTGCATGAAGGCCGGCTTCGCGCCTTCGACGACGGGCCAGTCTATCAAGTCTTCTGGGCGTGCGGAGACCGAAGGAGCTGTGGGGAGTAGGGTGATAGCCGTTTCGCGTTCGGCGCCAAAAATCCCCAAGGCAATGAACGCAGGCTTTCCATCGACGAAGATCCTGGCTTCCAACTGGGCGACCGATTTTCCACGGCGGAGCAGTTCGGCGATGGCGGTGACCTTTCCTGGCGGGACTGGGGCAATGAAGTTGGCCTGCAACGAACGCAGCGGCGGGGTGTCGCCCAAAACGGCGCGCATGGCTTCAAGCGCCAGCGCGGCCTGCCATCCGCCATAGCCTGACCTGCCTTGCAACCAGTCGGCCGTGAGTTTGAGGGTTGCCGAATTTCCGTCGATGGTTCGGCTGGTCAGAAGACTCGCGTAAGAGGACATTGGAAATTACCTGACTGCCGCGCGCCGCAAGCCGACAATTCTTCGGACGACGTCGAACGCATGACCGGATTATCATGATTTCCGCGATATTGTTTCAAGGTTAATCTCGATTGTCCAAATAGTCAGCGCGCCGCATGATGGCACGGCTATAATTCTCTTCCCCGTTGCAGATGGGATAGGCTCTCATGATCGATTACCGTCCTCTGACTGAAGTGATAAAGGCCAAGGGCCTGCGGATCGTGCTGGTCCAGGGCTTTCCCAGCCCCTGGGGACAGGCGGCGAAGACCATGTTTGAGATCAAGAGGCTGGAATACATGGCCGGGCCGCAACTGATGGGCCAAGAAAACAAGGAATTGGTCGACTGGTCGGGACAGCGTGGCGGTCCGGTGGTGGCCTGGAACGACGAAAAGCCGATCCATAACTGGGTCGACATCCTTTATCTGGCAGAACGGCTGGCCCCGACACCGGCGCTGATCCCCGCCGATCCGTTGCAGCGCGTCCTGATGTTTGGCATGGCGCGCGAACTGCTCGGCGAACTTGGGCTGGTATGGAACCGCCGGCTACAGATGGTTGGTCCGGCGATCGAGTCGGGGGGGGCACCGGAGGCGGTGGTCCGCATGGCGCAGGATTACGGCTATAACAAGCATGATACCGAGTTGGCGGTTACGCGAACGGCGGAAATTCTGAAAATGCTGGCTCAGCAGTTGAAGGCGCAATATTCCCGCGGCGCTAAGTATTTCATCGGTGATAGCCTGAGTGCCTTGGACATCTATTGGGTTACCTGCATGAATGTCCTCGATCCACTGCCACCGGAGAAATGCCCGATCCCGGAAAATTGGCGTCCGGGATTTGTCGCGAATGATGCCGAAATCACCTCGGCGCTTGTGCCGATTTTGCGCCAGCACAGGGACAAAATCTTCGCCGAATGCTTCCGCGACCCGATGGAACTCTGAGGCCGCGTTATCGGCCCGCCGGCGCCCGGATGGCAGGCGTGGTGGCGCCTGCGCGCCTTGCGCGCAATTTGTTTGGTTTGTCGGCATAGCCGACGGCGATGCTGGATGCATCGTCGAGCCAGCGCAACGAACCAGACGGCCCGGCGGGCCATAACCCCTTAGGGATGCGCGAAAAATGGCCATGGATCGACGCCGATGCTCGCTCGTGATGCGGCCAGCATCACGTCGCTCGCATCGTCTGGCCCATGGCTATTTTGTCGCAGCCCCGCGCGCTTTGCGCGCGATCTATACTTTGGCCGGCGTAGCCGGCGGCGGCCCTCGGCATTAAGGGGACAGGCTCCCAGTCTTATACCAACGGCCTTAACTATTGACCGACGCCCACTCACGGGAGGCGATTGAGCGGATGCGTTGGGGTGTGGCGATCAGGTCGTTCCAAGCATCGCAGCAGGCATCAACGACGGCCTC
>Ga0007882_10001617_pt1 | contig 12944 bp, 5 predicted proteins | sample CryBogCBH12Aug01_FD_71195 | JGI IMG/M metagenome (GOLD analysis project Ga0007882, IMG submission 71195) | Freshwater microbial communities from Crystal Bog, Wisconsin, USA - CBH12Aug09.1 | ecosystem: Environmental > Aquatic > Freshwater > Lake | place: Crystal Bog, Wisconsin, USA | collected... | reverse complement strand
TCGACCATGGCTGCGGCTGGTGCTATCGCACACAGCCGCGCTCCGTCAACTTAGGACATTGGCCGGGTACAGACCGACGTGCCCGCCAAAACCGGGATTTCAAATCCACGAAGGTTGGACGCTTTTCCGGGGAAAACGTTCAGCGGCGCGGGGCGGGCTTGCGGGCGCGGGGGGAGCGGCGCAGGCCGTTTTGCAACCAAAGCCACCAGACCATCCAGAAAGCCTCGTTGATGATGCCGCCGGCCATCTTGGACTGGCCTTCGGTGCGGTCGGTGAAAATGATGGGCACCTCGGCGACCGTATAGCCTTCCCGCCAAAGCCGGTGCGTCATTTCAATCTGAAAACTGTAGCCGTTCGAGCGCACTTCGTCGAGGTTGAGGGATGCCAGCGCCGCGCGACGGAAACATTTGTAGCCGCCGGTGGGGTCGGTAATCGGCATTCCGGTAACCTTGTTCACGTAGATACCGGCGAATCGACTCAAAATTAGCCGGCCCAGCGGCCAGTTGATGACACGGATGCCGCCCCGATAGCGCGAGCCGAGCACCAGATCCGCCGTTTCCGCCGCCTTCAGGAAGGCGGGAATTTCCCTGGGATCGTGCGAGAAATCACAGTCCATCTCGAAGATGAACTCATAGCCCTGCGCCAGCGCCCATTTGAACCCGGCAATGTAGGCACGGCCCAAGCCGTTTTTTTCGGTGCGGTGCAGCACTTTGATTTGCGGGTGTTTGGCGGCCATTTCATCCGCCAGTTTGCCGGTGCCATCGGGCGAATTGTCATCCACCACCAGCACATCCACGGCCACGGGGAGCGAGAGCAGCGCTTCCGCCATGCGCGGAAAGTTCTCCCGCTCATTGTAAGTGGGCACGATGATGAGTGTCTGGTTCATTCGGCGGACAGATTGTCATTAAAATCCCGGCTGAAAACAAGCGGACAGTTGGGGGCATGAAAACCCGCAGCCATCTTGAAACGCCCCCTCCAAAACCAGAGTCGTGGTCGGATGCACCCGTCCGGTCGCTCCGCGACCACCTGCCGCCGGAGTTATGCACACATAATTTGCAGCATCGGGGCCAGTGTCCTCAAGATGCGCCCCGTCGGCTGCCACCTCGAAAATAATTTTCTTACGGGCGGTCAGACGTCGTCCAGTTGGACGTGGTGTTCGCGGCAGAAGCGTTTCCAGCGGTGGCGGTCGTGGAAATAGCGGAGGAGGCTGACGGCCCCCCAGGTGAGGCCGCCGGCGTGGGTGGTTTTTTGGGCGAAGGCAGCGCGGAGGGCGGCGAAGCCGGTGCCGGGATACTCCGTCCAAGTGCGGCCGACGGCCCACAGGAAGTGGGCATCGCTGCCGCCGTATTCGGCAAGCGGGCAGGGGGCGTGCTGGTTCAGCCAGGAGGCGCGGCGGTTGTGCCACCATTCGGTGACGGTGGAGTTGCGGGTTTCGAGGCCGTCAAACGGGAGGTCGGCCCAGTGTTTGCCCACGCCGGCAAAGTCGGGCAGGCCCGGCAGCCAGGCGAGTGGATGGGGCGCGAGGGCCAGCCCGCCCTGTTCGTGGATGGCGGCGACGGTTTCCGCCGCGCTCAGGTCTCGGGGGATGGGCCGGGTGATGCCGAGGCCGAGGATGTGGCCATGGCGGGAGGAGATTTCCAAGCCGGGGACCAGTTCGAGACTGTGGAGATGGTCGTTTTCCGGGCGAAGCTGAAATTCACGGGCGCGCTCCCAACCGGCGAGAGTGTTGTGGTCGGTGATGGCAATCAAATCGAGGTCGGTGCAGGCGGCGACATAATTCAAGAGCATGGCAGGGCTCATCATCCCATCGCTCGCGGTGGTGTGGAGGTGGAGGTCGGCCTTGCCCATGGTGGTGATGTGTTGGCTCAACCCAGTAATACCACTTCCAGTTTGAAATTGCATCAGCGGACTTTTAAGGAGCGCGGGCTTCAGCCTGCTTCAATGACCAAAATGGTCAAGCGTCAGCAAGGTTCAGCCCGCCTTCATTTTGGACGTTGAAGCGGCGTGAACGCCGCGCTCCGCTCGCGCCTCACGCGGGCAACGCTTACCCACAAGCGGCAGAGTGTCGTTTCAAACTGGAAGTGGTACAAGCCGCGCCGGGGCGGGGCGTCAATGGAAATCGCGGACGGTCACGGGGCGACCGACATGCTCTCAGTTTACGGTCCGAGCAGCACCTGATAGAAGCCTTGGCTGAAATTGGTGGCAGCGTTGGTGAAGGTGAACGGGGTCAAGGCGGCGGGGTTGGTCCAAAGCGGGAACCAGTTGAACAGATCGGTGGACATCAGCACGGTGTAATCCGGCCCGCTGCTGCCGGTGACCATGAACTTGAACTGCCCTCGGCTCAGGCTGAGGTTGGTGAGGCCGGGATTGGCGGGCTGATTCACCGTCACGGTGAAGTTCTGCGTGGCATTCAACGGCGGCATTCCGGGTTCTGTTACCACCACGCTGACCGGGTAGCTGTTGGGTGACTGGGCCACGGTGGGCCGCCAGGTGAAGACGCCGAGATTCGGATCAATGGCCGCCCCGGCGGGCGCATTGAACAAACTGTAGGTGAACGGTTGCGGCGGCATATCGCTATCGGTAGCCATGTTCGTGAAGGTGAGCGTCTGACCGGCGATGATGGTTCGGTTGCTGATGGCGGCCAGCACCGGCGGATTATTTGGCAGTGCGACGGAGTAATTGATTTGCGGCCAGGTGTTGGATGGCGTGGTCACCGCGCCGTCCGCCATGGTGAGGGTGTCTCGGTTGATGCCGACTGCGGGTGTCTCGGTGCCAATCCGGAGAAACACCCAGCGTCCCGCGCCTGCGCCGCCATTGTATTGGGCATTCAGGTAGTTCACCAAGGCGGTGTTGCCGGAACTGGAGGTGGTGATCATGCCCGCCGGGGTGCTGCTGGTCAGGAGGGTTGTTTGGATTCGGGTCGCGCTGGGATCGGGCGTGGTGGTCTGGCCATAATAATCATTCGTCAGCACGGTGGCGGCGGCCCGGCTCGGCAGTCCGTATAGGTCGCAGTTTGGCACGCTGTTAACTGAGGCAATGTTGAAGCTGAAGGCCGCCGTGGTGAACGGGTTGGCCACGGTGCCATAGTTGGGCAATTGAAAGACATACACCGCGCACCGATCCGACCAAGGCGGGCTGCCGCCGTCGCCCAGGGTGCCGGTGGTGCTATTGGTCGCATCCAGGGTGAGGCCGGGAATGTTGCCGGCATTGGTGGCGATGGTGCAATCAGCCTTGTTGCCGAGCAGCGTGTTGGTCGCGAAATAAATGCTCGTCACACTGAGCGGAAACGTATTGGTGCTGGCGAGCGTGCCGTCGGTGATGACGAGGTTGACGGTGGTGGTGCCGGTCAGGTTGGCGGTGGGCGTCAGGGTCACGGTGCGGTTGGTGCTGGTGCCGGTGAAAACGAAATTGGCGTTTGGCAGCAAATTGGTGTCGGCAGCAAAGCCGGTGACGAGCACCGCATCCGCCGGCACCTTGGTGCTGGCGACGGTGAAGGTAAGGGCGGGCGTGGAGCTGTTGGCGAGTACGACGACATTCGTCGTCAGATTGCTGATGGTCGGCGGCACGTCGGCGATGACTGGCACGACCAGGTTGAACGTGTTGGTGGTAGTGAACCAGCTGTCATTGGCAATGAGGCTGATGGTGGCGATGCCCGCCTGATTCGTCGCGGGCTTGATGGTGATGGTGCGGTTGGCGTTGCCGCTGACGTTATCAAAGATGGCGGTGCAACTGGTGGCGTTGTTGTGGGCCGTGCCGGCCAGGCCAGCCAGCAGGTTGGAACTCATCGTGCTGAGGCCCACGGTGGCACCGACCTGCGTCCAGGTGCCCGGCCAGCCAAGATTATCCAAGGCATAATAGCCGGCGAAGTTGGTGCCGGTCTTGGTGAGCTTCAACCAGCAGGGTGCAGTGATGCCGGCGACTTTGTTGCTGGCAGTCGCGCCATTGTTATTGGTTCGCCAGGTGAATTCGACGCCGTTGGCAGCGGTGACATGCAGGAAGCAGTTGGGACTGCCGGCGTTGGTATTGGCGCGTATCATCACGCCGGCTTTCGCCGAGGCGTTGACTGGCTGCAAATTGGTGACGCGTGCCACCAGCGCGCCATCACCGGGTAACGATTGCCAGATGAAGCTGCCGGCATCGGCCGTGCTGGCAATGTCGGTGCCGCTGGTATTCATGGTGATGACATCGCCGAGCAGGTTCGTGCTGGGCAGGCCCACGCTGCCGAGGTCGGTGCTGGCCCAGGTGCTGATGGCGATATTCGTGCCGGGAACCAAGTGGGCGCTGGACGAAGTGGCGGTGACTGAGAGTGCGGCGGCGGGAAATGCCGGACTGCCCACGGTGAAGGAGATCGGAGCGGTCGTGATGCCGTTGGCAGTGGTTTGATTTGAGATGGTGCTGAGGGTTGGCAAGGGTGAGCGGGCATAGCTGTCCGCTGCGGCTGGGGTGGGAAGCACGCCCGTGCGGCCTTCAAAATACGCCCGTTGCTCAATCAGCGAGATGCACATGCTGGTGAGGCTGTTGGTATATTGGCTGCCGTCGGCGGTGGTTTCGGGATAAAACGTGTAGGAGCCATAGTTGCACTCCAGAAAAACAATGCGCGGGCTGCGCAGCATATCCAGGCCCGCCACCGCATTGGTGGCCAGCATGGCCAACACTTCCCGGGTGGCCTGATACTGGGGCGAGGCGTTGTTGCTTCGGGGAAGCTGAAAGATGATGGTTTTGTTGCTGGTGGCGGAATTGGTCCAGAGCCAGGCGAGCAAGGGCCAATGATTGTTGGCATCGGTCAGCCAAGTGCTGGCAGCGGCCTCGAGCACGATGTTGTCAATCATGGGGCTCGCATCCCACCAGGTGTCACCTTGGTAACCGCCGCCGAAGCCCCGGTCATCCCATAGCAGGCCGACGTTCGTCCGGCCGGTGCCGTCCAGATAAGCCCGCAACTGTGCCACTTCGTTGGACTGCCAGGAATAAGGTGCCACATCGTTGTAAATCATGATGTTTTGGACGGTGAAACCATCCCTGGCCCCAGTCTTAAATTGCGATTCGACCTGATTCGTCATGCTGCTGTAATAACTGGCGGCGTTGGAACTAATCGTAATCCGGTCCATTTCACAGAAACTGAAGCTGGCATTGGTATATTGTTGGAAAATCGTCTGCCACTGGCCGGCGGTCGCCGCCGTGGGGCTGGAATAGGTTCCGCCATTGGGGGCGGTGTTTTGATTCAAGCCCTGGACGCGGGCCGCCGTTTCGTCCCAGGCCGCCAAGTTGGTGGCCGCCGCGCCGGGTGTGCAATGCATGCCCTCCCAGACCTGATAGGCCCAAGCCGGGACGGCCTGCCAAAGCCAAAGGAGCGTGCAAAAAACTAGCGTGCGGTATCTGAGGCTGGTCGTGAACATGGCTGGGGAGGTTTAAAGCGTGATGGGTCTTGAAATCTGGCACAGTTTGCCCATTTTCCAATTGGGTTTCATGTCCCGTAAATACGTGACAGGGCGGAGGATTGAAAGGACGCCAGGATCGCGTCAATCAACTCCCGGAGGGGGCCGTGGCCAAGTGCGATTTGAGTTCGGCATAGCGGGCCGTGGCCTGCGCGCGCGAGTGGACATGCAACTTTTCATAGATGCGGCGCAGATAGGTGTCCACGGTGTGGTCGCTCAACTTGAGGGTCTCAGCGATTTCCTTGTAAAGATAGCCACGGGCCAGCAGGCCGAGCACTTCGTGCTCGCGCGCGGAGAGTTGCTGCAATTCGCCTTCCGCCCCGGCCGGGGCCGGGGTTTGAAAACATTGGACGACCTTGCGAGCGATGCCGCTGCTCATCGGCGATCCGCCGCGCTGCACATCGCGCAAGGCGGCCACCAATTCCCCGCGCTCGGTCTGTTTAAGCAGATAGCCGGTGGCGCCGGCTGCCAGGGCGTTGAAAATCCGGTCGGGATCCTCATAGACGGTAATCATGACGAATTGCATGGCGGGAAACCTGGGCTTGAGCTGCCGCACACATTCCACTCCGTTGAGGCCGGGAAGATTGATGTCCATGAGCACCACGTCCGGTTGTTCCTGCGGCAGGGCCGCGAGCGCGGCCAACCCGTTGTCATGCAGCCCGGCCAGGCGGAAGCCCTCCGTCTCCCTCAGCCATTTGGCATAGATGGAGCGCACTGGGAGATCATCCTCGACGATGGAAACGGAAATGGTCATGACGCTTGCATGGGTGACAGCTTATGCTTTATTCCGCCGCGCGTATGTCACGTATTCACGTGACATGTCCGGCTGGGGGTAACGCGGCTGGGGGTGGTGTCATTTTGACCATCACGGCGGGCCTTGCGGTGGCTTTAGGGGCACGGAGAATTTCACACTGGCACCGGTGCTGGCGGTGCTTTGCACCTCGCAATAGCCGCCGATTTCGTCCATGCGGCTGCGCATGTTGGCCAGCCCGTTGCCGGCGGCGGTTCGGGGCGGCAGGCCTCGGCCATTGTCCTCAACGAGCAATTCCAGTCCGGTCCGGCCCGGGGTGAGGGAAATACGCACCTCCGTGGCCTGCGCATGCTTGACCACATTATTCAAAGCCTCCTTGAAGGCCAGAAACAGGTTGTGGCGCACTTCGGCGGAGAGCGGCAGCGCGGGCAATTGCATGGGCATTTCCAAACGACAGCGCACCCCGGCCGGCCGCAGGAAACTTTGGGCGTAGTTGCTGAGGTAGTTGGCCAGGCCGTCAAACGTGTCATGCTCGGGGTTCACGGCCCAGACCACTTCTTCCATTGAGCGGGTCAGCTGCCGGGCCGTCGCGTGAATCTGTTCCAGGCTGGCTGCCGATTCCCCGTCTGCCCCGGCTCCGGATCGGGTCGGCTGGCTCAAGAGCGTGATGCGCGTCAGGCTGGAACCAAGATCATCATGAATGTCTTTCGCAATGCGGGCGCGTTCCTGTTCCAGCGCGCGCCGGGCCTCGAGGCGTTGGAGTTTCCGGCGATAGCGCCGGCGGGAGAGAAACAGGGCGGCACCGCCGGCGGCCGCCATGGCGGCCAGCCCCCCGCTAAGTTTGAACCACCAAGTCTCCCAAAAAAATGGGGACACGATCAGGGGCAGGGCTTTGCCGGCAGGACTCCAAGCCCCCCCATTTTGGCAGGCCAGGACCTGGAATTCATAATTGCCCGCCGGCAGTTGCGGATAGATGGCGGCGTGGCGCGTTCCCGCCTCAATCCACTGCCGGTCAAAGCCGGTAAGTTGGTAGCGAATGCGGACATTTTCCGGGGAGGCAAAACTCAGGGCGGCAAAGTCGAATTCAATCTTGTGATGACCAGGAGCGATGCGCAGCGCGTTGTCCGGATGGTGCAGATCCAGCAACGGGGCGCGGGTTGGAAGTTGCAGTGGCGAGCGGGCGTCGTAAACCGCCACTGGCAGATCATCCAGACTGACTCGTTCGAGACACACCGGCGGCGGTTGGGCGTCGTATTGGATGTTGTCTGGCCGAACCATTAACAGCCCGCTGTGCATGGAAAACCAGAGTCGTCCGTCGCGGCCATGGCAGGCGGGCGGACAGTTGTCGCGGTTTGGTTCCAGCCCGGGCAGCCCATCATTGCGACCATAGACCCGGGGCCGCACCCGCTCCGCCCGGCCATCCATCACCGCCGCCAGTTCCAGCAATGGCACCCGGGATAACCCACGGTTTCCGGCAATCCACAGGTTGCCGTTGGCATCCGTCAATAGTTGGGAGATGAAATCATCTGCCAATCCGCTCGTTGCCGCCGTCACCCGGACGTATTTGCCGTCCTTCAACCGGCCCAAGCCATCACCAGCATAACCAATCCAAAGGCTCCCGTCCGAGGTGGCCAGCAGGGAACGAACGGATAGGCGTAATGGTTCCTCGATGGCCGGGTCATTCACCAACGCCGGGCCGTTGACCCGTTGGATTTCCCCCTCCGAAGTGCCAATCCAGATGCTGCCGTCGGCCGACTCCACCATGGCCCGAATCACGCCCAGATTGTTCTCATTGGTTGGCGTTAGCACCCGCTGCACCATTCCCTGATGTAGCCATTGCAACCGGGGAGGAGAGTCAGAGGCCGCCCAGACATCCCCGTTGCTGGCCACCAGCAAGGAACGGACGGCATCACTGGCGAGCCCGTCCGCCATCCGCCATTCCCGCCACTGGCCGTTTTGGAATTGCTTCAATCCCTGGTTGACGGTGCCCACCCACACGCCGTCCCGCTGGTCAGCGGCCACGCAGGTCGCATTGCCGCCCGGCCAGTTGGCGGCGGCGCTCATCAATTCCCACTGTCCCTGCCGTTCCCGCGCCAGTTCGCCTTTTTGTGACACGGCCCAGCGGCAACCTTCGGTGTCTTCACAAACCGACTTCGCCGAATCAAACGGCAGGCCAGAAGCCCGATCCAACAGCGTCACCGCGCGAAGTCGGATCAGATTCAGACCACCACCCGCCGTGCCGACGCAGAGGTTGCCTTCGCGATCCTCGGTTAGACAGGTGATTTCCGGATGCGAGGTGGGAACCGGCTCAAAATGGCTGCCTTCCAGCCGGAACAACCCGTTCGCGGCGGTGCCAATCCAAAGGGTTCCCGACCGGTCCTCCAGCAGTGCCACCGGTCTGGCGTTGGACGGCAAATACCCGTAGTGCTTCATGTTTTTACCGGCTTCGTCCTCTAACTTTATCAGCTGATTGTTGATCGTAAGCCACAGGCCTGATTGGGCGGCACCCAGACTGGTGATTACTCCGTTGAGTTTACGCACCGGTCGGAATCCATCGGGCCCCAAAATCCCCAGCCAACCCCGCCGACTAAACCATAGCGTGCCGTGGGCATTGGCAGCCAGACAACTGCTGCCTTCCGAAGGCGGCACCCCGGGTGGCAGGGGAAATAGACTGGCTACCCCTCCTTGGATTCGCAGCAACGTGTTCAGATAGGCAACCCAGACGGCCCCATTGCCATCCGTCGCCATGCTCAACACCCGTTCATTGGGCACTCCCTCCAGGGCACCAAAAACCCGTAATCCATCCGGCTGGAGACAAAGCACCGGACCGCGTTCCATTGCCAACCACAGCCGGTCTTGTTGGTCGCGAATCATGATGCGCGCGGTCTGGCTGGGCATGATGGGAAAACTGGCCCGCGGAACCGACGTGAATTCAGTCCCGTTGAAACGCACCAATCCGCCGGTGGTGGCCACCCACAAATAACCGTCCCGCGTCTGTGCCACCCCCGTGATGCTGTTGTCAGGCAAACCATCCCCGGTTTGCCAGGCGTGGTAATACCAGGGCGAAGTTTCCGCTGCCGCCATGGCCGACGTCCCGCCGGCAGTCAGCATGGCGGCCAAAGCAATCGCGACGACAGGGTAACTCAAGCGACAGGGCACAAACTGATTATCATTTCAGCCTCCGGGAAAGGCAAGCCGGGAGGGAGCAAAATGCCAGTGTCGGCTGCGGTGGGCGTGTCACGTATTCCCGTGACATGACAATTGGGGGTCTTGGCCTAAAATGCACAGAATTCCAACATGCGCGAAAAACTTTACAGCGGGCCAGACTCGCCAGTGGCATTTTTGTCCACCCAGTGAACGACCGGTAACAGCAATCCAACTTGCAATCCCAATCATTCAAACAACCCCCACTGAAAACACATGAAAACATCAATCACCCTCTCCACCCGCTGGCATGTCAGGTTCACCCTGCTCGCCGTATGGCTGGCCCTGACCTTCGCCACTGGGGCGACCGCCGGAACCGTCTATTGGTCGGGTAAGGCGGCCAACGCGAATTGGGGGAACGCGACTTCGCCCTACAACTGGACCACGAATACGACGGCTGGCGCGGCCGTGAACCCGCCGTTCAGCAGCGCGCTGGATTGCTACATTACCGGTTCCAAACAGGTGGGCAGCATGTATTTGGGCGGGGCCAAAACGATTGAGCAGTTGAATTACGATGCCGGTTCCACCACGGCCAGCGAACTGGCCCTGACCGGCACGCCAGGTATAGCCGGCGTGGCCAGCATCCTGACCCTGCAATCGGCGTCCGGCACGCCTTCAATTACGATCGCCTCGGGGGCGGCCGCGCACGAAATCGGCCAGGGAGTCGGCCTGGGGGCCATCGGTTCGGTCGCGCTCGGGGGCAACCTGACCATCACCCACAATGGGGCGAACAACTTCACCATTGATGCGCCCATTACGGGGGCGCATAACTTGACCTTGGCTGGCACCGGCACCCTGGTATTAAGCGGCACGAACACTTACAGCGGGGCCACCACCATTCAGGGCGGCACCTTGATGCTGAGCGGCCTTGGATCCATCGGCAATTCGACGCCCGTCAATGTGTGGAGCGGGGCGACGCTGAACGTGGCGGCCGGTGGCTTCACGCTCAATTCGGGCAAGACGCTGACGGGTTCTGGGCAGGTGACCGGCGGCGCGGTGAGTGTGGCGAGCGGCGGGATTCTCACGCCTGGTACTAATAACACGGCTAGCAATCTGAGCCTGAGCGGCCTGACGCTGAATGCCGGAGCGACCGTGAATTTTTCGTTTTACCCCACCACGAACGGCCAGGCGATTGTGACCAGCAGCGGTGGGCTGACCCTCAATGGTGGGACGATCAACCTGTATGTGACGAACAGCAGCGCGTCCTTCTTTACGCCGGGCACCTATAACCTGTTTCAGTATGCCGGCAGCATCGGCGGCACCGGGCCGTCCGCGTTGGCGGTGGGCAATCTTCCGCCCGGCTACACGGCCAGCTTCGGCACGGATGTCAGCGGCACGTATGTGCAAGTAACCATAGCCGCCCCCTCAGCCAACTATTCCTGGAACACCAATGCCTCCGGGAGCTGGAACAATGCCTTGAACTGGACGAACTCCTCGGGGTCGATCGTGCCGAACGCGGTGGGGGCGAGCGTGGATTTCGGTGACGGTGCCACCCTGACCGCGCCGGCGACGGTGACGCTGGACGCAAACCAAACGGCGGGCACGCTGGCCTTTAACAGCGCGCAGAGCTTTGCCATCAGCAATGGCGTCACGCCCGGTTGGACGCTGACGCTGGACAACACGCCGAACAACCCGTTGGTCAGCGACCTGACCGGCACGCATACGGTGGCGGTGGCGGTGGCGCTGCCGTCGTCGGGGGCCAGCCTGTCGGTGAGCGAGGCCGTGGCCACGGCGCTGGCCTTCAACGGCCCCATCAGTGGCACCGGCGGGTTGACCAACACCGGCCCCGGCACGCTGACGCTGGGCGGCACCAATACTTATGCTGGCGGGTTGACGCTGACGAACGGCACCCTGAATTTTAACAATCCGGCGGCCGCCGGTAGCGGCGCGCTGACCCTCCTGACGGGAGCCGCGCTGGACAACACCAGCGGTGGGGCCATTTCCAATGCGAACAACAACGCGCAGTATTGGAACGCCAACTTCACCTTCAAGGGCACGGGCAGTCTGGATTTGGGCACCGGCGCGGTGACGCCCAGTGGCAACCGCACGGTGACCGTGACGGCCAACACGCTGACGGTGGACGGGGTGATTGGCGGGTCGTATAACCTGACCAAGGCTGGGGCGGGCACCCTGTCGCTGGCGGGCGTGAATACTTATAGCGGCACCACGACGGTCAGCGCCGGCACGCTCGCATTGAATGCCGTCGGCGGGGCGATACCTGCTGGCAACACGGTGAGCGTCAACGGTGGCACGCTCAGTGTGCTGCAAGACGACACCATTACCACGCTCAACTGCACCCTCAACGCGACCGTTTCCGGAGCCGGTATCCTGACCGTGAATACGGCGATTGCACCGAACATTGCCGCCAGCAACACGAACAATATCAGTGTGGTGCTGGCGGGCACCGCTCCCCTGACCAAGACCGGCGCGGGGGTGACTGTACTAGCTGGAGCTAATACTTACAGTGGCAACACCACTCTGAGCGCCGGGCAACTGGTGCTGGCGGGCAGCGGCACGCTGGGCAGCACCAGCGGCACGCTGACGCAGAGCGGCGGTATTCTGGATCTGGGTGGCACCAGCCAGACGGTAGGCGCGGTGACTCTCAACGGCGGCACGCTGACCAACGGCACCTTGACCGGCACGTCCTTCGCTGCCACGCAGGGCACAGTCAGCGCCGTGCTCGCGGGTAGTGGCGCGGGCCTCACGCTGACCGGTGCCAGTACGAATGTGCTGACCCTATCCGGGGCCAATACTTACACGGGCAACACCACCGTCAACAGCGGCTCGCTGTTGGTGAACGGTTCGCTGGCGGCCGGCAGTGCCGTGACCGTCAACGGCGGCGCGCTGGGCGGCAGCGGCACCATCAACGGGTCCGTAACCGAGGCTGGCGGCACTATCATGCCCGGCGCCACCACGAACAGCGCCGGCACCCTGACCGTGACAGGCAACCTTAACCTGAGCGGCGGCGGTTCGCTGACGTTTAACCTGACCAACTCGTCAACCACCAGCGAGATTGTCGTGGGCGGCAGCCTGAATCCCAGCGGCACGACGCCGATAGTGCTGCCGAATTCGGCCCCGCTGCCGAATGGCAACTATACGCTATTGCAAGTCAACGGCACGCTGGGCGGCAGTGCGGCCAATTTCAGTGTCACGAGCGTGGCCCCCAAGACCTACACCATCGTGTATTCCGGCAACAACGTGGTGCTGCAGGTCAGCGGCGCCACCACGCTGGTCTGGGCCGGCGACGGCTCGGCCAATCAGTGGAACGACATCGGCAGCGTGGACTGGTTGAACGGGGCCAGCGCCACCAGTTTCAATGACGGTGATTATGTGACGTTCAACAACACCTCCTCCAATGTGAATGTGAACATTTCAACCGCCGTGTCGCCCGGGGCAATAACGGTCAGTTCCACCAACCTCTACGCCTTCACCGGCGTGGGTAGTATTAACGGTTCCGGGCCGTTGACGGTCTCCGGCGGCGGCACGCTGACGCTGGCCACGGCGAACGGCTACACCGGCGTGACGACGGTGAACGCGAATAGCATCCTGGCCATTGG
>Ga0007882_10001613_pt1 | contig 12950 bp, 13 predicted proteins | sample CryBogCBH12Aug01_FD_71195 | JGI IMG/M metagenome (GOLD analysis project Ga0007882, IMG submission 71195) | Freshwater microbial communities from Crystal Bog, Wisconsin, USA - CBH12Aug09.1 | ecosystem: Environmental > Aquatic > Freshwater > Lake | place: Crystal Bog, Wisconsin, USA | collected... | reverse complement strand
AGGTATTACCTTGTGGGATTTGGTCACGCCTGAGCATCCTGAAACACTTTTGTATGGTGAGGCTTTATTGGCGTATCAGGCGATACCCGTGCGCATGATCGAACCTTTGTTTCGGATATATCACTACGATTGGCAATATTATCTATCCCGCCGTTTGGGTGAGACTGAGGACAAACTAAGACAGAACTTCATGGGCGTTATTTATCAGTCTGCCTGGGAGTCCGAGTTAGATTTTGGGACTCCGGCCAAGTCCCTGCCATCAAGAATCCTCCGCAGGGCCAAGCGATTCTTACGTTACTTACAAAGTTATCTCTAATGATTATGAATGACCTTGTCAAAATGGTAGAGCCCCAAGCTTCCCAAAATCTGCAGTCCAATGGTTTGCCATTAGTGACAGTTTCAATGCCAGCTTACAATTCTGAGCGCTATATTGCTGAGGCGATTGAAAGTATTCTGGCGCAAACTTATCCAAATTTTGAGTTAATTATTGTGGATGATGGATCTACTGATCGCACTCGCGAGATCATTGATCGCTTTAATGATCCCCGCATTATTAAGATTTATTCTGATCAAAATCGCGGCCTAATTACTACTCGCAACCGAATTGCTGGTCTTGCTAAAGGTAAATACATGGCCTTATTAGACGCGGATGATCGAGCTTTCCCTGAAAGACTTGCTCTTCAAGTCGAATTTTTAGAAAATAATTATGCTGATTTGTGTGGTGCTGATCATTGGACCTTGAACCAAGTAACTGGTGAAACGAAGCAGTCGAAGCAGCGGCATTCGAATGCGGACATCCATGCCTTATTGAGTGTTTGTAGTCCTGTGTGCAATCCCGCAATGATGGTAAAATTAGAAATCTTTAGGAAGTTCCCTTATAAGAGTTCTTACATGCATGCTGAAGACTATTGCCTGTGGACCGAGATCGCGTTAGCAGGATATCGTTTTGCAAATATCAAAAAGAAGTTGATTACTTATCGACTTCACTCTACGCAGACGAGTGTTAATCATTTGGATGCTGCGCGTGCTGTATTTACAAAGGCCCAAGCGAGTTATCTAACTGGACTTGGGATACCTACGGCTTGTCTACCTCGTCCGCTTCCCTTTTTTGAGCGTATGAAATTTGGTGTGCAATTCATGATTCTGATCAATCAAAAGATTGCCAATATTTCTATTCGTGCAAATCAAGAATTGTATGCTCGCTTTCAATTCCGCGGTAACGGTATTTGGACGCCACTGAGTCGTCTAGAGCGTCTGCTTATTGCCACTTACTCAAGCATACTAGGGCGCAGAAAATCAGATTGAGATCCTCTTCCACTCTGCAGGCAGGAGGGAAGAGAGGTTCAGCGTACTATCGTTGATCCAGCGATTGGGCGCATAGATAAGACCTGCGGCATCTTTTTTTAGCCAGGCCCCCCACCAGCTTAATGAGCTGTTGGCAATAATATGATGCTTACAAGCAAACATCAGCTGTAATTCTTGCGCTGCAGAACCATTGGGAGTCGTATGTTCAATAAATGTCTGACTAATATTCTTTGGTAAGGCCTCCTTAGCCCAAGGAAGATCATCCGAAAAAATAAAGAAGTGGGCATTTGGTTTGATTGCAAGAAGCTCTTGAATAGCCGCTTGATAATAGCTTAACGGTAGGTTGCCATGAAACTGAGCTGCGGCAGGAGAGTGCACATAATCCCCTCTGCGAATATGTACCATGACCGATTCAGTGGAGTTGATTTCCTGTAAGTAGGCTTGGTAAGCGCTAGAGATAGCCGAGGCCGTCTGAAACTCTTGTTGAAGTTTCGTCCGAATGGAGTCAATATATGGAAATCCCTGCCAGTACCCAGAGAGATAGAGATCTCGCTGTTGCATGCCTCTTAAGCGAAATAGTTGAGGATCAAAATCAAACGCATTTTTTTGGTAAATTATCATTGACCTGCTGGGCACAATCTTTTCTAGGGCGCGTTTGAGCTTGCTTGGCTTAGTTGGAAATGCTGTACTGACAAAGGCGATATCCTGAATCTTTAAAAGATTTAGTTGGAGTTCTCTTGGGGTGGCGTGCTCTTGGGGCGCATCAAACCAGGTGCGGTTTAAGGCAAATGCGACTTGATATCGCTCGGAAAGAGCTCTTGCAATCGCATACTGAAACATTTGATTGCCGAGCCCTCCTTGAAGATAGGAGTAAATGGCCATAACCTTATAATTAGACCATTAAGACGAGTTAAAAGCTCATCCTAGAACTTAACCTTAAATGAACGGCTGTCTATGTTAGTTGGAGGGATTGTCGGATGGGGGGAAGGTCAAGATGATCTATTTAACCCCCATAGCCCCAGAAATCGAGATGATTGTCTTGAACCGTTTAGGGTTTTGAACTCTAGGGCTCAAGCGCTTGATATCCAATTACATACTATCGATATCCTCTTGGAGAGGGGTATTGAGCCTGCTTTTAACTTATATATTGAATCAGTACCGATGATTTCAATGAAGGGGTGCAAGAACTACCTGATTCGATTTGAAACGGAATTAACTGTACCTATTAATAGCGATCCAGCCTACCTGAATCAATTTGATGGAATATTCACTTGGGATCAAGAGCTTTTAAATCCAAATTCAAAGGGCTTACTCCAACAGCAAACTGTTTCGATCCCAAAGTTTCCAATCTGTTATCCCAATGTTTTGCCTTCCCCATTTAAGCCTAATGAAGTTGCAAACCCGGGTTTTGCAGGTCGAGACATTACTTGCGTATTGATTGGAAGTAATCGACATGCGAATGCTGTTGATTCAAGGGAGTTGTATTCAGAGCGAGTAAAGCTGATTCGTTGGTTTGAGGCTCATGCACCAAAGGACTTTGCCTTATTCGGTAGTGGTTGGACTGTGCCGCAAAAGCGTCTTGGACGCTTAGGTAAGCTGCAATATCGCCTAGAAAAGATCATTCCCTTTTTATTGGGGGGAGCAGTTTTTCCTAGCTATAAAGGCCCTGCTAAAACCAAGTTTGAGGTGTTGGCAAAATCTCGTTTTAGTATTTGCTTTGAAAATGCTAGGGATATGCGAGGGTATCTCACTGAAAAAATATTTGATTGCTTGTTTGCTGGCTGTGTGCCGATTTATTGGGGAGATCCTGATATTCAGAACACCATTCCAAAAGCTTGCTTTATTGATTTTAGGGATTTCCTAGATCTTCCGGACCCATATAGCGCGCTATATAGTTATATTAGTGGAATGACAGAATCTCAATATCTAGAGTATCAAAACGCAGGTAGAGATTTTTTAGTTTCCCCTGCATTTGCTGCCTATACCTCTTTGGCATTTGCAGAATCTATTTTAGGGCCAATTCAATCATGATTTTAGTCACTGGTGGGGCAGGATTTATTGGGGGCAACTTTGTTCTCAATTGGTTGGCGAATTCAGAGGCTGAAGGCATCGTTAACCTTGATAAGTTGACCTATGCTGGCAATCTGGCAACGCTTGCTACCCTTGAAACAGATCCAAGACACATTTTTGTCCATGGAGATATTGGCGATCAAACGCTAGTCGATGACCTCCTCTCAAAATATCGTCCTAGAGCAATTATCAATTTTGCTGCAGAAAGTCATGTTGATCGCTCAATTCATGGACCTGCTGATTTTGTACAAACAAATATATTGGGTACGTTTAATTTGCTGGAGAGTGTTCGCACATATTGGAATACCTTGCCTGCTGATGAAAAAGAGGCATTTCGTTTTTTGCATGTCTCTACCGATGAGGTATATGGCTCACTAAAGGCAGACGATCCAGCGTTTAGTGAGAGCCATCCTTACGAGCCCAATAGCCCTTACTCAGCATCGAAAGCTGCGTCAGATCATTTGGTACGCGCTTGGTTTCATACATATGGGCTGCCAGTGCTGACAACAAATTGCTCTAATAATTACGGCCCTTACCACTTTCCAGAAAAGCTTATTCCTCTAGTCATCTTGAATGCCCTGAAGGGTAAAGATTTACCGATTTATGGTGATGGACAACAGGTGCGTGACTGGCTCTACGTTGGTGATCATTGCGCAGCGATTCGACGTGTGTTGGAGCAGGGTAAGGTTGGCGAAACCTACAACATCGGCGGCTGGAATGAAAAAGCCAATCTCGATGTGGTTAAGACAATTTGCTCGATGTTAGATACGCTAAAGCCTCGCGTTGACGGGAAGTCATATGCACAGCAGATTGCTTTTGTGACAGATCGACCAGGACATGATCGCCGCTATGCAATTGATGCTAGAAAAATTGAACGTGAATTAGCTTGGAAACCAGAAGAAACTTTTGATACGGGCATCCGCAAAACTGTGCAATGGTATCTTGATAATCCTGTTTGGGTTGAGGGAGTCGTCAGTGGCTCCTATCGAGACTGGCTCAAGAAGCAATACAGTTAGCCGATTCATTGAGTATGCATATTCTGGTTTTTGGCAAAGATGGTCAACTCGGAAAAGCCTTTAAAGGATTATTCGACTCTATTGATCTTGCATCGCATAACATCACTGTTCAGTTTGTTGGTCGTTCTGATTGCGACCTCTTACAAATCGATAGCCTCAGTCATGTATTGAATCAGGCTAAGTCAAATCTGATTATTAACGCAGCAGCCTATACGGCGGTGGATAAGGCGGAGGCTGAAGTTGAAGTGGCCTATGCTGTCAATGCAAAAGTTCCAGAAATCATGGCTCAATATGCAGTAGATCATGGCGCCACTTTTTTACACTACTCAACAGACTATGTCTTTGATGGAAATAAGTCAGGGTTTTATATTGAGGAGGATTTGCGCGATCCATTAGGGGTTTATGGCAAAAGTAAAGTCGCCGGCGAACTGGCGATTGAGAAGGTGTTTGCAAACGTGCTAGCAGGGCAATATGCTATCTTTCGCACTAGCTGGGTGTATGGTGCGGGCGGTAATTTCATTAAAACTATTTTGCGGCTGGCTAAAGAGCGCGACTCCCTTAGCATTATTGAAGATCAAGTCGGTGTCCCTACTTCCGCAGATTGGCTCGCTGCAGTGAGCTTGGATTTGATTTTTGATCGCCATTGCCACCTGCAGAAAATACCTTCAGGCATCTATCACGCGGTTCCGTCTGGCGAAACAAATTGGCATGGTTTGGCTTGTTTGGCTGTTCAATCTGCAATAGAAGCCGGTGCATCACTTCAGATTGACCCGGGTTTGATTAAGCCCATCCTGGCCATTGAGTATCCATTGCCAGCACCACGGCCAATGAACTCCAGAATGGCGTCAGATAAATTAAGAGAAGCCATCGCATCTCAGGGGGATGTGTCAAAATTACCGCGGTGGAAGCAATCCTGGCGCGAGCAGGTTCAGGCTTATGTACATCAGCTGGTTAAAGATCGATTTATTTAAAGGGTGAGCGAGTATGGGGCTTCAACGTAAAGGCATTATCTTGGCCGGTGGCTCAGGCACTCGTCTCTATCCCGTGACTCAGGCGGTCTCTAAGCAGTTAATGCCGGTTTACGACAAACCTATGGTGTATTACCCATTAACTACTTTGATGCTGGCTGGTATTCGAGACATCTTATTAATTTCTACACCACACGATACCCCTCGGTTTTCCGAACTTTTAGGTGATGGCTCACAGTGGGGTCTGAATATTGAATATTGTGTCCAGCCTTCACCAGATGGTTTGGCACAAGCTTTTACTTTGGGTAAGGCTTTCGTTGGCAATCATCCGAGCGCTTTAGTACTTGGGGATAATATTTTCTATGGCCACGAGCTGGTGAATCATCTTCACAGTGGTGATCAAAGAGAAAAAGGCGCAACAGTGTTTGCATATCATGTAAATGACCCAGAGCGATACGGGGTAGTAGAGTTTGATAAAGCTCATAAAGCCATATCGATTGAAGAGAAGCCTTTAAAACCAAGAAGTAATTATGCGGTGACGGGCCTCTATTTTTACGATAACCAAGTTTGCGAAATTGCTGCTGAAATCAAACCGAGCGCACGCGGTGAACTCGAGATCACAGATATAAATCGTTTTTATCTGGAAAAAAATGAACTCAATGTTGAAATCATGGGTCGCGGTTTTGCGTGGTTGGATACTGGAACACATGATTCCCTATTGGATGCGGCCGGTTTTATTGCAACTTTGCAAAAACGCCAAGGTTTAATGGTAGCTTGCCCTGAAGAGATTGCTTATCGCCAAGGCTGGATTAGCGCTGAAGCAGTTCAAAAAGTTGCCTCCCAACTGAGCAAGAATAGTTATGGTCAGTATTTGAATAAAATTTTGCATGAGCTCAAGACTTCTGCTGAACCAATTTCTTTGACTTCTAAAAAGTAACTCGATGCCCACTTCAGTAAAGACTGCAAAGCTACAAGTAACACCAACTGACATCCATGATGTCTTAGTCATCGAGCCTAAAGTACTTGGGGATGAGCGTGGTTGGTTTACTGAATCTTTTAATGCCCAAGATTTTTCCCAAGCTACCGGTCTAGTGATAGATTTTGTTCAGGATAACCACTCATTTTCTAAGCAATGGACTTTAAGGGGATTGCATTATCAATTGCAGCAAGCCCAGGGTAAATTGGTTAGGGTTGTTGCTGGGAGCGTTTTTGATGTTGTGGTTGATATTCGTAAAGCATCGCCCACTTATGGAAGATGGGTAGGTTTGGAACTGAGCGCTCAAAATCATCGGCAATTGTGGATACCCGCTGGTTTAGCGCATGGCTTTTTAGTCCTGTCTGAGACGGCTGAGTTCTTATACAAAACTACTGATTACTATCATCCGCAAAGTGAAGTTTGTTTGGCGTGGAATGATCCTACTGTAGCAATTGAATGGCCCCTTCCTAAAGGAGCCTTGGCAAACATTAGCGCTAAAGATGCTGTTGGACTATCTTGGGATGCTATTCCTAAGTTTTAATCAGGCGATAATACTCATATGAGTATTTCCTCGCCGACCCCATTGCACTCTAAACAGCCCAACATTTTATTGGTGAAGCTGTCTTCGCTAGGCGACGTCCTGCACAATTTGCCAATAGTATGGGATTTGCGGGCACGCCTACCTGATGCACAAATTGATTGGGTAGTAGAAGAGGCTTATGTGTATTTGCTTGAGCCATTGCTTTCAACCCCCAGCTTTCGTGGCATCGATCGCATTATTCCTTTTAGCTTGCGTCGCTGGAACAAATCTCTATTCAGATTGGAAACTTGGAAAGAATTTTTTGCTTTCAGATCCCAACTGCAAGAAGTCACATACGATGTCGTTATTGAAACTCAGGGCTTACTGAAATCGGCGCTCGTCTGTGCTCTTGCCAGGAAAGGCCTAAATGCAGTTGTTGCTGGTCTTGCAAACGCCACAGAGTTTTCTGGCTATGAACCCCTGGCCCGCGCTTTTTATAATAGGTCGGTACAAGTGCCGATTCAGTGTCATGCAGTAGATCGTTCTCGCTGGGTTATGTGTTCCGCGATGAATTGGCCTCCAGTCAAGCGTACTGAGCTACCCCAGTTTTATCCCTCTGAATTTGTGGACGCTATTCCCACCCGCAATATCTCTGCTATTCAAAAGCCTTACGTGTTGTGCTTCCACTCAACAGCCAGAGAGGCAAAGCGTTGGCCTAACCGTGATTGGATTGCTTTGGGTAGGGCGCTTTCTAGCCGAGGCTTTCAAGTGGTTTTTCCCTGGGGGAGTTTGGCTGAAAAAGCGATCAGCCAAGAACTCTCGGATCAAATTCCTGACTCGCTTGTACCCCCGCGTTTTTCTATTGAAGAAGCTTATGCGATTGTCAATGGCGCAGCGTTAACCGTTGGCGTTGATACAGGTCTGACTCATCTAGCTGCGGTATTGGGTAAGCCTACAGTAGAGATCTATTGCGATTCCCCTCGCTGGAAAACCGAAGGGTATTGGTCTGGGCAGATCGCAAATGTCGGGGATATTCAAGCCCCACCTAGTGTTGAGACAGTCCTTAGTGCCTCACTGAAATTATTAGCGCAGTAGTGTATTGACTGCAATAAGGTCTTCATCCGAGAGGGCTGAAGCATGTGCTTTTAATTTAATGGCGTTGAGGATAGTGCTGTAACGAGCTTGTTGCAGTTGTGAGCGGGTAGAGATCAAGGTATCCAATGCAATCAATACATCGATATTGATTAAGGTCCCCACTTGGAAGCCAAGTTTGCTAGATTCCAGAGCAGAAGTCGAAGAGCGCTCTGCCGCTTCAAAAGCTTTAACACTCGCTAAACCACCATAAAAACCAGTAAATGCAGCGCGCGTATTCTGAGCTGCAGTGCGGCGCGCATTGTCATAGTTAGCTTTTGCTTGGTCAACTAGCGCAGCATTTTGACGAATGACAGAGCTATTAAATCCACCTGAAACTAGCGGAATAGTCATTTGTAGCGCGATAGTGTTGTTATAAACGTTCGTATTCGCTGGCGTGTAGCTATTAGGCGTTCCATTAGAGGTGTTAAAGCCACTGGTCCCGACTAGGTTTAGTGATGGGTAATTTAAGGCCTGAGAAGCGCGATAGGTGCTCTCAGCAATGCTAACGCTGAGCTGGCCGGCCAAGACATTAAAGTTTGCTGCTTCGGCTTGGCTGATCCAATCCTGAAGTGTTTGACCAGGAGGTAGCAGTGGGTTCACGCTATCAGCAATGGGGCTGTCTTTGCTATTTTTACTTTTAGATCTAGGATCTTTCAGAACACCGTCAATCTTGGCCTCTTTAGTGAGTGGCTTTAGAGCTCCGACTGGCCTGCCAACAAGTTGCTCAAGAACACCACGCTTCACCACGAGATCAGCTTGTGCTGCGATCTCTTGCGAGTTAGCTAGATCTAAAGCAGCTTGGGCAGTATTGACATCAACAATCGTTGCAAGCCCAGCATCGAACTTAGCTTGAGCGATTTCTAGTTGTTGTTTGATAAGACTCTTTTTATTGCGATAAAGCTCCACATTATCTTGACTAGTAAGGGCGTCAAAGTAGGCTTGTGAAACTCGAATAATTAAATCTTGCTGAGCCAGAAAGAAGCGCATATCAGCAATTTTGGTATTGAGGTCACCTTGCTTAAAGGCCTCTAAGGCAGCCAAATTAAAAACAGGCTGAGTCAAGGTGACTGTGTAGTTCTTTTGGTCAAATACGCGCGAATTACCAGGCTGGGTTGAAACAGGCGTTGTCCCTACGCCATGCTGGTAGTAACGTGTACCGCCAGGGGAAGCACTTGCTTGAGGCAGTAAAAGGGACAAGCCTTGCCAATACAGTTCTTTGCTTGCTTGATAGTTAAAGCGCGCCGCATTCAATATGGGGTCGCTAAACGCAGCCTCTTGATAGAGATTGATTAAATCGGACATTTGCCCAGTGTTAGCAGCCGCATTGCCGCTATTCACGTTTGAGGGCGCCGCATCACTAGGAAGTGCTGTTTTGGGCACTGCTACCAATTGAGGGGGAATATCCAGGCCAACCAAGGATTGGGTATTCATTGGAGTGGGTAGGGACGGACGAGCACCTACAGGCGCTTGGGCCATTACCAGATTCGTGGCAATGCTTAGTCCAAGTGCCTGACTTAGGAATAAACCAAATAGGGATTGTCTAGAAAGTCGAAAACGTGCTTCAGTCATTTAATTCGGGTACTTTTCAATGTGCCATGAAGTTTAAGGCTAATTTGAGAAAAAGGCTTTGATCCGCAACACCTTGTTTTGCTAAATGCCGACATTTGGGTGGGAAGTCTATAAAATTCGGGCTATGGAACTAATTTTATTGGCAAAAGCATTGATTTTGGGCGTGGTTGAGGGCTTAACTGAATTCCTCCCCATATCCAGTACGGGGCATCTTATTTTGGTCGGTGACCTATTGGACTTTAATGATGAGCGTGGCAAGGCCTTTGAAGTAATTATTCAGTTCGGTGCGATTTTGGCGGTTTGCTGGGAGTTTCGTGCCAAGCTTTGGAAGGTGCTTAGTTCCCTTGCGACTAGTGCTGCTTCTCGCCGGTTTGTGATGAACCTCCTCATAGCTTCTGTGCCAGCAATGGGTCTAGCTTTTGTCTTTGGGAAGCACATCAAGGCAGTGCTTTTTGCTCCCATTCCTGTTGCTACTGCATTTATTGTGGGAGCATTCATTATTTTTTGGGCTGAGAGCCGTCAATCTAAATCTATCATTTCCAGCGAAAAAGTCTCTATTAAGTCAGTCGATGATCTAACCCCTTTGGATGCTTTAAAGGTAGGGCTTGCACAATGCGCTGCATTAATTCCTGGTACCTCTCGCTCGGGTGCCACCATTATTGGCGGAATGCTTTTTGGCCTCCCGCGTGTTGTTGCTACTGAATTTTCATTCTTCTTGGCAATTCCTGTAATTGGCGGGGCCACTGTCTATGAGTCTTTAAAACTTTGGAAGTCGCCTATTGCTCTGTCTGGAGACTTTAGTCTTGCTATTGCAGTTGGATTTATCGCGGCATTTATTTCTGCCTTTATCTGTGTGCGCTGGTTAATTCATTATGTTGCGCATCATAATTTCATCCCTTTTGCTTGGTACCGTATCGTCTTTGGGTTGCTAGTCTTATTCACTTCGTATAGCGGCCTCATTGCTTGGTCACATTAACTATCATCATTGATTGGATTTGGTATGGATGTATCCATTGACGCTATTACGAATAATATTCAGCTCGCTTTAGCCCCTGTATTTTTATTGACAGCTGTTGCCACACTGCTGAATGCTATTTCTACGCGCTTGGCCAGATCCGTGGATCGGATGCGCACCATCCAAAAAATGATTGTATCGGGTGTAAATATCTCAGAACCGGCACTAAAGCATTTGCTGATTGAAGCTAGTGAGGCGAAAAGTCGTGGCCGTTTATGTACGGCGGCAATCTTTTTTAATGTTTTAAGCGGGATTTTTATTTCCCTGACAGTTTTGGAACTCTTTTTCTTTCAGGCAGGAGCGGTGCGATCCCTTCAAACTTCCTATGTGATTTGGACTTTTGTGCTTGGTCTAGTATCTTTTATGAGTTCCTTGTGCATTATTTTGGCTGAGGTCGTCTACGCATACCGCTCTGCTGGCTGGGAATCTCCTCATGTTTAGCAGTTTATGCAGTTAAAATTGTCTGAACTTTAATTCAAAGATTAATTATGAACAAAATCCTTATTACTGGCGGCGCAGGCTTTTTAGGGTCCCATCTCACCGAAAGACTTCTTAAGGAGGGTAATGAGGTTTTGGTAGTGGATAACTTCTTTACGGGCTCTAAGCAAAATTTAGCGCATTTGATAGGCAATAGCCGTTTGGAGGTAATGCGTCACGATGTGACTTTTCCCTTGTATGTAGAAACCAATCAGATCTATAACTTAGCTTGCCCAGCTTCACCAGTGCACTATCAATATGATCCAGTACAAACGACTAAGACTAGTGTGCATGGCGCAATTAATATGTTGGGATTAGCTAAAAGGACAAGGGCGCGAATATTACAAGCATCCACTAGTGAGGTATATGGAGACCCAGAGGTTCATCCTCAACCTGAAGAGTATTGGGGTAGGGTCAACCCAATTGGCATTCGCTCTTGTTACGATGAGGGTAAGCGTTGCGCAGAAACCTTGTTTTTTGATTACTATCGCCAGCATGGGCTGGATATTAAAGTAGTACGTATTTTTAATACCTACGGTCCTCGCATGAATCCCCATGACGGTCGCGTAGTGAGTAACTTTATTGTTCAGGCATTGCAAGGAAAAGACATCACCATTTATGGTGATGGTCAGCAAACCAGAAGTTTCTGCTACGTCGATGACTTAATTGAAGCCTTTGTGCGCATGATGAATACTGAGCAAGGATTTACTGGTCCCGTGAATACAGGCAATCCAGGCGAATTCACGATGCTGCAGTTGGCAGAAAATGTGTTGAGGTTATCGGGAAGCAAGTCTAAGTTGGTTTTTGAGCCACTGCCAGCGGATGATCCAAAACAACGCCAACCTAATATTGAGTTGGCTAAGGCCAAACTGGGCTGGGAACCAAAAGTGAATTTGGAGGATGGCCTGAAAGAAACGATCGCCTACTTTAAGAAGGTGTTGGCGTAATTTGCCTACTCGTTCTGTTGAGCGGATACGCTCTTTTGTATTAAGGGCTGGCAGAACTACTGCAGGGCAACAGCGTGCGATTGATGAGCTGGGCCCAAAATTTTTGATCCCGTTTCAGGATTCACTTCTCAATGTAGATGAGGCGTTTGGGGGATCAAGCAATCCAAAAATTTTAGAGATTGGTTTTGGCATGGGCGAAACCACGGCCAAGATTGCCGCTTTGCGTCCTGAAGACGACTTTCTAGCGATTGAGGTCCATCCTCCGGGAGTTGGCGCTCTACTCAAATTAATTGGCGAAAACTCTCTCACCAATCTGAGGCTGATTCGCCACGATGCGGTAGAGGTTCTGGAAAAAATGATTGCACCCAATTCCTTGGATGGCATTCATATTTATTTCGCTGATCCTTGGCACAAGAAGCGTCATCACAAGCGACGTCTCATTCAAGCTCAATTTGTTGAGTTATTGGTGACCCGTTTAAAGCGGGGGGCCTATTTGCATTTGGCGACAGACTGGCATAACTACGCAGAACAGATGCTCTTGGTGTTAAATGCTCAACTGGCCCTTGAAAATACCTCTACTGAGCAAGTCAAAGTCACCACATTTCTTGCAGAAGACGCTATTCAGGGCGAGAAAATTAACAATGAATTCAAGCCTTCGCTAGAACAACTCAGTGCGAAACATCCTGGGTATGTTGAGAGGCCTAGCTACAGGCCTATTACAAAGTTTGAAAACCGTGGCCTCAAGTTAGGTCACGGGGTTTGGGATTTAGTCTATAAGAAAAAGTAATGAAGGTAAGTTAGCGCAGTTTTCTTCTTATAGGCCTACACAAACGTATTTCAATTCCAGGTATTCATCCATGCCGTAGACGCTGCCTTCACGTCCTAGGCCAGATTGTTTTACGCCACCAAATGGAGCCACTTCGTTAGAGATGAGTCCTGTGTTGACTCCAACA
>Ga0007882_10001611_pt1 | contig 12964 bp, 14 predicted proteins | sample CryBogCBH12Aug01_FD_71195 | JGI IMG/M metagenome (GOLD analysis project Ga0007882, IMG submission 71195) | Freshwater microbial communities from Crystal Bog, Wisconsin, USA - CBH12Aug09.1 | ecosystem: Environmental > Aquatic > Freshwater > Lake | place: Crystal Bog, Wisconsin, USA | collected... | reverse complement strand
TGGACCGGCTTGTTGGCGGCCTTGCAGTCGATGCTGTAGCGATTGCGATCAAATCGGACAAGGCAGGTCTTCGAGGTGCTGACCGTGTCTTCGCGGAACCCGTCGAATGGTCCGCGGACCGGCACCAGCAGCGGTCGCTCCGCCTCGAACACATCCCAAACGGTGCGCTCGCGGTCGTCGGGGTGGCGGCTCTCGCGGACGTGAGCGAGGCAGCCATCCTCCAGTTGCCGGTTCAACTCCTCCAGCGTCTTGACGTGCGGACGGGGCACGAACAAGCGCTGGCGCAGGCTGCCGACCTGGTTCTCGACCTGCCCCTTCTCCCAGCCGGCCGCCGGCGTGCAGGCAGTCGGCTCAATCAGGTAATGCGAGCACATCTGGCTGAAACGACGGTTGAACTTCCGTTCCTTGCCAACAAACACGGCGTCAACCGCGGTCTTCATGTTGTCGTAAATGCCGCGCTCGCAGGTGCCGCCCCAGAAGGCGAAAGCCCGCGCATGGGCGTCGAATACCATCTCCTGGGTCTGCCGCGGATAGGCGCGGAGGTAAGGCATCCGGCTGTGACAAAGCCGAACCTGCGCCACCTGCGCCTTGAAGGCCTTGCCGTCGAGGATGATCCATTCCTCCGACCAGTCAAACTGATAGGCCTCGCCTGGCGCGAAGATCAGCGGAATGAAAGCGTCACTGGCCTTGGTCACCGCCTTGGTCGTCTGGGCATCCGCCCAGCGACGGGCATAACGGCGCACCGCGTCATAACCGCCAGCATAACCAGCCCGCCGAAGCGCTTCGAACATTTGCCGCTTGTCCAGTCGGTCGCGCAATGGCTGCCGTCCATTGTGCTCCAACAGCTTGTCCAGCTCAGACATGAAAGCGCCAAGCTGTGGGAACGGTTGGCTCTGTCGTTCGTACTTGGCATCAGTGTCGCCAGACCGCAGATACTTGGTCACCGTATCCCGCGACATCCGCAGATCCCGGGCGATCGCCCGGATGCTCTTCCCCCTCGCGTGTTCTCGTCGAACCCGTGCAATCGTCTCCACTGTCAGCATCCCCTGAATACATCTCCGATCCTACAACCGGAGATGACATTACCCTGATCAAGGGGCTGGCCTAATTTTGGACGCCGATCACCCCCTCAGGTGGCCGACTTTTGCACGCCGCCGCACATGAAGCGCGATGAAAGCCTGTTTCTGGTGTGTTTTGCAGATTGCTGCCCGACACGGCAGCCGGACTTTTAGGACATCCATGGAGGCAAATATGCCCGACGACAAGATGCAGACGAATGAAAACGAACTCCCCGACCAGGCCAGACCGGAGCAGGAAAACCAGCAAGCCCAGCAGAGCCAATACGAAGACTTGGCAATGCGAGATTATCCAGCCGCGTCTGGACGTCGGCCTCTCTTCGGCAGTTGAAACATTCCTCTGTTGATCCGGCTTTTCCGCCCGCAGCGTTGCCGTTGGGGATCAATCCAATCTGCAGACGGTCGCGTGATTGAAACCGAGGATGCCGATACCGGCTTCTTGTCGGAGCTTCAGAGCTCAGCCCGGTTGGCCTCCCCCTAAACTCGAAAGGGAAAACTCATGATGAACGAATTTTCGGCAGCCAGAGAGCGCAAAGCCTTGGATACCCGCCTGCGGCTGTTTTCACAGACGGTCGAACAATCCCCACTGGCGGTGATCGTCACCGACCTCGACGGTCGAATCCAGTATGTCACCAAACCAGTCGATCCCGACGCCCTGTTCAAATCGATCCGAGGAATCGAGGAGTACTGATTTGCCATCGTTCGGAGGCCAGCATAACCGCCAATGGGACCGACATCGAAACCGCTTCAAGTATTACTCGTTGAGGATGATCCCGGCGACGCCAACCTCATCAGGACCGCACTCGATACGTGTGCAAAGCCGTCATTTCACATCACCCACCGGATGACCTTGGGGCAGGGCTTAGAGCACGTTCAACATTGTCCTGATGTCGACGTGGTCCTGCTTGACCTTTCCTTGCCGGACGCTTCAGGCGAGAGAACAGTATCGGGGATGCGCGAGGTTGCCCCCAATCTTCCTATCGTGATCATGACTGGGTTCGATGACCCTGACTTTGCCCAACGGATGCTTGATCTGGGAGCGCAAGATTATCTGGTGAAAGGGAATGTCGAGGGTAGCGCCGTATCCCGTGCCATCCGATACGCCATTTCCCGAATGCGGCAATCGATAGAACGCGAAGCACTCGTGCCAATCGGTCGAGTTGAAAAATAGGATGCTGGGTATCCTGGCGCACGATCTCCGGGGACCCATCGGGGTTATTTCCGGTTATGTCGAGATCCTGGAGATTACTGGAGAGGAACTGTCCGAAAATGTGAAGAAATCCCATGCGGCCATCACCGACACGGCGGCTTTCATGAGCCAGTTAATCGAGGAAGTTCTTGCCGTTGCCATTGCTGAAGCGGGTGAAGTGAAACTGAATTGCCACTTGGCTGACCTTGCCGTGCTGACCCGGAAGGCGATTGATACGGCCACCATTACCGCCAACAAAAAGAATATTGCGTTGATTGCGGACACAAGGCCGTCTTGGATCGAAGTCGATGCGCTGAAGATTGAGCAGGTTGTCAACAATCTCATCAGCAACGCCATCAAATTCTCCAGCCCAGGTTCAGAGATAAACCTGTCTGTCCGCCCCCTGAAAGACCACTGTATCATTCGTATTGGGGATCACGGGACCGGTATTCCTCCGGCAATCCGAGACAATCTGTTCAAGCCTTTCTGCAAAGGGCAGAAGGGGACTGAAGGTGAGCGGACCAACGGTCTTGGCTTTTATATCTGCTCCCTCCTGGTTGAAGCTCACCAAGGCCGGATTGAAGTGGAAAGCGAACCTCGGCGTGGAACGACGTTCTCGGTAAAACTGCCGATCAGATGACATGAGGCGGCAGTTTAAAGTTCATTTTTGAGAGGCCACAATGAAACAATTCAAAAAAGCCATCGTTGTGGAAGACAACGAACCTACCCGCCGCCTCATCGATATGGCCCTGGAGGCCATAGGGATAAGAGACATCACCAACGTGGAAAATGGCCTTACAGCCCTCGATGCGCTTGTATCGACGCAGGCAGATATAGCCATCGTCGATTGGCAGATGGATGTCATGGACGGGCTTGAATTTACCAGGAAGGTGCGAGACGGCTACGGCGGTATCGATCCCAAGACCCCCATCGTCATGTTGACCGGCGTACGCGGTGAAGACGCCGAGAAAAAAGCCCACGCAGCGGGGGTGGACCTGTTCATGAACAAGCCTTTCTCGGTGAAATCACTTCTCGAAGGGATTAAGGCGCTGCATGAGCGGCATCTCTAAATTCAGTGTCTTGCTGATCTCCTTGGCGAGCGATAGCACGAACCCATCGGCGACGGCTTCACCCTGACTGCCTGCAGCCAAGCCAAAGGGGTTGCCCGCTCGCGAAGCCATGACCGGCCGCAGAGGGAACCTACCCGGCGAGATCGGCCGTCACGGTGACTGTTAGGTCTCTTAAATGGCGGTGGTCATCCCGTTGGTCATCTTCGACTGCGTGCAGGTGACCCGTTGCTACCCTTCCTAACTACCATCCGCAGTTAAACCCTAAGCTCACCCAAGCTATAATCGACGCTATGCCGCAGTAATTATTAAGGGTGTCAATCTTCGGAACCTCAGAGTTAGATCCGCTCGACATCTACATCGTAATGCCGGTGACCGTAATGCTCTGTCAAACTGGCGTCGTTCAAGCAGATCGGTTCGGATATCTCAGAATGGCGATCTTCCGAACGCTCCGGAGCAGCGAAGAGCACCAGAACATCTTTGGTCAGATGGCTGGCGACCTCAAGCATGGCCGAATGTGGCATGTGGCGCATCTCAACCTCCTTAGGGAAGAACATTAAACTTACTCTACCACAAGGAGTCATTACCGACATCAGCTGAAGAATGCATGGCTGCGCCATAAGAAGCACTGCAGCATAGTCTGACACAGCGATGGTAAGCGTGACCCTATGGCCGCATTCCGAGGCAGGCCGGATCGCGCGATGATGTCCACGACGGAACTGATGGACAGGATGGATAATGCGGCCCGACGCCACGCTGATGATTTGCTCAGGCCTTGGCTGGTGGCTGCCAGTTCCAGGGCAGGAGCTCGTCAATCCGGTTGATCGGGTGATCGGCGATGCGGCCGATTATGTCGCGCAAATAGGCTTCCGGATCGAGCCCGTTCAACCTTGCGGTCTGAATGATGGTGTACATGGTTGCGGCACGGTCGCCGCCGGAATCGGAGCCGGCAAAAAGCCAGTTTTTGCGGCCAAGGGCCAGGGGGCGGATGGCGCGTTCGGCGGCGTTATTGGTCATTTCCATGGTGCCGTCGGTGGTGTATCGGGTGAGTTGCGCCCAACGGCTCAGAGAGTAGCGGATCGCCTTGGCCAACGTGCTCTTACCGCTGATTTTGGCGAGCGCCCCGTCGAGGAAGTTGTGCAACGCGGCAAGCAACGGTACGGCGTGCTGCTGGCGGACAGTCCGGCGGGTTTCGGGATCACGGCCGATGATCTGCTTTTCGACGGCGAAGAGCGTGGCAATACGCTCCAGCGCCTCCTGGGCAATACTCGATTTGGTGGCGACATGGACGTCGTACAGAGCCCGCCGCGCGTGAGCCCAGCAGGCGATTTCCTGCATGGGGATCTGACCCGTTTTGGGATCGGCTGCGTAGATGCCTTTGAACCCGGCATAGGCGTCGGCATGCAGGAACCCGCGGCAGGACTTCAGCAATGTCTGGGCATGCTCTGCCTTGCGGTCGGCCGAGTAAAGGTAGACGGCTGCAGGCGGTGCCGTCGAACCCCATGGTCGTTCATCGCGGACCAGCGTCCACAATCGACCGGTCTTGGTCTTGCCGCGCCCAGGGTCGAGGACCGGGACGGGGGTGTCGTCGGCATGCAGGGAATGGCCAGCACGGACATGGCGGCCGATGCCGTCTGCCAGCGGTTTGATCAGGAATGCCATGTCTCCGACCCAGCCGGCGAGGACCGAACGATCGAGTTCGACGCCGGCACGCGCGTAGATTTCGCTCTGCCGGTGCAGCGGATTGTGGTCGCTATATTTCGACACCAGGACATGGGCGAGCAGGGCCGGACCAGGTCGTCCGCGCTCAATCGGCAGCGACGGCATGGGTGCCTGGGTGATCGTCTCACAGGCCCGGCAGCTCATTTTCGGCCGGACATGGACGATCACCTTGAAGTGGGAGGGAACGTATTCGAGAACTTCCCGCTCGTCCGTGCCGACCTTGGTGAACACCGTGCCGCCGCAGGCCGGGCAGCTGCAGGCTGCATCATGGACAACGGTCTCGCGAGGCAGATGGGCCGGCAACGGCTTGCGGGCGGAGGGCTTCTTGTCCTGCTTCGGGGCGGCTGACGGTTCGGGCTTGGCGGCGGCGGCCATGCGGGCTTGGCTTTCGGCTTCGCCCTCCTCAAGATCGGCGATTAGCAGCTCAAGCTGTTCGATGTCGCGATCGAGCTTTTCCGAAGAGCGGCCGTGCCGAGCCCGGCGATAGGCGGCAAGTTGCGCCTTCAACTTCTCAATGTACAATGTCTTATTATAAAGCTCAGCTTGCAACAACATTGCGAACTCGCGCAATTTTTCGTAATCATCAGGCAATGTTGCTTTCGATAAGGACATGTTTTTGTATAGCAAAATACGTGAGTACGTGCAAAAGATTTTTAATTGATAGCGTATTTCATTACACAGCGGTCGGGACCATCGGTGGATCGATCTGTACTGTTCTTCTCCAGTCTATCCCTTCAACCAGCAGCGCCATTTGTGCCGGCGTCAAGGCCATCTTGCCGTCAACAATCGGTGGCCAGACAAAACGGCCTTTGTCCAATCTCTTTGCGAACATGCAGAGCCCAGAGCCATCCCAATAAAGGCACTTCAAGTAATCACCGCGCTTTCCGCGAAAGAGGAACAGGTGGCCGCCGAACGGATCCGCCCGAAGCACATTGGCAACCTGTGCCGCAAGACCGTCGAAGCCTTTGCGCATGTCGACCGGACGGCAGGACAGATGCACTCGGGTGCCGGCAGCAAACTGGATCACGATATGCTCTTCACCGCCAGCAGCACGCGCTGCAGCGCCTGGCCGTCAACATCGCCATCGACCCGCACCACGACCCCGGTCGTCATGGCAATCTCGATGAGACCGCAAAGATTTGGCGGCCTGGCATTCGACGACGCGGAACGATCCGCATCAGGCGTCACAACGTTGACCGCGACAAACTCCATCGGCGCGAAAGACAGTCCGGTCGCCCCAAGCTCGTCCCGCGCCGTCTGCCGCCGCCAGGTGAACAGAAGGTTGGCGTTCACGTCGTGGCGTCGCGCCACCATCGAAACCGATGATCCGGGCTCGTGCGTCTCCGCAACCATGCGGAGCTTTTCAGCCGCCGTCCATTTTCGACGGCGCCGACCACCACCTGCTGAATTCCCGGGTAACATTATCGTTCGTGTCCATCAGTTCCGTCATGGACACTATGCGCAAATAGGGCGGCTTTGGTCAGGCGGCCATAGGGTCACGCTTACCAGCGATGGGCCGGTTTCGGCGAAGCAAGCCGGCTATCCGGTTGCCTGCCCTCGACCCAAATCACTGATCTTTTTTTTCGGTACGACAACGCACAGACGTTTGACCGACCTAACGATTACCCTCCTTTTGAGCGGCAAATGACTTGCTGCAGGGTAACTGGAGACTGGTAGCGTGCCGCCCTTGCGCTGGAAACGCCATGCCTCCTCACGTTTTCAAGAAAAATGGCCAGTACGCATCTCATGTTGATGTCGAAAGTATCTGGATCCTGTCGCCAAATTGCCATTGCCGACAGCAACTCCCGTCACCGTGCCGAAGTCTCAGGGGCTTTATTTTCGTCCTATCGCATCATCGAATATCGCAATTACAGCCAAGCCCTGGCGGGAATATTGCGATGCCCTCCAGATCTGCTGTTGGTCGGAGAGAAACTATCTCCCGGCGGCGGATTGGATTTGGTAGAGAGGTTACGCCAGCATCCTCATCTCAAACGACTTCCGATTATCTTTATCTGCAGCCAGGACAATCCAGAGCCCATTGAATTGGTTCTGCGCTGCGGGGCCACCACCCATCTGCTCAAGCCCTACCGGCGTAGTGCGTTACTGTCGATAATCTCGGGTCTGGTCAATTTCGAGGTCGAACAGCATTGGGAAAGCCTACCGGCTCTGCAGCGGACGGCACTGAGGGGAACCATCGATGTCTTTAATTCGATCTCGGACGTCATCGATCAGGGTGAGCCGATAGCTTTTGCCTCGGTGGCAGCCGCCTGCCAGCCGGTGGTCGACGCAGTTGCCAAAAACGATTTCAAAAGCATTCTTCACGGTGTCCGCGATCATGACAACTATTCCTATGCCCATTCTCTCAGGGTGGCGACGCTGCTATCCCTGTTTGGGTATACGATCGGACTACCTGAAAGTGAGCAGATTGTCCTGACCAGCGGCGGTCTCCTGCACGATGTCGGCAAGATGTCCATTCCGCAGGAGGTGCTGAATAAGCCCGGCGCTTTGACCCCGTCGGAATGGGAGGTGATGAAAAGTCATGTCGCTCATTCGGTGCGATATCTGAAAGCGACATCGGGAATTCCCCTAGCCATCCTGACAATTGCCGAACAGCACCACGAAAAGCTGGATGGAACAGGTTATCCGCACCAACTGACATCAACTCAACTCAACGAATTGGCAAGAATGGCATCGATTGTTGATGTCTTCAGCGCCCTAACCGACCGCCGCGCCTATAAACCCCCGATGGCCGCCGAAGAGGCCCTAAGGATCATGAATTGTGGCATGACTGGTCATCTCGATGAAAACCTCTTGCACTTGTTTGGCCAAATGTTGTTGGACGCGATGGTTGACAACGTCGAAAGCGATTTGACAGCACTGGCCCCGTCGCAGGTCCCAGATTATGGAACCATCGGCGCCGTCACCGCAGTCGAACCTGGCGTGGACCGGCTGCGACCTGGCGATCAGGTTGCAGCAATGTGATGACCAAAGTTATTGCTGTTGTCGACGCCAATGATCGGCACCGCCACATGGTCGCCGAGGTACTAGGCAACTTCTATACGGTGGAAAGCTATGCGGACGACACAAATGCTATATGGAAGATGCATCTGACCCAGCCCAGCCTCATTATCGTCGGTCAAAACACGGTTGGGCGGAGCGGGGTAAACTTCATCACCGATTTACGAAAAGAGGAAGGGACCGGTTGTGTTCCGACCCTGTTGATCGTCGACAGTGAAGATTTTCGGACATTCGATGCGATCCACGGTGCCGGGATCACCGATTTTCTGGTGAAGCCTTATCAAAAGTCCGCCTTAATTGCCGTGGTCGCCCGTCAGATCAACAGCAAGGTTGAAAAGTCCTGGCTAGCGTTACCACCGGCACAACACAAGGCACTGGAAAATACTCTCTGCACCCTCAATGGCGTGGCGAGAAATATTGCAAATGGCGAAAATATAGGATTCGATTCAATCAGTGACTTATGCGGACCTATTGTTAGTGCGGTAAAATCAGGACAAACACACAAGATCATACATGCGGTGAAAAATCATGATAATTATACATATGTCCATTCATTGCGGGTTTCTATATTATTAACTTTGTTCGGGCAGGCGATTGGCCTGTCGACCGACCTTCAAATGGTTCTGGCTACAGGCGGGCTTCTGCATGACGCTGGAAAGATGGCGATTCCGCGGGCCACTCTAAACAAAATAGAAAAATTGACGGCGGAAGACTGGCAACTGATGCGTGGCCATGTCGAGAAAACCCAGGTCATGCTTGGAGCCATCGAACATCTTCCAAAGGGTGTGATGGCCATTGCCGTCGAACATCATGAGCGCCTCGACGGCTCGGGCTATCCGAAAGGCCTGGAATCGGCCGGACTCAATCAGTTGTCCCGCATGGCGGGTATCATTGACGTTTTTACCGCCTTGACGGACGAACGGCCCTATCGCCGGGCCCTTGGGGCCGAGGTTGCCCTGGAAATGATGGTCAACAATATGGACGGGCTACTCGACCGTCGTCTGATTTTGAAATTTCGAGAAATTCTAGTTGAGTCAGCTGGGTTTAGTGGCGGTGATGACGACGGGGAAGGCGTCAAGACAAAAATCTCAGAACAAGCATAAACGTGGTCTGTCGGCTTAGGTGGCCGATAGCGCAAACATTCCGAAAAATGATTTTGGCAGAATGCTCTGCAGGGCTACCAGAGGCAGCGGAAGGTCGAACAGATAGGTCTGGTAAGATGATCAGTCTTAGATCCGACTACTGAATTTGGCTTCAGCAAATTGGAATTATAACCAAAAAGGTAGTTCCATGTCCGGGCTTGCTTTCGACTTCGATGCAGCCTTGGTGGGCTGCAACAATGAGAGAGCAGATATACAAACCGAGGCCATTGGTTCTTTCTCCCGCCGTGCCATTTTGCCCTTTGCAGAATGGCTGAAAGAGATTTGCTCGGATCGAAGTTGGGATCCCAACACCTTGATCGGTGACACGGACGATGCAGTTGCCTGCAGATGAGCTCAGCGATAGTTGTACTTCTCCACCTGGGTTGGAAAATTTTATGGCATTGCCAATCAGATTATTGAGAACCTGCTCAAACTTCAGGATATCAACCTGGGTCCATATCTTTTCGGCATCACAAATCAGGCGGATATTTTTCTTGCTGGCGACTATGGCTGCCTGATCAATTGCGGAACGCACAACCGCAGCGAGGTCAACCACTTGCAGGGCCAGTGTCATCTCACCCGCCGCGGCCACGGCAACTGCAAGGGTCTCGTCAATCAATGCGTTCATAAAAGCTGCTGATTCGGCAATGGCCGCAAGGGATGTCTTCACTTTTTTCGACAATACCTCTTCCGTAATCTCAAGAATTTCGACAAAACCAGAAATAACGCCAATTGAGCCCCTCAGATCGTGAGCCAGGATGCCCATCATTCTATTTTTCATTTCTACCGTATTGTGAAGTTCCTTCACCATCGCTTCGCGCTGTATCGATTGCCGCATCCGCGTGATGGCGTAACGGATGGCGCGGGCTACGGTGTCCCCCTGGACATTGTTTTTCACCAGATAATCCTGGGCACCAAGATCAAGCATCCGTTCGGAAAATCCCTTCTCATCATCAAAACCGGTAAGAATGACGATTGGCAGTTCCGGGGCAACCGCCCGAAATCGGGTCACAGTCTTGTCGCCTGAGGCATCAGGTAATGAGAGGTCCAGAAGCACCACATCGAAATCGGTGTTGCGCCGCAGATCCTCAAGGCCTTGTTTCAGGGTCATGCTGTGAGTGACCCTGAACGACGGACGACGGCATTGATTAAGCGCAATTTTGACTAGGTTCGCGTCCCCCGGATCATCTTCAATGAGCAAAACATGCAAGGTGGATGGTCTCGAGGTCATGCTCTCACCACCACAGGAAATGTCGCGAAGAAGGTACTGCCCTCGCCGACCACTGATTCGATCCAGATTTTCCCGCCCGATTGCTCAACGATCTTCTTACAGATAGCGAGGCCGATGCCGGTGCCTTCAAAAGCATCTTTGGGGACTAACCGCTGAAACATCATGAAGGCCCTTTCATGATGCTCTGAAGCGATCCCCATACCATTGTCTTTGACCCAGACCAAATAATTATCTGCTTGCCTGTTGCATCCGATTTCCACCTTTGCCGGGCGGTCGGGCGAGCGATACTTTATGGCGTTACCAATCAGATTCTCGAACAGACGGGTCATTTCCGTCGGATCACCCATTACATCGGGCAAATTGTCTGCAACCGATATATCGATAGGGCCATCTGGGGTGACCGCCTGTAGATTTCTGACAACGCTGTCAACGATGTCACCAAGCGCAACTGAAATAATTTGAGACGTTTTGCCCGTGCGAGAATACTCTAGTAAATCTGTAATCAGGCGATCCATCTTTTTGGCACCGGTTACAGCAAATTGTAAGTATTTCTCAGCCTCATCATCAAGTTTCGAATCCAATATTTTCTCTATAATACCAAGATAGCTGCTTACCATTCTCAGCGGTTGGCGCAGATCGTGCGATGCAACGTAGGAGAATTGCTCTAATTCCGCATTAGCGGCTGCCAGACTATCTGTTTTTTCTGAGAGGTGACGGTTGAGATCAAGGATCCTGGCTAATGCCTCTTTGTGTTCTGTCATATCAGCCAACACCGCCAGAATGTAGTCCACGGAGCCTTCAGGGGCGCGGACACAACCGACGGACAGGTCGGTGCAGACGATTCTCTCATCCTTGCGGATGAACCGCTTCTCCATGGCGTATTGGTCGATTTCTCCCTCCAGAAGACGGTCGAACTGCTTGACGTCGGCAGCAAGGTCATCTGGGTGGGTTATCTCTGCCCATGTTCTACAACCCAACTCTTCACGAGAATACCCGAGCATTTGACAAAGTCGGTCGTTAACCTGTAGCCAGCCCTTTTGCGGGGACGTGATCGCCATGCCGACGATCTGGCCTTCGAAGAAGAGCCGCATCCTCTTATCACTTGCAGCCAGCGTGTCGGCAGTTTTCTGCCGATTAGATGTGATCCGACAGAGGATCAGCATTCCGGACAGAACGGCCCCTATCAAGAGGGCGCTGAACAGGATCAGGAGGCTTCTGTTGTGCCTCCACTCGGCCAGCCAGTCATCATCGGCCAACGCAAGAGAAACGTAATAGGGCAACCCGACCACCTTCCGGACATTTCCGGTCCGGCGGACGCCGTCCACCGGAGACAGGTTGTCAAATCCTGTTGCCTTAATACCCGATGTGATAATTGAGCGGAGTTGATCGGAGATGGCGGTCGTGCCGACCTTGATCTCCGGAAAGCGGGCAGCTAGCTCAAAGCTGGTATGATAGAGCGCCACAGAACCTCCCGGGCCCAGTTCAAGGCTAGAGAAGATCTGTGTCAGGTGGCGGATTGGAATTGCGGAATATACTGCGCCACCGAATGATCCATCGGGATTGGAAATCCGGCGCGCCAGCATAATCAACCTCTCCTGCGCCACCGGGCCGACAGTTGGCCGCATGACCAGCAGGGCTGCGTCCGGCTCATCTCTCAGCTGTTTGAACTCATCGCTTTGGGAAAGATCAGCGTCGCGATTGACGATATTGCGGAAGCCGTAACGCAGCTTTCCGTCAGGTCCGAAAATACGGAAGCCGATTGTCTCGGGATGGCGCGCATCTTCGCGGATTACAGCGGAGACAATTGTCTGTTCATCCCAACTAACACCTTTTTGCCGGGGTAATTCATCTAAAATGGCCAACATTCCTAGGTCGGCTTGGTGGACAGAATTGTTGACGTCGATGGCGAGAGCGCTGGTCAGATTGGCTGCGTTAATTTCAACAACGTTTCGGGCGTCTTTCCGGCCCTGGGAGATTGCAACACTGGCCAGCAGAATAATGGCAAAGGTGATGAAGAGAACGCCGCCTGCCAGGACAACAAAATATCGGTTCCGGGCTGCAAATGACGCCCCGTCCTGTCCCCGCGCTTGTCGCCTCCCACCCTCGCTCACAGCTGAGTTCATGCCGCCAGCCAACTGACCGGCGGGCCATAATGATATGGAGCTTTTAGGGTTACTGCTGCGACAAAAATAGCGATTGGGTTCATGACGGCACTCCTATTTCCAGCGAAGAGCACGCACCCCCTTTGTTTTTCTGCCTTTGCGTTCACCCTATCGGTCATAACCACAAGGTGTCTGTGCGCCGTCGTACGGAAGAAGCTTGGGTTTTCGGTTAATTTGGTGCTGCCTTATCACTGACCGGACCTGGCACATGGCCGTCATCGGGGACCGAAATGATGGAAGACAGGTTTATCATCAGAAAGCGGCCATGCCGCGAACCGTTGTCGAGGGTATCTGCCCAATGTCAAATCGCTACCTCTAGTGAATGTCGCTCTCGGCCATTGCCTGCCCCCGCAACCA
>Ga0007882_10001607_pt1 | contig 12985 bp, 11 predicted proteins | sample CryBogCBH12Aug01_FD_71195 | JGI IMG/M metagenome (GOLD analysis project Ga0007882, IMG submission 71195) | Freshwater microbial communities from Crystal Bog, Wisconsin, USA - CBH12Aug09.1 | ecosystem: Environmental > Aquatic > Freshwater > Lake | place: Crystal Bog, Wisconsin, USA | collected... | reverse complement strand
TCGACGGCGTCGGCCACCTCATAGGCTTCCTCGATGGTGTAGGGGGCGATGGTGGCGAAACTCTGCGCGCGGTCCCATTCGCAGCCGTGTTCGGGGTCGCGCAGTTGGGCCATGATGGCGAGCAAGCGGTTTAGCGGCGGTGTTTCGTGTTGCGACATGGTGTTGCGAGCATAAGCGAGCGCTGCCGGGATTGCCACCGGGGCGTTCGTTTTGGCGATTGGGGGAGATGGCGGATGCGGCTATAGAGAAGTGATAATATATATTATGTTAAATAATACGAAAGGGGGCTTACCCCATCAGCCGGGCTGCGAGGGCGGCAATCCCCACAAACAGCGCCACCCAGAGCAATCCCATCCAAACCCGCGTGGATAAGGGCAAATTGGCGGAGCGTAGCTTGCGATAAGCCAGCAGCAAAGACATCGCCGCCGCCGCTATCGCCACCAGCGCATCTGGCGATGGCGGCGTCCAGTTCATACCTGCAGCTGCATCCCGTCGAAGCCGACCAGCACATGGCTCGGCAGTTCGCGCGACAGCGTGGCGTAATCCATGCTCTTGTCGAGATGGGTCAGCACCGCGCGCTTGGCGCCGGTGGTTTCGATCAGCTCCAGCGCCATGGCGAGATGCGAGTGCGTGGGATGCGGCTCGCGGCGCAGGCAATCGACCACCAGCAGATCGCAGCCGGCAAACAGCGCGGTCATCTCGCTGGTAATCTCGCTGAAGTCCGTTGCATAAACTATTGATTTACCATCACACTCAAAGCGAAACCCGGTGGATCGCGCCGGCCCGTGCGGCATATCACACCAGCCCACCCCATAGCCGATGCACATCCGCAGGCGCTCCAGCGTTTCCAGCGCCACGATGGTCGAATAGCCAAACTGCCCGGCAAACACATAGCCAAAGCGCTGGCGCAGCCGCCGCACCGTCTCTTCGCCCGCATAGCCGGGGATTGGCCCTGTGCGACCATAGCGCAAGGGGCGCAGATCATCGATGCCATGGGTGTGATCGGCGTGATCGTGGGTCCAGAATACCGCGTCGATGCTATGAATGCGGTTGGCGAGAAACTGGGCGCGCATATCGGTCGAGGTGTCGACCAGCAGGCGGTCGCCAGCGTCGCTCTCCAGCAGGATCGAGGCGCGGCTGCGGCGGTTGCGGGGCTCTTCGGGGTCGCACAGGCCCCAGTCCTCGCCCTCCTCGCCGCCGATGCGCGGCACGCCGGTGGAGGTGCCCGAGCCGAGCATGATCAGCTTCATACGGCTGCTCCAGCCAGGCGCGCGCGCGAGAACAGGCGGAAGAAGTTGGCCGTGGTGGCCTCGGCCAGCGCCTGCTCCGTCATCCCGCGCAGGCTGGCGACGAAGCGCGCGGTGTCGGCGGTATAGGCGGGCTCGCACACTCGCCCGCGATGGGGCACGGGGGCGAGGTAGGGCGCGTCGGTTTCCACCAATACACGGTCCTCAGGTATAGTCTTGGCTATGGCCTGTAAGTCACTGGCACTCTTAAATGTTACGATACCAGATAGCGAGATATACAGCCCCAGATCGAGCATCCTGGCGGCAAAGCCTGCCGAAGCGGTGAAACAGTGGATCAGCGCGGGGAAGGCCCCCTGCTCCATCTCCTCGGCCAGGATACGGGCGGTGTCGTCTTCGGCGTCGCGGGTGTGGACGATCAGCGGCAGCTGCCGCGCGCGAGCCACCGCGATATGGGTGCGAAACAGCGCTTGCTGCGTGGCGCGGTCGGATTTGTCGTAGTAATAATCGAGCCCGGTCTCGCCGATGGCGATCACGCGCGGGTGCTCGGCGGCGGCCAGCAGGGCCCCCTCGCCCAGATCGGCGTGCGCGTCGGCCTCGTGCGGATGGATGCCGACGCTGGCCCAGACATCGGGCTCGGCCTCGGCCAGCGCGATGATCTCGGCCCATTCGCTCTGGCGGGTGGAGATGTTGAGAAACCCACCGATCCCCGCCGCGCGGGCACGGGCCAGCGCGCCTTGCTGGTCCTCGACAAGGCCCTTGTAATTGAGGTGGCAGTGGGAATCGATCAGCATGATGGCTTAGGCCTCGCTCGAGCCAATGAGTTCGGGCGGCATTTCGAGGCGCGGGAAGATGCCGACGGGCTGGCCAAGGCGGAATCCCGAGGTGCGGAGGCGCTCGTACCAAGCTGTGTCGGAGAGGGTGGCAAAAGAGCGCTCGTCCGCGGGGATGCCCATCTGGTCGAGCAGCTTGCCAGCGCTTTCGGGGATGATCGGCTGAATGGCGATGGCGAGGTCGCGGATGCAGACGAACAGCGTGGCGAGCACGGCCTTCATCCGCTCGGGGTCGGTTTTCTTGAGCGCCCAGGGGGCCTGGGCGTCGATGTAGGCATTGCAGTTGAACACCAGCTTCATCCAGGCATCGGTTGCGCCGGTAAAGTCGAGTTCTTGCAGATATTGCTGCATAAGGCTGAGCAGGGCGGTTCGCGATGCTAGCAGATCGGCGTCCTCGGTTGGCGAGTGTGCCGTGCGATCCGGCAACTCCCCATCCAGATTCTTGAAAATCAAACTCAACGTCCGCTGCGCCAGATTGCCAAAACTATTCGCCAACTCGGCATTACACCGCGTCACAATCGCCTCGGCGGAATAGCTGCCATCCTGCCCGAAGCTGACCTCGCGCAGCAGGAAATAGCGCAGCGCGTCCACGCCAAAGCGGTCGGCCAGCTCCAGCGGGTCCACCACATTGCCCAGCGACTTCGACATCTTCTCGCCGCGATGGAGCAGGAAGCCATGCCCGAAGATCTTCTTCGGCAGATCGAGCCCGGCGCTCTTCAAAAACGCCGGCCAATACACCGCGTGAAAGCGCACGATATCCTTGCCGATGAGATGCAGATCGGCCGGCCAGAAGCGGTCGAACTCGCCCCCGCGCTCGGGGAAGCCGATACCGGTGAGATAGGTGCACAGCGCGTCCACCCACACATACATCACATGGCCGGGGCTGTCGGGCACGGGCACGCCCCAGTCGAAGCTGGTGCGGCTGACGGAGAGATCGCGCAGCACGTTGCCCTTGAGGAAGCCGAGCACCTCGTTGCGGCGGCTTTCAGGCTCCAGGATCAGGCGCTCGCCCGTGGGATTGGCCCCGTTGTGGTCGGTGCCTTCGAGGATACCGATCAGCCAATCCTGATAGCGCGACAGGCGGAAGAACCAGCTCTCCTCCACGGTCCATTCGACCGGGGTGCCCTGTGGACTGAGGCGAACGCCCCCTTCCCCAAGCGTGGTTTCGCCCTCGTCGTAGAAGGCCTCGTCGCGCACGGAATACCAGCCCTCGTAGCGGTCGAGATAGAGATCATCGGCATCCCGCATCGCCTTCCACAGCGTGATGCTGGCCTGCTTGTGCTGCTCCTCGGTGGTGCGGCGGAAGGCGTCGAACGAGATATTGAGCCTGCCGCACATCGCGCGGAAGTGATCCGACATCTCGGTGGCGAATTCCAGCGTGTCGCGACCGGCGGCGCGGGCGGTTTGCGCCATCTTCAGGCCGTGCTCGTCGGTGCCGGTTACCAGCCGCACATCGCGGCCGGAAAGGCGCTGAAACCGGGCGATGGCGTCGGCGGCGATGGCCTCATAGGCGTGGCCGATGTGGGGCTTGCCATTGGGATAGGCGATGGCGGTGGTGATATAGAATGGATCGGCCATGGGTGGCGCGTCGGCTTTCTGCTGGAGCTGGGTCGCGGTCTCTCTAGAGCATCGTGCGAAAAAGTGGGAACCGGTTTTTTGCTAAAACGATGCGACAGTTAGGCATCGCCGCCCCTGCCAGCAACCCCTGCCAGCAAGCCGCCAATTTCCATGCCCAGCAGGCCGGGGTCGAAATTATAGGTGGGGGCCTGCGCGGAAAGGCGGGTGAGCGCGTCGTGGGCGGCGATGATCCGCTGTTGCCGGGGGATGCTGGCCATGCCGGAATCTGGGCGCAGCTGGGCGGATAGCTCGGCGCGCGCCAGCTCCAGCACCGCCGCCAGACGCCCCCGCGCGGGCCTTGCGCCCAGCTCCGCACACAGCGCCCCGCGCAGGGCAAGGGTGCTGTCCCCCTCGGCGAGCAGCTGCCGCATCAGAGCGTGCACCGCGCCCAGCTTCTCCTCGACAAAGCCCATTGCCGCTCCCGGCGAGCCCTTGGCGGCGGCGATGGCGGCGGCGCGGGTGGCGGCATCGGCCTGCGGCTCGGTGGCGCGCAGGATGGTGTCGATCTCCGCGTCGTCCAGCGGGGCGAAGCGCAGGATGCGGCAGCGCGAGCGGATGGTGGGCAAAAGCCGCCCCACCCGATGCGCCACCAGCAGGAAATAGGTGCCCACCGGCGGCTCTTCGAGGCTTTTCAGCAGCGCGTTGACCGCGCCCTTCTCCAGCTCGTCGGCCGGATCGATAATCACCGCGCGGCGGCTGCCCAGCGAGGGGCGCGTGGTGAGGCGGTGCTGCATTGCGCGGATTTCGTCGATCGGGATGGAGCGCTTGGTGGTGAAGGCCTCGCCAGCCTCGCGCTTTTTAATCTCTTCCTTGTTCTCGGGCGGGTGCTCGGGAATGATGATGTCGGGATGGGCCTCGGGCCGGGGCTGGTGAATGCCGGGCTCGGCCACCAGCTCGGCGGCGGCGGCGAGGGCAAAGCTGCCCTTGCCCACGCCCTGCGGCCCGGCCAAAATCCACGCATGGTGCATCCGCTCGGAGTGCAGCGCCGCGCGCCACTCGCGCCATGGCTCTTCATGGCCAGTCAGCATCAGGGCTTTCCGACCGGGAGCAGCGGCTCCAGCGCGGTGAGGATGCGCTGGTGGATCGCTTCTGGTGCGTCATCGCCGGATAGGCGGGCAAAGCGGGCGGGTTCGGCCTCTGCAAAAGCGGCGAAGGCGGCGGCGACGCGGGCATGGTAGGCCGCCTCGCGCCCGCCGATGCGGTCGCTGCCTCCCGTATCACGCAGCGCCAACCTTGCGGCGGCCACTTCGGGAGAGACCTCGATCAGCAGCGTGACATCGGGCAGCAGCCCCTCACTGCCGATCCGATGCAGCGCCAGAATATCGGCGTCACGCAGCCCGCCTCCCCCGCCCTGATAGGCGCGGCTTGAATCGAGAAAACGGTCGCAGATCACCCATGTGCCCGCCGCCAGCGCCGGGCGGATCAACCGCTCGACATGATCGGCGCGGGCAGCGGCAAACAGCAGTGCCTCGGCACGCGGGCCCCAGCCCTCACCCTCCACCCCCAGCAACAGCCCCCGGATAGCTTCGGCCCCCGGCGTGCCGCCCGGCTCGCGGGTGAGCACCACGGCAATCCCGCGCGCTTGCAGAGCCTGCGCCAGCAGTCGCCCTTGCGTGGATTTACCCGCCCCCTCCCCGCCTTCCAGCGCGATAAAACGCCCGGCTGCACTCATCCCACCAGGCTTTTCAGCTCGTCCCGCAGCCGCACCAGCAAGCCACCCTCGTGCACCGCCTGCGCGGCCACCAGTGGCAGATAGACCGGAGCCTCGCCGCCCACCCGCACTTCCAGTGTGGCCAGCTGTGCCCCGCGCGCAATGGGGGCTACCACCGGCCCCTTGGGGATCACCCGCATCTGCACCGGCGGATGGCTGCCGTGTGGCAGGCTGGCGTAATAGGCGCGCGGGGCCACCAGCGAGAGTTCGCCCACATCGCCGCCCGCCACATCCACGCTGCCCGCCCGCTCGCCCGCGCCCAGCAGCGGCTGCATATCCCATTGGGCAAAGCCCCATTCGAGCAAAGCCTTCGCCGCCTTGGCCCGCTCGCGCGGACGCGGCACGCCCGCCAGCACCATCACCAGCCGCCGCCCATTGCGCTCCGCCGAGCCGAGGAAGGTGTAATGCGCCTCGTTGGTCCAGCCGGTCTTGATGCCGTCCGCTCCGGGCACAATGCCCAGCGTGGGATCGTGGTTGCGCTGGGTGATGCCGTTCCAGCTCATGCCGGGATGGCCGACATAGCGGTGATAATAGGCCGGGTAGCGGGTGATCATGGCATCGGCCAGCTTCACCAGATCGCGCGCCGAAACATAGGTATTGCCGTGATCCATCCAGCCGTTGGGCGTGCCGAAATGGCTTTGGGTCATGCCAAGGCGGCGGGCGGCGTCGTTCATCAGGGCCACCCAATTGGCCACGCTGCCGCTGGCACCCTCGGCCAGCACCACGCAGCCATCATTGGCCGAGACGCTCATGATCCCCTGCAGCAGCGTATCCACACTGACTGGCTGGCCATATTGCAGAAACATCCGCGAGCCGGTGCCGTGCCAGTGGCGATAGGCATCGGCGCTTTCGGCAAAGGTCTGCTCGGGGCGCAATTTGCCCTCTGCCATCAGCTCGAAGGCGACATAGGCGGTCATCGTCTTGGTCACCGAGGCGGGCAGAAACGGCTGATCGGGGTTGTGAGCATAAAGCGTGCGGCCCGAGCCCAGATCCACCAGCAGCGCCACCGGGGCCACACCCACTTCGCCCGAGGGCTGGGTTACCTGAGCGCTTGGGGTTGGGGCAGCGGCCACCGGTTGGGCTAGGCACATTGGGCCAAGGGACAGGCCGCCCAAAGCCAGCAGCACGGCAGATATCAGATTCTTCAAGTTCGTCCTCATGCCGCGGCCCTGGCGACGGGAGGCAGGATGGCCCTCAGTCGGCACGCTGGATTCTCGCGCCGCTATAGCCCGCGGCCTTGGCCTTCGCCAGCGCCACCTCGGCTTCCGCGCGCGAGGAAAACGGCCCGCTGCGAACCCGCCACATCCGCCCCGACATGCTGACCGAGCCGCCTACCTTTTCGGCAACCTGCTCGGCCCTTCCGCGCACCGAGAAGGCTCCAGCCTGCACCACCAGATTTCCGCCGCCCGAGGCGGGGGCGCTGGCATAGGACGCGCTGGCGGGGGGCGTGGTCTCTTCCAGCGCTCCGATAGCGTGCTTGTGGGTGGATGCGTGATGCGCTGCTGGCTTGCCGGGAGCCTCGGACGGGCTGGCGTAGGGGGCGCTGGCATCAGGCGATGCGGTGTCGTCGGGTGTGTCGCTGGCGTGCTTATGCGCGGAGGCGTGATGCGCCGGGAGCGTGGCGGCTGTTTCTTCCGGGGTTTCGATTGGTTTCCGGTGCTTTGGCTTTGGTTCCTTATGCGGCTTGGCTTTTGCGTGGGCGTGGCTCGATCGCGCGGTGTCGGCCGGGGTGGAGGGCTCGCTCTGCGGCATGGTGCGCGACAGGGGGCGGATGAGATAGGAGTGAAATGGCTCCGGCGCGCGGGTGGTGGCGCTGGTTTGGGCTGGCTGCTGCCGGTTGGTATAGCTTGCCCCTGCCGTCGGTTGCCCTGCCAGATCGCCATTGCCGGAATAGGCTGGCGTATTGGCATAGGGTGTGCCGGAATTACCTCTGGCATAGGCCCCGCTGTTGGCGGGAGCGTTGGAATAGGGCGATGAGCTGGCGTAGGTTGGCACATCGGTGCCGGGCAGCAGCACCGCGCCATCGGGCCCACGGCGCAGCGGCTGGATCAGATAGGAATGAAACGGCACCGGCGCGGGGCCCTGCTGCGTTTGGGGCTGTGCTTCGGGCGCGGCCTCGGCTGGCGGGGATGGCGCGTATTGCTGGGCTGGGGGCGCAACCTGCCGGGCCGGAGGCGCGTATTGCGGTGCCGGAGCTGCGTATTGCTGGGCCGGAGGCGCGTATTGCGCGCCATATTGCGGGGCGGGATATTGCGGGGCGGGAGCCGCGTAGGCTTGCGCCGGTGGGGCATATTGCGGAGCCGGCGCGGGGCGCGGGGCGGATCTGGCGTGTTTGCCCTTGGGCGCTGCGGGGGCCACCGGCTCGCTCGCTGGCGCCGGGGCCAGATCCGAGGCAGGCATGGCGGCGGTCTGCGGAGGCATCTGGGCCACGGGAGCGACCATCCCTCCGGCCATGGCGCCCGATCCTGCCGCGGCCCCCTGCGCCGCCCCCCCTTGCGCCGCCGAAGTCAGCGACACCGGCTCGTCGGGCGCAAGGCGGCGGATCAGCACGGCCAGCAGCGGCTGGGGCGTTGGCATCCGCTCGCTTGCCATGCCCCCGGCGCGCAGAACCGCGCGTTCGGACTCGGGCGGGTTCACCCTTCGCACGCGCACCGTATCGTGATCGGCCAGACCCAGTTGCGCGGCGGCCCCGGCCGAGAGCGAAATCACCCGGTTGCTATCCATCGGCCCGCGCCGATCCACCCGCACCAATATCGTGCGCCCGCTGGTGAGCGAGGTGATCTCGACATAGCTCGGGATCGGCAGCGTGTGGTGCGCAGCGGAGACCCCTGCCCCCTGCCCATCCACCGCCACAATGCCCACGGCATCGTAATTCATCACATCGGCGGGCACATACTGGGTGTTGCCTATGGAATAGGCCTCGCCCAGCGTTACCGGGAAATCGGCACCGGGGCCATTCTGCTGGGCACTTTGCTGAGAGGCGGCGGCCATGGTCAGCGGCGGCGCTTTCGCCTTGTGCGCCTGCGCGCCATGGGCTGCGAGCATGGAGGCCCCCAGCCACAGCGCCGCCAGCGGCAGGTTAAAGCGATTTCCAGAGGTTGGTTCAGCGCGCAAGGGCAATTTCATCGGCCAGAAGTCCCACACTCAGCGCATAATAGTTGGAGCAGTTATATTCGAGGATTACCCGATAATTACCGGTTAACAAGAAGGCGGTGTTGCCCGGGCCATCCGGCTCGATCAGCGCGGCCAGCGTATCATCGGCCAGCGGCTTTTCAATGGAAACTCCCCGCGCCCGCCATTCGCCCGCGCTCAGCCAGCGCGAGTGGCGGGCGTGAACGCGCGGGCACGAAGGCGCCACCAGCGGGCTGACCAGCGCGGCGCGATCAAACCCGGCGGGAAGCACCGCCACGCTGCCCCACGGCTCGCCCGGCTTCCAGCCCGCATCGCGGAAATATTGCGATATCGAAGCCATGGTGTCGGCGGGGTTGCCCCAGATGTCGCGGATGCCATCGCCATCGCCATCCTGCGCCAGCCGCAGATAGGCGCTGGGCAGGAATTGCGGATTGCCAAAGGCCCCCGCCCAGCTGCCCACCAGCTGCGCGCGGGGAATGCCGGTGTCGGCCATCTTCAGCAGCGCCACGAATTCCTTGGCAAACAACTCGCGCCGCCGCCCATCATAGGCCAGCGTGGCCAGCGAGCGGGCCAGATCGAAATCGCCATGATAGCGCCCGAAATTGGTCTCGTTGCCCCAGATGGCCAGCACAATGCTGGCGGGCACACCATAGCGCGCCTCGATCTGCTCTGCCGCCGGCCCCACCGAGCGATACAGCGCGCGCCCCTCGGCAATCCGCGCGGCATCGACATGGGCGCGGCGATAGGGCGCGAAATCGGGCGCGGCGGCGGGATTGGCCCCGGTGCCCGAGCCGGGCTGCGAGCGATCGAGCGCGATGACCTTGGGATTATAGGTCAGCCCGGCGGTCATCCGCGCGATGGTCGCCTCGCTGACCCCCTCGGCGCGGGCGCGGGCGCAGAGCAACTGGAGGTAGCCCTGAAAGCCTGCCTCCTTGTCGCTGTAATAGCTGGAAGATGCGGATGGGGTGGCTTCCTGAGCCACGGCCGGGGTGGTCTGCGCTGCCGGGGTGGCCGTCGGCATGGCCACCCACGCGCCTAGCGCAATCGCCAGCACCGCGTAACGCTCCAGTCCGGCATGACAGCGCGGCTCGATTCCGCCAGATTGTCTCCCGATGCTCATGCCCGTTTCCATGGCATATCGCCCCAGCAAAGGAAATGGCGGCAAACCGTCTTTGCCCAGCCGCTTTGCCCGCTGTTGTTTGTGGCGGTTTGACTGCGTGCCTGCTTGCGTCCAGCAAATCTTCGGCTATGCGATGCGCGCAAGGACAGGTGGCCGAGTGGTTTAAGGCAGCGGTCTTGAAAACCGCCGTGGGTGGAAGCTCACCGTGGGTTCGAATCCCACCCTGTCCGCCAGTTGCCGTGCCTGCGGCGGCCTTGGAACTGGCGGGATTTACGGCCTCGTCGCCTTAGCCTTGCGGAAGCTGTTTACGGCGAAGCAAAGCCACCAGGCTTTTGCCCAAACTCCACACCGGGCTTCCCGCATAGCGAATAAGCAACCAGGCTATATCCCTGAAATAATATAGGTTTGTTCGCCAGTAAGTCAGCGGAATCCCCTGCCACGTCCTTGGCGAGAAAGCGCTGCTCAGCATCTTCAGGGAGTATGGATCTAAAACGGCATGCCGCAAATACCTTGGGAATGAATAGGAGGATCTGCCATCGCTGTTATCGAGGGATGCCTTCGGCACTTCCCCGCGCAAAATCTCGACGAACGGATCCAGCATCCGATTCCCGGCGGCCAGCGCAGAGGTGACGGAGCCCCATAATCTGGGGTTTATTTCCAGAAAATAGAATTCCCCGTCGTTTCCGCGAATGAAATCGGTGGAGCCAAAGCCATTCCATTTCAGCGCCTTGAACAGCGCCAGATAGGCCTTTTCCAAATTGCGCGGCGTGTTGTGCCGTATCTTGGTTGATGGGCCGATCTTTTTGGGGAGGCATTCGAGGCTCTCGTAAACATGGGTCCGCAAGGGCTCGCCATCGAGGAAAAAGCCTCCCGCCGACCACGTATTGCCATCGATATGGCGTTGAACCACCGGATCGAGATGCGCCAATCGCCGGTATCCGGCGATCACTTCGTGCGAGTTGGAGCAGATGGCAACCTGCATCCCTCCCCGGCCGCTACTCCCTTTCACCACCACCGGATAACCCAGCCGATACGCCGCGCGCAGCGCCTCCCACACCGAGCCGATGCGGATGAACAAGGGCACGGCAAGGCCGATAGACTGCGCGAAATCGGCCATGGCATGCTTATTGGCAAGCAGCGTCACCTGCCGATCGGTGAAGTTTGGAAATAGCTTTTCAGATAGGGGAATGGCTTTTCTGCAGGCGGCAATGGCCTCTTCCGCGATGGGATGAATCCAGCGAACGCCATCATCGCGCTCTAGCGCGCGCAGCTTTACCGCGAAGGCGGGCGAGGTGAAACTCTCGACGCTCTCCACGGTCACCCAGCTGCCGAGTGGGCGCGGAAAAGGTTCCGCCGCATCGATCAGCAGCACGACATTGAATTGGCCCCGCACCAGGCGTTCGGCCAGATACAAAACCATCGGCCAGCCGGGCGCGATGAGTACAACCGTTTCCAATTCCCCATTGGAGTAATTGGATTTTAGGAGGCTATCAACTTCGGACAGGCTTATCCGCTTGGCAAATTGGCCGTGTTTCGAGATGGTATTCACGGCTGCCCCCGAGGTCTATATTTCACGCCCCGCTTTGCAACGGGCTCGACGGACCACCCCATGCGGTATCCATCGACGATGGCACAATACCATCACGCGGGAATATAACCAGAGGAAATTAAAGATTATATAAACCTCGATTGGAGCCGCTTTGGGGGTTAGCCTCCGGTTCCCCCTTAGATATGGATCGCCCGGCCATAGGCGGCGAGCACGCTTTCGTGCATCATTTCGCTCAGCGTGGGGTGGGGGAACACGGTCTGGATCAGCTCGGCCTCGGTGGTCTCCAGCGTTTTGCCCACGACATAGCCCTGAATCAGCTCGGTCACCTCCGCGCCGATCATATGCGCGCCCAGCAGCTCGCCGGTTTTCGCGTCGAACACGGTCTTGATGAAGCCCTCCGCCTCGCCCAGCGCGATGGCCTTGCCGTTGCCGATGAACGGGAAGTTGCCCACTTTCAGCGTGTATCCGGCCTCTTTCGCCCTGGCCTCGGTCAGGCCGACGCTGGCGATTTGCGGGTGGCAATAGGTGCAGCCGGGGATATTGCGCCGGTCGAGCGGGTGTGGATGCACCTCTTTGTTGCCCAGCTCCTGCGCGATGGCCTCGGCGGCAGTGACGCCCTCGTGGCTGGCCTTGTGCGCCAGCCATGGGCCATCGGTGAGGTCGCCAATCGCCCACACGCCTGGCGCATTGGTGCGGCCAAGGGGGTCGGTGGCGAGGTGCCCGCGCTTGTCGCGCTCAATCTTCAGCGCCTCCAGCCCGATCTCCTCGACATTGGGCACGATGCCGATGGCGACGATCATATGGCTGAACTGCGCCTCGCTCACCGCGCCGTCCTTACCCTTCAGCGCGGCCTTGATGCCTGATGCGCTGGCCTCGATCTTATCGAGACTGGTTGCGGTATGGATGGTGATGCCCTGTTTCTTCAGCGACTTTTCCAGAAAGGCCGAAACCTCCTCGTCCTCCACCGGCACGATCCGATCCAGCATCTCGACAACCGTCACCTCGACCCCGAGGTCGTTGTAGAAGCTGGCAAACTCGATGCCGATCGCGCCCGATCCCACCACCAGCAGCTTCTCCGGCAGCTCTTTCGGGGTCATGGCGTGGCGATAGGTCCACACCCATTTCCCGTCGGCCTTGAGGCTGGGCAGCTCGCGCGCCCGCGCGCCGGTGGCGAGGATGATGTGCCTGGCGGAAAGCTCCTCCACCTTGCCATCCGCCGCAGTCACCGCGATCTTGCCCGCGCCAAGCAGCTTGCCGCTGCCCATATGCACGGCGATCTTGTTCTTCTTCATCAGATGGCCAATGCCCTGATTGAGCTGCTTGGCCACCCCGCGCGAACGCTGCACAATCGCGCCCAGATCGGCCTTCGCCCCCTCCACCGACAGGCCATAATCAGCGGCGTGCCGGATCTGGTGAAACACCTCCGCCGAGCGCAATAGCGCCTTGGTGGGAATGCAGCCCCAGTTGAGGCAGATGCCGCCAAGGTTCTCCCGCTCGACGATTCCCACCTTCAGCCCCAGCTGCGCCGCCCGGATCGCTGCCACATAGCCACCGGGGCCTGAGCCCAGCACGAGCAGATCATAATTTTGCGCCACAAGCCTTACTCCGGATCAACAGGTCTGGGGCGGCCATCATGGTCCACCGCGACGAAGGTGAAGGTGGCTGCCGTCACCTTGACGGTGGCCTCTTCATGGCGATGCCGCCGCCATGCCTCAACGGCGATGGTCAGCGAGCTGCGGCCCACGCGCAACAGCTCGGCATAGACCGAGACCTCGTCGC
>Ga0007882_10001605_pt1 | contig 12992 bp, 10 predicted proteins | sample CryBogCBH12Aug01_FD_71195 | JGI IMG/M metagenome (GOLD analysis project Ga0007882, IMG submission 71195) | Freshwater microbial communities from Crystal Bog, Wisconsin, USA - CBH12Aug09.1 | ecosystem: Environmental > Aquatic > Freshwater > Lake | place: Crystal Bog, Wisconsin, USA | collected... | reverse complement strand
TAGCGGCGGCCGCAGCTTCGGGCTCACGAATCGCGGGGTTTACTTTTCCGTGAACAAGGGGGTGACGGCGATTAAATATTTTTACACTAACTACACTTCTGGCGACATCCAGGACTGGCTGCCGGGAACCGTCTCCGACAGTTATGACTCCTCGGTACATTCCGGCCAGCAACTGAACCTGTCGCCGGCGGATTTCACGGCCTTGGATATTTTGGGCTACAATGCGCCCATGCCCACCAACACTTTTCTCACTAGCCTGCGGCGCACGAACAGCACCGCTTGGCTTTCCTTTACCAACAACGCCGGGGCGACGTTCTCCGTACTCTACAGCACCAACCTGACGCTTGCGCTGACAAACTGGACGTTCCTAGGCACCCCCACGCAAACGGCGGCCGGCCACTTTCAATTCACCGATACCATCGCCACAACGAACCAGACCCGGTTTTACCGGATTCGTTCACCTTGAGCCGAGAACCGGCCTGCGGTTCCCCGACCTTCAAATCCGCTTTTCGTCGGCATCAATGTAATCCACGAAGGTCTTGAGGTCGTCGCGATGCGCGAGACCGGACTCCTGCTTGCGCTTTTCGAGACGGGCAACGGACGCCGACTCCGTGGCCAGCGGACGGCTGGTCATGTCCTGAAAGTGCGCGGCTTTTTCGGCCGGAGTTTTTTTTACATGCTGCCGCACCCAGTCACAGACCTGGCCGTCGGTGATAGTGACCTTGACGACCGCAATGAACTGATCATGTTGGAGGCCAGCGTATTTCAACCAAAGGGCGTCGAAGCCCTGGCCAAAGTTTTCGCGGTAGTCGGTGGGGAGTTGGCCGGCGAGGTGCAGACGGATTTTGTCAACGTAGCGGGGCAGATAGGCCCAACCGTCCATGATTTCGCGCGGGCTGCGCGGATAAATGATGTCGCTCATGCCGCCAGTTTGGCGCGGGGCTGGAGCCGAGGCAACGGAAAATTCCCATGTCACCCAAATGTTGCATTTGAAAATTCCCCAAACTGCGGCATCTTAAGCACATGGAAACGTTTGATTTTGAAGTGGCTGTGCTTGGCGGCGGGAGCGGCGGCTATGCGGCGGCTCGCACCCTTGCCAGCGCGGGCCGTAACATCGCGGTCATCGAGGGCGGCCACGAAGTGGGCGGCCTGTGCATCCTGCGCGGCTGCATGCCCACCAAGGCACTGCTGTATGCAGCCGAAATGAAACACCTGGCCGAACATGCCGACACCTGGGGCGTCAAGACCGGTCGTGTAGGCTTTGATTTCCGGCGCGTCATGGCCCGAAAAAGCGCGCAGATTGCCGATTTCGCCAGCTACCGGGAAAAGCAGCTTAACGCCGGCAAGTTCAAATTCATCCGCGCCAAGGCCGCTTTCCTTGACGCGCACACCGTTCGGCTGGATAGTGGCAAGAAGCTGACGGCAAAACATTTTGTCATCGCCACCGGCTCACGCGTCGCCCCGGCTCCCCTGCCCGCCCTGAACGACATTGGTTACATCACCAGTGACGAGGCGGTGGCGCTAAAAAAACTTCCCAAGTCACTCATCATTTTGGGCGGCGGGGCCATTGCCTGTGAGTTTGCACAGTTCTTTGCGCGCTTCGGGGTGCGGGTGACACTGATTCAGCGCAGCGGACAGTTGCTGCGGGAATTTGACACGGATGCCGGTGCGGTGGTGGAAAAGGTTTTCCGGCGCGAAGGCATTCAAGTTTATACCGGCACCAAATTAGTGGACGCCGGCCGTCAGGGAAAACTGAAGGCCGTCCAATTTGAACAGAACGGCGAACCGTTGACCGTGGCCGCAGAGGAAATCTTGTTTGCCTTGGGCCGCACCCCCAACACCGAATCGCTCGACCTAGCCAACGCCGGGGTGAAGACCGAGCACGGACGCATCCTGGCTGATGCCGGCATGCAGACCAGTGCCCGGAATATTTTTGCGGCGGGCGACTGCACCGGGCCACATGAAATTGTCCATCTCGCCGTGAGCCAAGGCGAGGTGGCGGGCCACAATATTTTGAATCCAACCAAACGCCGGCGGATGAATTACCGACTGCTCCTCTCGGTGGTATTCACCGACCCGCAGGTGGCGTTTGTGGGTCTGACCGAAAAGGCGGCTACCGAACAGCAGATTCCGTATCTGGCGGCAAGCTATCCCTTCGATGACCACGGCAAATCATTGCTGATGGAGGCAAAAGACGGCTTTGTAAAACTGCTGGCCGAGCCGCAAACCGGAGAAATTATCGGCGGCGAATGTGTGGGGCCGTCCGGGGGCGAACTCATTCACGAAATCGTCGCGGCCATGTCCAAACACATGACCGTGCAGGAACTGGCGGCCATGCCGCACTACCACCCCACCCTCGCGGAAATTTGGACCTACCCGGCGGAGGAATTGGCCGAAAAGATTGGCTGACACGGCTGTCGGGTCAAGATGTTCTCGACTGCGATTTTAGGTTGGTAAAACCAATATATTTTCGCAGTTTGATCATTTCATTTTAATGTGGCGGTGATTCCCTGACGGTTGTCTATCGCATTACGGACGGCACGCCCGAGCAAGCAGGTTTCTTGAAACGTTCACGGTGAAAAATGGCGACCCTACCGGGAATCGAACCCGGGCTACCTCCGTGAAAGGGAGGTGTCCTAACCGCTAGACCATAGGGTCGTGAAAGGCCGACGAATATAGCATCTCCGCCAGACTTGTCACGCGGAAATTCACGTTTGATTCAATTCCCCGTTTCCCGTATGCTGACGCACTTTGTATGAAGATATTCATTGATGGCAAATTTTGCAGTGAGCGCGACGCCAAAGTGTCCGTGTTTGACCACGGCCTGCTCTATGGCGACGGCGTGTTCGAGGGCATCCGCGCCTACCACGGCCGCGTGTTCAAGCTCCAGGAGCACATCGAGCGCCTCTACTGCTCCGCCAAGGCCATCCTGCTGGACATCCCGATGACCCGCGCCGAAATGATGCAGGCCACGGTCGCCACCATCCGCGCCAACAAATTGCGCGATTGCTATGTGCGCCTCATCGTCACCCGCGGCATCGGCACGCTGGGCCTGAACCCGCGCAATTGCAAAAAGCCGTGCGTCATCATCATCGCCGGCAAAATCCAGGTTTATCCCGCCGAGTTGTATGCGCGCGGCATGGACATTGTGACCGTGCCGACCGTGCGCAATCTGCACAGCGCGGTGAACCCGGCCATCAAGTCGCTGAATTACCTGAACAACATTCTCGCCAAGATTGAGGCCAATAACGCCGGTGTGGAAGAAGCCGTGATGCTCAACTCCGAGGGCTTCGTGGCCGAGTGCACCGCCGACAACCTGTTCATCATCAAGCAGGGCGTCCTGCTCACGCCGCCGCTCTATGCCGGGGCGCTTTACGGCATCACCCGGGGCACGGTCATGGAACTGGCGGAAACGGGCGGCATCAAGGTGGCCGAGCAGAACCTGACCCGCTACGACCTGTTCAACGCGGACGAATGTTTTCTCACCGGCACGGGCGCGGAAATCATGCCCGTCATCAAGATTGACGGCCGGGTCATCGGCTCCGGCAAGCCCGGCCCGCTGACCACGCGGCTGGTGGGCGAATATCACGCCTTGACGAAAGTCTCCGGCGAGCCGATTTTCTAATGAGCACCCAGCGCGCCGGATCATCCTTCCGGCGCGCGTGGTGGTAACGGGAAACCGGGCCGGCGATTTTGCCGCCCGCCATGGAACGGACAAATTTTATGCAATGTTGTATCTGCAAGGAAAAGCCGGCCACCGTGCATCTCGCCCAGATTGTGGGCGAGAAGATGCAGAAACTGGATTTGTGCGAAGACTGCGCCAAGGCCAAAGGGGTGAATGACCCGGCCAACTTCGCCGTGGCCGACCTTTTGCTGGGCCTGGGTGCCTCGCAGGAACTCGACCCCTCCGCCAGCGTGACAGAGGTAAAATGCCCGCGTTGCGGTTTTTCCCAAGCGGACTTCAAAAAATCCGGCCGGCTGGGCTGCCCGGAATGTTACGTCACCTTTGCTGAAGGTCTGGCCGGCCTGCTCAAGTCCATGCACAAGGGCACCCGCCATGTGGGCAAGACCCCCGAGGCGCTCCGCCAGTCCCGCGAAAACGTGGATCGGCTTAAGGTGCTCCAGAAGCGGTTGGCCAAAGCGATAGAAACCGAGGATTTTGAAACCGCCGCCACCGTGCGCGACGAGATTAAGGCCATGGCCGCCGTGCCCGCCAAAAGCCGTTGAGCCATGAAAAATCTCGACTCCTTTCTCATTCCGCCCGCCCAGGCCGCCCGGCAGCATGGCCCGAACGATTGCATCGTGATGTCCAGCCGCGTGCGCCTGGCGCGCAACCTGCGCGACGCCGCCTTTCCCACCTGGGCCAAGAAACCGGAGCGCGTGCGGATTCTCGACACCATCCTCCCCGCCGTCAGCACCCTGCCGGAAATGACGGACAGCTTCGCCGAGGCCATGGACAATCTCACTCAGATTGACAAACAAATCTTGGTGGAACGCCATCTCATCAGCCGCGAGCACGCCGCCAAAAACATCGGTAGTGGTCTGGTGCTGAACCGGGCGGAAACCTTCTGCGTGATGATCAATGAGGAGGATCACCTGCGCATGCAGGCCTTGCGCCCCGGGTTCCAAATTCGCGAAGCCTGGCAGGCCATTGACCAGCTCGATTCGCTGCTGGAGCGCAAACTGAACTACGCCTTCGACAACGAGCTGGGTTACCTCACCGCCTGCCCCACCAACTTGGGCACCGGCATCCGCGTGAGCGCCATGCTCCACCTGCCGGGCTTGGTCCTAGCGGAGCAGATCAACCCCATCATCCAGTCCGTCAACAAGCTTGGCTTGGCCGTGCGCGGCCTCTACGGCGAAGGCACCGAAGCACTGGGCAACGTCTTCCAGGTTTCCAACCAGATGACGCTTGGCGAATCCGAGGGCGTCATTGTGGAGCGGTTGGAAAAAGTGCTGGCCCAGATTATTGAGCACGAGGAAAACGCCCGGCAGAAGCTGCTTGAGGAAAAGGCCAAGGTGCTGTTCAACTGCATCGGCCGTGCCTACGGCAACCTCGCTTTCGCCCACATCATTTCCTCCAAGGAAACCATGAACCAGCTTTCCCTGCTGCGGCTGGGCATTGATTTGGGCCTGTTTCCCGGCACCGAACGCGCATTGGTGGATGAGCTGTTCCTGATCACCCAACCCGCGCACCTGCAAAAGCAGCTCTCCGACAAGCTTTCCGCCGAGGAACGCGACTTGGCCCGCGCCGACATGCTCCGCGAACGGCTGAAGGCCGTACCGCGCCCGGCGGTGAAGTGAGGGGGGGGGAAGCGGGTTACATAGTTGAATAGTTGAATGGTGGCACGCGCTTGCGCCAGCCCCATGTAACTATTCAACGATGCATCCACCCCCGCCCGCCTTTCCCCAACTGAAAACTAAAGACTGAAAACTGAAAACTCTCAGCCTCAACGCACCACTTCAAACGCGAACCCCTTCAAATACTCCGTCTCCGGAATCATCGGGATGATGGGGTGGTCGGGTGACTGGGCATAGGTGGCCGTGCGGCGCAGCACCCGGCGGGTGTCGAAAGCCGCCGCCAGCAGCGTGTCCTGAAACAACTCAGTGCTGACATGGTGCGAGCAACAGAAGGTCGCTAGTGTGCCGCCCACCCTGAGCAGTTTGAGCGCGCGCAGATGGATTTCCTTATAGCCGCGCAGCGCGTCCGGCACGGAAGCCCGGTTGCGCGTGAAGGACGGCGGGTCGAGAATGATGAGGTCAAAGCGGGGAATCACCCGCTCGTGCGGTTTCACCGCCGTGTTCAGCTTGAGCCAGTCAAAGACGTTCACTTCGTCAAAGGAACAGTTCGCCGCCAGACCATTCGTCTGCGCGTTGCGCTGCGAGGCGGCGATGGCCGCCGCGCTTTGGTCCAGCATATGGACATGCCCCGCCCCCGCCCGCGCCGCGTGCAGGCCGAAGCCGCCGAGAAAGCTGAAGCAGTCCAGCACCTGCCCGCCCTTGGCCGCCACCGAAACCGCCTGGTAATTCGCCTGCTGATCCAGATACATACCCGTCTTGTGGCCCTCCACCAGGTCGGTCTCAAACTTGATGCCGTTCAGGTTCACCTGCACCGGCCCCTCGTGGCTGCCCGCGAGGACGCCGTTGGAGGCTTCCAGGCCCTCGAACTTGCGCGAGGCCACGTCACTACGCTCCAGAATCGCCCGGGGCGAGAAAATGCGTTGCAGGGCGGTGACCACCCACTGCTTGCGCTGATCCATGCCCAGCGCGGAAATCTGCACCACGAGCACATCTTCGTATTTGTCCACGATCAGGCCGCTCAGGCCGTCGCTTTCCGCATTGACCACGCGGAATGAAGTGGCCGTCGGCATATGCCGCTGGCGCACGGCCAGCGCGGCCCGGATGCGCGCCTCGAAGAAATTGGCATCCACGTCCACCCGGTCGGCCGTGAGCAGGCGGACATTGATCTTGGACTTGGCGTTGAAAAAACCGATGCCGAGAAAACGCTGGCGATGATCTTTCACCTGTACGAGTTCGCCATCCGCGGGCGGCTGGGTGAGCCGGAGAATTTCACCGTGATAAATCCAGGGATGGCCCGCAAGAATGCGGTCGGCTTCCCCGGGCTTGAGCAAGACTGTCGGCAACGTTTCCATAGTGACCATAATCTGACAGTCTCGCAGGCGGCGGGCCGGAGTGAAAGCTAATTCTCCCTCGAGTAAGGGGCAGATACGCACGGATGCCCAGCCGCTATTTCCCCTGGCGGCGCGCCGCCGGTGAGCCTGTCGAGTACGTCCTAGACCCGGATATGCATCCAGCGAAAACAACGGTGTCCGCCGCACTTTCGACTGGATGTCTCCGTTTAGGAGTTTTCACCAAAACTATCTGGAACATGCGGTTCGCATTCCATGGCTTCATGATTGTCAAATCACAAGCAACTGATAAAGATATGTTTGCGTATCAAATATCGGTCGATTGCATGGCTTATCTTGATAAGTTTTATTTTAACAAAAGTGGCCAAATCGTCCAAGCACGGCGGGAATGGTTTTGGTAAGGTGTCGTGTTCCCAAATATCAACCATATTAACCAGTTAAACCTCACGTCATTATGTCACGGAAAAAACTATTATCCATGCTCCTGCTAGCCATCAGTTGCGGCGCGCAACCGTTGCTGGCTGCACTCTCCGATTGCGGTGATGACTTGTTGCCCCCCAACCCCACCTCGCCTGCCTCCTACAATTGCACAGCCATCACCAATGGCATCTGGGGGGCGGCTTCCACTTGGACCAACGGTCTGGTTCCCACCAGCCTCACAAATGCCACGGTGCTGATTCCACCGAACATCACCGTGACCATCGGCAATCCCTACACCAACAACGCGATGTCCAACGTGGTGGTCTATGGCTCGCTGGTTTTCATCAACAACGGCCAGATGCGGTTGAGCACGATGCTTGTCCGGGCCGGCGGATTGCTGCAAATGGGTACAGACGCTTCCCCCATCCCCAACAATGACCTGGCCTCGATTTCCATCGTTGATGATGGCCCGGTCAATACCAACTGGGATGTTTCCGCTGTGAGCCACGGCATCTTAAATGAGGGATTGATCCATATGTGTGGTGCCCAAAAAACGGCGTTTGTGGCGCTGGCCGGCGATGCGGCGGCCGGCACCAACAAGCTAACGCTGGCGACGGCCCCGAGCGGTTGGAACGTGGGCGACCAAATCGTGTTGGCCTCGACCGACTTTGTCACCAACTGGTCAGCCACCCATCCCCAATTGCATAACGAAGTGTTTAGCATCAACGCCATCAGCGGCACTTCGGTCACGCTGAACACCAACCTCGCTTATTCCCATACCCGGGTCGAGTCCGGCGAACAGATTCACGTGGCCAACCTCACGCGCAATGTGGTCATCCAGTCGGAAACGGATGTCATTGCCAATCGCGGCCATTTCATGACCTGCACCAACAACGTGGTCATTCGGAACGCGTCATTTTACAAGCTGGGCCGCACGGACAAACGCGAAGTGGTCACTGACCCGCTCCTCACCACCAACGGCTACGCCAATCCACGCGCCCGTTACTCGCTGCACTTTCACGAATGCGGGCCGGACATAAACCTGACGCCCGGCGTGGTCACCGGTTGCGTGGCGCAGGATACCCCGGGCTGGGCGTTCGTAAACCATGAGAGCTATGTCAACTTTACCAACAATGTGGCGTTTGATTTTGACGGAGCCGGCTTTACGACGGAAAACGGCGACGAGGCCGGCTCGTTTGTAAACAATATCGCGATTGGCGGCACGGGCGACGGCGAATATCCCGAGCGCCGCATCATTTTTGGCGACCAGGCCCGCCAGGATGCCGGTGACACGGCTTACAACGGCGAAGGCTTCTGGTTTGAATCGCCGGACATTACCGTGACGGGCAATGTCGCCGCCGGCTGCAAGGGCACCGGCTTTGTCTGGTGGTGTGCCGGCAAATGGAACCCGGACACCGGGGAATTCACCGGCTTTCCCCGCAGCCGCGTGCCGACCGGCGTGGTTCCCCGCTGTTGGAAATATGACACGAACGAAGTGCTCATCAGCGACATCCCCATCCGCACCTGCGACAACAACGTGGCCTACGGCTGTTTTGCCGGCATGAAATTGCGCTGGGTGAACAACGGCGACACTACGTTTTTTGAGACAACGCGCGGTGGCTTCACGAACGAAATCGTCCTGGCCCCGGGCTATACCGGACTGGGCGGGGCCACCCGGAAAGACTATACGCTTTCCAACTGCACCTTCTGGAATGTCGAGAATGGCTTTCATGCCACCTATGCCAATCAGGCGTATTTCAACAATATTACCAATGTCTGCGCCAGCACCAACGGCAACCTGGGCGGCATTGGCGTTTCCTGCATCATCAACGAATCCGCGCTGCACTTCACGAATTTGCGCGTGACCAACTTTCTCACGGGCCTGTCCTATGCCAACGGCTACCGTCCGAGCGAGAGCGGCACGATCATGATTGGCGTGGTTCAGCCCTATTTTAACCAAGGCGCCACCAACAACATTCCGAACTACCAGCTTGGATTCAATGCCAAAAACCAACAATTCAGCAATACCCATTGAACCGGCGCTCCGCCCCGCAAAGCGGCGGCGGACCGGCTGAGTTTGCCAAAACACGCATCCGCAAGGGTGCGTGTTTTTTTGCCGGAGGAAATCCCTCATCCCCGGGTGGCGCATTCCCGGAACTGTGCTACCTTCTCCCATGAAATTGGCGCTATGCCTGACCCTGTTGACTGGATGCCTCACTTTGGGGACATCCGCCCAAACCACCCATAATGTGAATACGAACAATATTGAGACCGCCACCCTTGGTGGCGGCTGTTTCTGGTGCATGGAAGCCGTTTACGAACGCCTGCCGGGAGTCATCTCCGTGGCCAGCGGGTTTTCCGGCGGCCAGACTGTCAACCCCACCTACCACGAGGTCTGTGGCGGCGACACCGGCCATGCCGAGGTCACCCAAATCCAGTTTGATCCCGCGAAAATTTCCTACGCCAAACTGCTGGAAGTGTTCTGGCAGGCCCATGACCCCACCACCCTGAACCGCCAGGGCGCGGACGAGGGTACGCAATATCGCTCCATCATCCTCTACCACAGCGAACGCCAGAAACTGGTCGCCGAGAAATCCAAGCTTGAGGCGCAAACGCATTTTCACTCGCCCATCGTCACGGAAATTGCGCCCTTCAAGGTCTTTTATCCCGCCGAGGATTACCACCAGGGCTACTACGATGCCAACGCCGACCAACCCTACTGCCGGATGGTCATCGCGCCCAAGCTGGAAAAGCTGGAACACAAAAAAGTCATCGAAACGACCCCGCAAACCAAATCCGGGCAATAGTTGAACCGGTGGTTCCAGGCTGCCAGGCAAAAGCAACCCGCACCCGTGACCGCGATTGGGCCTTTTAAAACCGCCAGTTTATTCAATAGGTGGTGAGCGAAAGGCAAAAGAGTTTCGGACTTCTGGATTGACGGACGCCGCCCGGCGGCTAGAATCCACGTGCGGGTTGTAAATAATTTATACTAAAGAACACTCAAAACTATGGCTGTAAAAGTAGCAATTAATGGTTTCGGTCGCATCGGCCGCCTGGTTTTCCAGGCGCTCGTGGATCAAGGACTTCTGGGTAACACGATTGACGTCGTCGCAGTGGTGGACGTTTCCACGGACGCCGACTATTTCGCCTACCAGCTCAAGTATGATTCCGTGCACGGCCGTTTCAAACACACCGTCACCACGGAAAAGAGCAACCCCGCGCTCGAAGAAACCGACATCATCGTGGTTAACGGCCACAAAATCAAGACCGTGGCCGCCGTCAAGGAACTCTCCGCCCTTCCTTGGAAGGCGCTCGGCGTGGACATCGTGATTGAATCCACCGGGCTCTTCACCGACAGCGAAAAGGCCAAGGGCCATCTCGCCGCCGGTGCCAAGAAGGTCATCATCTCCGCGCCCGGCAAGGGCGAAGTGAAGACCATCGTCATGGGCGTGAACGAAGGCGAATATGACGCGGCCAAGCACAACATCATTTCCAACGCCTCCTGCACCACCAACTGCCTCGCGCCGCTGGTGCATGTGCTGATCAAGGAAGGTTTCGGCATTGAAACCGGCCTGATGACCACCATCCATGCCTACACCGCCACCCAGAAGACGGTGGACGGTCCTTCCAAGAAAGATTGGCGTGGCGGCCGCGCAGCGGCCATCAACACCATCCCCTCCTCCACCGGTGCCGCCAAGGCCGTCGGCGAAGTGTTGCCCATCACCAAGGGCAAGCTCACCGGCATGTCCTTCCGCGTGGCCACGGCGGATGTCTCGGTCGTTGACCTCACCTTCCGCACCGTCAAGGACACGAGCATTGAAGAAATTGATGCCGCCCTGAAGAAGGCGTCCGAAACCTACCTGAAGAACATCCTCGGTTACACCGATGAAGAACTGGTCTCCACCGACTTCATCCATGACAACCGCAGTTCCATCTATGACAGCTTGGCCACCGTGCAGAACAATCTGAAGGGCGAAAAACGCTTCTTCAAGGTCATCAGCTGGTATGACAATGAATGGGGTTACAGCAACCGCGTCGTTGACCTCGTGAAGTATATCACGGCCAAGGGTATTTGATTCCCCTGCCCACTTTACACCGGCGATCTGGCAACAGGTCGCCGGTTTTTTTATGCCCAATCCCAACCACCGGAGTTGGGGAGTACTCAATTCAGCCACTGCCGCCACCAGGAAACGCTGTTATACGCCTCGACCTGCCCATTCGGCCACAGGCGGATGGTGACCGTGATGCCGCCGTGAGATTTGATGCTTTGCCCTTCCCAAGCCCAAGGCGGATCTTTGGCCAGTTCCAAGCGAATTGGGGTGGTGCCGCCCACGGCCTTGAGATTGAAGCAGACCGATTCCTGATCTTCCAGAGGCGGAAAGGTCCGGCTTTGGCCACAGGCCTGCACCAGGAGCAACGGCAGCGCGTGACCGGTCTCGTTATAGACAACCACCTTGGAACCGTCCGAGACGACAAAGGCCACGATGGCGGCGGTGATCAGGGCAAGGGGGAACAGGGCCGCAAAAAATACCCGTTTGCGCTGCCACCAAGGGCGGAGTTGTTTTCGGTTCATGAGGTTTCCTGAGTCGCGATTGCAGACGGATTGCGGGCTTCCCGGCGCATCACTTCCAAGCGGGCGGTGATGCCCATCAGAATCAGCCAGATCATCAGATTGCGTGGCTGCACCAGCACACGTTCCAGCGTGCTCTGCTCATAGTTCAGGGCGCAGCCGGCCGCAACGCCCAGCGCCAGACATCGTCGGAAGGAATGGCCAAAAGTCCAAAACGCCCGGAAATTGCGCCAAAGCCCGATAAAAATCACCAGCAGCCAGCTCCCCAGACCCACGTAGCCGGTCTCCGCCAGCAGCAGGTAATAATGGCTCTCCACCACTGAATTGGGCTCCGACTCGATGATTTTCATGCCCATCCCCCGCAGCCAGTCGTAATAAATTTCGGCGTAGGGATAGGGAGGATTCACGACCAGCGCGTAGTTGTTCCAGCCGATACCCAAGGGATGATCATGCACCATGGCCCGGCAGGCATCCTTCATTACCTCACGGAGTTCGCCGCTGGCCTGGTTGCCCTTGTCGTGAAACCGGGCCATGATGGTGCCCAGTGCCAGCACCAGCCCGACGCTGCCGAGCACCGCCATTACCGAGGTCAACATCAGCCGCCGGGAGGTGGGCTTTTCCACCAAACTCACGCCAATCACCCCTACCGCTCCCGCCCCAAACATCACCAGCGCGCCGCGTGAGAGCGTGCACTCGACAATGATTCCGCAGGCCAAAAAGCCCAGCAGCATCAGGTTGGCACCCTTAAACGACGGCCCCAGCCCCACTGCCAGAAAGACCATGCCCACCAGCACCGAATACATGGCCAGCGGATTCTGGTGCTCGAACGTCCCGTGCACCTGATACATGCCACCGAGGTATTTCATCTTCAGGCAGACATAAAGTTCCCAGAGCATGGTGTAAACCATCACCCGCAGGAAGAACTTGAAATCGTCATCCGTCCGCAGGGTGTTGAAGGTCGCAATCATCAGCAGGGAGGCAAAAATGCTCTTGTGCGCCGCCATGATGGTGTAGCCCTTGTCCGCCGCATTGACGATGGACAGCAGCGAAAGACCGCAGTAGAGCAGATACCATCCCAACCCCGGTGGAAACCAGCGGAACGACTTCCGATCCTCCAGCAGCTTCGCCACAATCAGCGCAATGGCAATGGCATGGTTGAAATAGAAGTGATAGCCCTTGGTGTGGCCGCGGTAGGATTCGATGGACGCCAGCGTCAGTCCCCAGTTGCCCGGCCCCAGCAGCCCGTTTAGGGTCATGAAGCACATGATGGCAAAGGCCACCCGCTGCCAGGAAACCCGCCCTTTCAGGACAAAGCCGAACGCCGGCGCCAGCATGAAAAACAGCGGGCCGAC
>Ga0007882_10001604_pt1 | contig 12992 bp, 16 predicted proteins | sample CryBogCBH12Aug01_FD_71195 | JGI IMG/M metagenome (GOLD analysis project Ga0007882, IMG submission 71195) | Freshwater microbial communities from Crystal Bog, Wisconsin, USA - CBH12Aug09.1 | ecosystem: Environmental > Aquatic > Freshwater > Lake | place: Crystal Bog, Wisconsin, USA | collected... | reverse complement strand
CACATGACTTTACGCCGTTTCGGGATGCCTTGCAGGTTGCCTCCGCTACGCTATGGCAACCCGCCCGGTCCTAGGGCTATCGGGGCCTAAAAATCTTCGCTTCTCTTCGTTCCGCTTCCAAGATTTTCAGCGATTGTGCTAGAGCTACCTCTTTGAGCGAGGCAATTGACCATGGCTGGGCAATGCGTTTTTTTGGCAATAAACACACCTGACGGCTAAAACCACCCGTTATCTGCATCAAAACCATGAGGAGATGTTGATTGTGGAACAGGTGCCGTGTCTCGAGTGTGATTTTTGTGCCGAACAATATTTTGATATTCAGGCGCTAAAAAAAATTGAAGCCGATCATTTATTCGGAGTTTTCTATGCAAAATTAAAGTCCCCATACTCGCTGGAGTCTTGTTGTTTCAAGTGATACGGATATTGGGCTTCGTCAATTTCTTGTCAGTCAGAGCGGTGGGCGCAAAGGCGACCTTTCTCGTTTTCAGGTGTCCATGGGATTAATGAGTTGCACGCCGGAAATCCAGTCGAAATCATTGGTATTTCGCGTGGCTAAAGGCAAGCTATGATCCATAGCAGTTGCGGCGATCAAGGCATCCCCCAATGACATTTTGCGTTGCTGCCGCAGATTAATGGCATGTTCGCATTGCCGCGCCGTTAAGGATATTTCGCGCATTGGCGATAATACGGCGGCAATAGCATCATTTTGCGCAATTGATAAATTCCAGTAGCCCAACACTTCTACTTTCCTGATAATTGAATAAGCCGGTTCAATTGTCAGCAACCATTGCCGCAATGCTTCATGCTCTTTTTGCATTAGATAAATCAGAATATTGCTATCCAGCAAGATCATACTTCTCTTCCTGGTAATGGGTGGTCTTGGCGAATTTCCCGCTGCCAGGCGGCTGCATCGGAGATGTCGGCAAAAGCGTTAGAGGCGACAGCCGCCTTCAGTGCCTCTTTTAACTCCAATTGCTGGACGTTGATATTTTCTAAAATGTGGCATTCATTTTTGGGCAGCAGCTCTAAAAAGCTTATGACCCTATCATAAATGCTATCGGACAGTTCAACTTGTATCGTTTTCATGGGTTGGGTTTCCTTACACTTGTTTTAGGTGGAGGGAAGCTCGAAAAGCCACTGATTTTATGAAAACAATAGCTTTGTAAGTTATTGACTCATAGATGCGTCAATTTTGTAAAATGAAGTTTTTCGAAGTCCCCTTAACTATTCCGTCATGCTTTTGATGCTCAAATGGAATGATTAACTAGATGCTATACTAAATCAACAATGCCCAGAAATATAACAAGCCTTTATTTTTAAATACTTGTTTTTATAATATTTAATATTTTTGGATGTTGGGTTCGGAACGTTTAGAAATAGCTACCGCTTGGACAAAAGGGACGCAAACAAGGGAAACCGGCTTGCGCCCTTCATAATAAACGGCGTACGGTGGAACGGAGATACGGTTAACCGCCCACTTGGGCAATCCAATCCTGAAGATTGTAATAGTTGGTGATACGTGCCACTTTACCATCACGGATTTCAAAAAATGCACCGGCGGGCAAGCGATACGTTTGCCCATTAGCCACTGGCAAGCCTTCGTCGGTTTTAATATATTCCCCTAATACCACAAATTCAGCGGCAGCACGGCTGCCATCGGCGGTGGCCATGATGACCATATCCACCAACTGTTCTTTATAGTTAAAATTCATGCAAGCCATAAACTGGGTGAAAGCCGCCTTGCCTATTTCACGTTTGCCTTGGTTGATGTCATGGATAACATCATCGGTGAGCAGGTTTAAAAAAGTGTCCATATCGCCGCTATTGAAAGACGCATAGTAGTTTTCTACCAGCTTGATGCTGTCTTGGTTCATTACAACCCCTCTATAAATTAAAAAAACCGTTTATTATAATCAAATGGCATTAACTATTCGATGCTTCATTACCATTATTTGAATAACCGAGCGGATGTCATGCAGCACGTTGGCTGGGGCGTGGTCGATGCCCTGCCCCACTAGGATGTTGCTTGTTTGCCAAGCGCTTTGTTTGCCAGCAATTCGCTTCGACCATGCTCAGGGAGTGAAGGTTAGGCATCATTCACAGGCAATCGCCAAACTGCACCACCATTAAGTGGCAGTCAAAAAAAGTGTTCGGGTATTTGACGGTGATAATGAAACGCAAAATAAACTCGATAATCAGGCATAAAGTCACGGTACGGGCAAAACAACCGAATAGCCGGTAACGGGTATGGCTGGTGCAACGCCAAACTGCCACCAGCCACCAGGTAATTGGCAAGACCAGCATAAAATGCACCGTTATCCAGCTAGCAATGGTGTAGGTCAGATTGTCAATCCGATAATCAATGTACACCAATACACCATTGACAAACACCAAAAATGGCCAAAATGCCCGCCACAATGCGGCATTGCCCAACCATGCGGCATGAAGGAACAAGTACCAGCTAGGCACTTTGGCTTCCCGCCAATGGCTATCGCTTGCTGGCGTGTACACATAAACCAGCAAAAACAACGCCGTTAGGAACAGGCAGGCTTCAAGCGCAGAAAACAGATGGGTATAGGTGTAAATAATGGGTAAGGTAGTGATGAACATTGGCGATCAACCCAAATAAAAAACGGCTTGGCATGTTGGCGAAAGCACGGGGCGGCAAGCCATCGCCTGCAAAGCACCGGCTGGATGGCATTTAAGGTGAATGTACCGGAAAGGGGGCAAAAGGCAATGCCGATGGCATCACCGGCAGGAAAAATGGCTCGGCCTTATAGGAAAAACAACGCGTTTTTGGTGACCGCCACAATGGCAATATAAGTAAAACAGGCCATAGCCCCAAAAAATGCCAACCAACGGTTTCTGCCACGCTGGCGCATAGCAACCGTAGCCAACGCGATATAACCGAGCAAGGCCAATATTTTGGCCACAATCCAGCCATATTCACCTGCTAGCCATTGCCCTTGAAACACCAAGGTAAAGCCGCTAAGCAACAACAAGCCATTGACAACATGTGGAAACACCACCACAAATTTATGCTTGACATACGGGGATTGCGTTTCTGACAAAATAATCCTGCCGATAAATCCGGTAATGGAAATTGTCACCAATAGGAGATGTAGCATTTTAATCATAGTGTCCTCGTGGGTGTTGAAGCCATTGCTCCGCCAAGCCCCTAGTTTACGCCAATTCGGCCAATAAAAGGGCGATCATATTTTCCGCTTGGCTTAGATAATGCCCGCCAAACAAATTCAGATGATTTAAAATGTGGTAAAGATTATACAGGATTTTACGCACTGCATAACCCTCATCCAGCGGCCAATGCTCTTGGTAGGCTGCATAAAATTCGGCTGCGAAGCCACCAAACAGGCTGGTCATGGCCAAATCGGCTTCCCGGTCGCCATAATAACAGGCCGGATCAAAGATAACCGGCGTGCCTTGCTGGTCGAATGCCACATTACCACCCCACAAATCGCCATGCAATAGCGAGGGCAAGGGCCGATAACCGGCAAAAAAAACGCCCATATTGGCACATAAACGCTCGCCAAGACGCTGTAAATTGCCGCGATAGCCATTGCTGGCCGCCAATTGCAATTGATAAGCCAAACGCTGATCACGCCAAAACGCCAACCAATCGGCACTGGCAGCATTCGGTTGCGGGGTGCTGCCAATGGTGTTGTCGCGCTGCCAGCCAAAATAAGCTTGCGGCTGGCGGTGCAAATCGGCCAACTGTCGCCCTAATGTGTGCCAAGATTGCCGCTTGGCTTGCCCAAAAACAATATGCTCCAGCACCAAATAGGCTTGCCCATTGGCAGTGCCGGACAACACCGCCCGTGGCACCCTGACCGTATCGGTTGCCGCAATGGCTTGCAGACCGGCAAACTCGGCTTGGAACATGGGCAACAAATCGGCACGGTTCAGCTTGACAAAATAAGGCGCGGCAAAACCCTCAAGGCAAAAAGCCGCATTGATGTCGCCGCCATTAATCCGGCGGGTGGACAATGCCACGAACGGTTGCCCAGTGGCTGTGTGGATATGTCCTGCAATAGCGGTGAAAGTTTTCATGGGGGGGGGAGCCAACAGACATCATCAAAAATTGATATGTTATTTTAAATCAATGTGATATGCAACACTATGCTTTCCTAAGAAGACCTGAAACAGCAGCCCGCACCTGATGGCTTGCCTGACCATTATGCGTAGTTGCCATTCCCTTCGACTACGCTCAGGGAACAAACGGTTTTTACAAACAGATGACCCTTTGCGTAACATCAGGTCTAAAGTCAAATGGCAAACAACAGCCAAACCTGTTCGGGGCAAAACTAATTTGGCAGTTTGCCGATTCGCTGTATATTAATGAATACGGGGCGGCCCTTCGACTTCGCTCAGGGAACACGCCAAGTAAACAACTAGGGCGGTCGATGGTATAAGCGGCCAGGTAATTTTTGCCGTTTATTAGGGCTGGATGGGCATCAATAAGCTTTTGCAAACAATAACAGCCCCCAGTTTTATAACTACTGTCACTGTAGGGAAATAAAATGCAGATTAAATTACCGTTTAACGCCTCAAAACCTATTCTAGGTGAGGCGAGTGTTGAAATAGATAAACCTGACCAAGACACTTTCAGCTTTGTGGCCAATGAATTTTTTACCAACTACCCCAAATGGGCTGTTGAAGTTATTGAATTGCATCCTTTGGACAGCAATGGCATCTATGTCGGGGCAAAAGGCAAACAAGTGCGTGAAGACAATGGTCAGGTTGTCGAATCGGTGTTTGAAGTCACCGAATACAACCCGTACACTAAGTTTGTGCTTAAGGGCGTGACCTCCCCATATCAACAAACCTATATCACCGAGGGGCTGGAACAAAACCGGCGCACCAAGTTGACTTTTATCTTCGAAATATTGGATGTTGACATTTTTATGCGTCCCTTTGAAAAACTAATACGCATTGCCATTGAAGATGGCGCAGAAAGCGTTGTCGAAAACATTAAAAACTTAATGACTGCAGAATGTTAACCACTATAACTTTTATAACATTAACCCAGGTCTTATATTATGCCCGCCCTATTTGAAAAAGATAATGGAATTATTCCACAAGTGCTGTCCGCCATTTTGGATGAATGTGTCAACGGCGTAACCCTAGCTGACCCTGATTTGGAAGACTCCCCCATTGTATACGCCAATAAAGCTTTTGAACGGCTGACCGGCTACAGTAACGACGAAATAATTGGTTTAAACTGCCGTTTTTTGCAAGGCGAAGACCGGCAACAACAGGCACGTTTTGATATTGCCGAAGCCCTACAAAAACATGAACCGATAGAAGTGACCTTAAAGAATTACAAAAAAGACGGCACACTATTCCATAACCGCCTAAAAATAGTGCCTTTATTTGATAAAAAACAAAGGGTTATTTACTATCTGGGCGTACAGTATGACATCACTGACCAAGTCAATTCCCAAGATAAAATCAGGTCTTTGACCGACCTGCTGAATGAACGCTGATAGGTTTCTTTGTCCTTTTTATACTATGGCTTATAACGCTTATGAATGACACTACTTTGGCTAATAACGGGCAAGAGATGCTATTGACCGGGCAATTGTTTGGCTTGGCAATAGTAGCTTTTTTTGTGTTGCTGATTTATGAAAAAAAGCATCCATTCCTGCATTTTTCGCCAACCCTGTATAAAGAATCCATTGTCACCAATTTAAGTGCCTTTTTGACCAATAATTTAATTTTGACGGCTTTAAAAGCCTCTTCATTATATTTGGTCGCCCAACAATTTTCGGACATCGGTTTATTGGCGGGTTTAAGCAATGGCCCATTGAAATGGCTGTTGACCTTTGCCTTTTATGATTTTGCCATTTATTTATGGCATGTAGCCAGCCACCATTCGCATTTTTTGTGGCGCTTCCATAAAGTGCACCATAGCGACAAAAGTTTTAATGCCTCGACCGGTTTCCGTTTCCATGTCTTTGATCTGTTGCTGGAAATTGTCTACAAATGTATATTTGTAGTACTCATTGGCGTTGACGCTTATGTGGTACTGTCCATTGAAATTATAGAACTGTTTTTTATATTTTTTCACCATGCCAATATTGCCTTCCCCAAGGAACAACAGCTTTCCCAAGTGATTATCACGCCCTCTTTGCATCGGTTGCACCATTCCACTTTGCGCTCAGAACATGACAGCAACTACGGTATTGTGTTATCCATCTGGGATAGGCTATTGGGCACGCGCAAAGAGCTGGTGCCCGCCAAAATCGGTTTGGAGCTGTTAGAAGCTGATAATGTGGTGCAGCTTTTTTCGCTGGCATTCATCACCGAAACTAAGGTCAGGGAGTGGTTAAGATGGATACCCAAAGGCAAAAAATAGTGGTCGTTAGTTACGGTTGGGTGACCACCTTGATGCTATTAAGGGTCTATCCCCATGATCATTAAAACTAAAACAACAATCGCCAGCAGCGAGATCACCGACCAACAGATTTTTTTACAGCGCCGTAAAGTAGTTAAAGCACTATTCGGCGCACCGCTTGCCTATGCAGGCATCCATTCTGGTTTAACCGCCGGACAGACAGCCCCCAGCAATGCCTTAGCCACCCATTATCAGGCTGACAGCACAATAACCCCTGCTAATCTGGTTAAAAACTATAACAACTATTATGAATTTTCATTAACCAAAGAACAACCCGCCACCTTGGCGCAAAGCCTGCGTATTGACCCATGGACTATTGAAATAACCGGCGAGGTTGAGAGACCGCTGCGCCTAGATTTGGATGATCTGCTTAAATTGCAAACCCTGCAAGAATATGTCTACCGCTTCCGCTGTGTGGAAGCGTGGTCTATGGTCGTGCCTTGGCTGGGCTTTCCGTTAGCCAGTTTGTTAAAAACTGTCAAGCCCTTATCAAGCGCACAATTTGTAAAATTCACCTCGGTTGATCAGCCCGAAGCCATGCCCCTGCAAGCCAATAACACCATGTTGGAATGGCCTTATGTGGAAGGTTTGCGCATAGACGAAGCCTTGCACCCGTTGACGCTATTGGCGACAGGGCTATACGGCGAACCGCTGAGCAAGCAAAATGGCGCACCGATACGCTTGGTTGTACCTTGGAAATACGGCTTCAAGAGCATTAAAGCAGTAGTGAAAATCGAATTGTTAAAAAAAGCGCCGCTGACCACTTGGAACAAGTTTGCGCCCCGCGATTATGGCTTTTATGCCAACGTCAACCCTAATGTGCCGCATCCACGCTGGAGCCAAGCCAGTGAACGCCCGTTAGGCAGCCATTTTTTCACCCCACGACGTAAAACGGAACTGTTCAACGGCTACGGCGAACAAGTGGCGGCGTTGTATCGCACTATGGACTTGTCACATTTCTTCTGATGTTGCACAAAAAACTAAACCCCCTTGATATCTGCACGGCCCTTTGCCTGATTCCCTTGCTATGGCTAGCCTTGGATATCTTTTTAGATAAACTGGGTGCCAATGCCATTCAGGCGCTGCATATCCGCCTAGGTGACTGGTCGTTACGTTTTTTGTGCCTCACCCTTGCCGTCACCCCCGTGCAGACCCTCACCCAATGGCGTGGTCTGAGTGATTATCGGCGGTTATTGGGGCTGTACACTTTTTTTTACGCCAGCCTGCATTTGCTGGCCTATTTATGGATCGATCACGGCCTGCAATGGCCCATCATCGGCATTGATATTTGGCAGAGTTCTTATATTTGGTTTGGCTTGGCGGCTTATATCATTATATTTCTGCTGGCCATCACCACCCCCAAACTAGCCAAAAAGCGTTTGGGCAAGTCTTGGAAAAAGCTGCACCGCACCATTTACTACGCCTCAGTTTTAGCCATTGTCCATTATTTCTGGCAACTCAAAGGCAACTTGGCCGATCCCATGCTGTATTTGTTGATTATTATGTGCTTGCTGGGCTTTCGCTTGCTGGTTTGGGTCAAAAGCCGCTATTTGTTTGGCTTGATGATTCCGGTGAAACGCAACAAGTGAGCTGCCAGCGCGAACGCTTATGCTGGTCATTAGCGGCAAGTGGTGTTTTGACAGGCAAAATACCCTAGATGCAGTTTTGTTGTTATAAGGCGGGCAGGAGGGGCGGAACAGCCGCGCCATACGACTTTACGCCATATCGGGATGCCCTTTATTTTTCTGGACAATAGGGTGGTGTTTGCAGTATTTTCTGGCAAAAAAATCATTATAGATGTGAGTAGGACAAACCCCACTTGAACATTAAAATTTTTGCTTGGCGTTATCCTAAACCTTTCGATCCGCCATTGGAGGAGCTTTACCAAACTTTCTATAGCGAACAGTTTTTTAAACCCATCAGGCTGTCGATATTAATCGGCTCAATCATTTTTTTTGCCTTTGCCATTGACGATATACTTGAGCTAGAAATTGCACCGCACTCTTTTTTAGTGCGTTTCCCGATCAGCTTAATGGGCTTGGCGTTATGGTTTTATATGGGCAAATGCCAAAAACAAGCCCAGCCCCAGATTCAGCTTGTCGCGTTTTGGGTGGCGGTAATTGCCATGGGCGGCTTGCTCGCCATGCCGATGATGGCACATAACATTCAATTCATGGAAGGGTTTCAAACGGGTATTATCATTCTTATTGCTTATATATTTGGCCCGCTACACGCCCCTGTTATTGCCTCCCTGTTGATTTGTATCATAGCCACCTTACTACTATTAGTGTTAGGGCTAGATTTAGCAGTACCTTATGGTAGATTACTGGAAATAAGCTTCGATTTGCTTATCATGACTTTTATTGGCACCTATTTAGGCTGGCAACTGGAAGCCTTTTCGCGGCAAGCTTTTTTGGACCAAAGAAGCTTGCACAACAAGCGTTTGTTGGTCGAGCAAGCCATGCAGGACAAGACCGAATTGCTCAGAAATGCCAGCCATAATTTAAGCCAACCGATACAAGCCCTGTCCAGCTACACGTCAACGCTTGAAGATGCCTTGGCTAAGGACAATCTGCCATTGGCGCATCAAGCAACCGCCAAACTGGCTGGTTCGGTTGACTTGTTAATTGACTCATTCCAGCAAATATTGAGCCTTTCAGTGATTGATAGCGGCACTTATCAACCGCAAATCGCCCCGCTAGCGATCAACCGAACCTTGGGCAAAATCGGGCAACAGTACTCAGCCCATGCCGAAAACAAAGGCCTGCGGCTAAAAATTATCCTACGCGAAAAACCTCCGCTAAGCGTTTGCACTGATGAATCAGTATTGGTGCAGGTGCTGGGCAACTTGGTTGATAACGCCATCAAGTATTCACAGCAAGGCTGGGTATTGGTTAACACCAGCAAACACCCCAACAACACCTTACGGCTGCATATTGTTGACACGGGGCGGGGCATTGCCGCGCATCAGCACGACAACATATTTAAGGAATTTGTCAGGCTTGACCAAGGTCCATGCCCGGATACCGGTATCGGTATCGGTTTGGCGTATGTTGATAAAGCATTAAAAACCTTACCCGGCCACAAACTGGGCTTTTACTCGCGGGAAGACATGGGCAGCCATTTTTACTTGGATATGCCCATAGCAACCGCAGCCATTGGCAATACCGCTAACCAAGAACAACATGCGGGTTATATTTTGTTGGTGGATAACGACCAATATACGCTATACGCGCTAGCCAAGTATCTTAACCAATTAGGCTACCACACAGAAACAGCCGTTTCTGCCATAGAAAGCAAACAAGTGCTGGAAAATTACCTTGCCATACCCCTTTTGGTGATTACCGACCTGCACTTGGACAGCCCGGCCTGTGCTGAGGCGGTGGTCCGACACGTCCACAATATTTGTGGCCCCATCCCCATTATTGTCACCAGCCACGAACACGCTGATTCGCCCCCTGCCACCATTAACATCCAAGACCAGTGCTACCCACTGCTGAAAAAACCACTTTGTCACAGCACCCTAGTGCAAACCATCAAAGAGCTACTCGCGTAATGCCTCATCGGCGTTGAGCGGGTCATCAACTGAACTACTGGCTTCTGGCTCGCCCAAAATAATGCCCGCCTTAGCAACGGCAACAATCAGCTCGACCCGCGATTTAACATTAAAGCGTTCGTAGATGGGGCGCAGTTGGTTTTTTACCGTTTGCTCGGCTTTGCCCAATTTTTTGGCGATATGCTTATTGCTGCCATGTTGCACCGCACAGCGCAACAGCTCAAATTGTTTAGGGCTTAGCCCCAACTCGGCGGCTTGGGTGATTAATCGGGGCGCACCTACTAGGGGGGGCGGGATATTGTCATTGGCAACGCCCAACACACAGGCCGGCACATAAGGCCGCCCGGACAGCACATCTTTTAAGGCATCGGTAAATTGTTGGCGCGGCAAGGTTTTGGGGATAAAACCCATCGCCCCTTTCTTGAGTGCGTCAAACACCAAACTTTGGGACACCAGACCGGAAAAAAAAACCACACAAATATCGGCAAACGATTGTTTTAATTGTGTCAGTATCTCCAAGCCTTCCAAACCGTTGGGGGAAAATTGAATGTCCAAAAAGACTAAGTTTATTGGCTGTTGCTGCACCACGACCAGTGCCTCAGCGGCATTAGTGGCCTGAAAAACCTGCACATCGGCAAAAGCCCCCTGCAAAAACAGGGCAATGCCTTCGCATAGCATGGGGTGGTCATCAACCAATAGGATGTTCATGGGCGCTGGCTCAGAGATTAAAAAGTCTGAACATAACACAGCCGCCGCAATTGTCCGATAGTACGGCGGTAACGGTACTAAAGTACTAATGCGGGCGGTGTAATACGGTACTTTAGTAATCTATACAAGCATCCTGAATTATTTGATAATTGCAATGCCTTAATCGGTAGTACATAAGCAATTACCTTAAGGAAACCTGGGTGGAGCAAAGCATAACCCGATGCTTCGTAACACGGTTGCCCCGTATTCCGCTACGCTTCATGCAAGCTACTTTTCTACCACGGTACAAGAAGATTTGTGGCTCTATGTGAATCACAGTGGGTAAAAACCAATAATAAGCACTTATACTTTAGAGATTAATTATGAAAACTTTTTCAGCTATGTTATTTACAATATCGCTTCTTTTATTACCAAATATTAGTTTCGCAATACAATTTGGTTGTAATGGAAAAATTGCTGTTTTGCTTGTGATGCCTGGAGATGATGTCGCTGTTAAGCTTACAGGGTCTACACTTAATCCATATGTTTGTAATGTTACAAAACAGGGCAAGTACACCATAAGCCCAACTGCTTGTAAAATGATATACGATACATTGTTATCAGCTAAGTTAACCGGAAGCACAGTTAATATATATTATGATGATCCAGTTTTAACATGTAATACACTACCTGATTGGAAACCAGCGTATAGTGCATTCACTGTCGGTATAAATTAATTCTTTCAAAAACATTAAAAGTTAAATTGAATAAAACCAAAAAAACTGTGAACATCATGAATAAAATTATCAAATATTTATTTTTCTCTATTATAGCAATTAATCATATTGCATACGCTGATGTAATTATTCCTATTCCAGGTCCGCAGGGACCCGCAGGATCACAAGGTGCAACAGGACCACAAGGACCGGCAGGCCCTCAGGGACCGGCAGGACCACGAGGCCCAGCAGTAGCAGTACATACCTCAGCAGTTTGTGTTGATGGCGGTAATTGCTCCTGCTCGTATAATACTATTTCAAGAACTACAGCAGGTTCTACATTTGAAGCCGGTAGTTGCACTGTGACATCAGATACTGGTTCATGTACAGGAAGTAGTGTGCCTGTTGGCATTGTTGATGGTCTTGGTAATAGTTCTACTAATGCCTCAGGTAGTTGTTGTGTTTGTTCGCCGAATTAAATGGGTTGAGTCGCAATTTTTTGTATGAATTTTGACACAAGGAACAATTCTAACCACCCCGTTTTAAGTCTGCCGATGGCCAACCGTTTTTTGTGTTGGCCGTTCCCAAAGCGCGTAGGTCGGGTTAGTGCAACGTAACCCGACAACCTCTTAACTAATTTGATAAATATTTTTAGCAAGGTAGCCTGGATGGAGCAAAGCGTAATCCGGCGCTTCGTAACACGGTTGCCCCGTATTCCGCTGCGATACAAACGGGCTAATTTTTCAATATGTTAGTTATTTTTGATAATTTTTATAGTAAATACAATAAAACTAAAGAAGTTTTGATATGTCCGAAGAGCTTAAAGATTCTGGTGCGGTTACGGCTTTGTCTGTGGTTGGATTGGTATTTGGATTAATTGGCATGATGGGGTCTTTTATACCATGCCTCGGTTCATTTTCTCAGAAAGCAAAACATACGTTTGCAATTAGACTTGTTTTAACTGAAAAAATGTTAACAATAAACTTAAATATACCTGATTACCCATAAGTCTCAGCTAACTTAAGAAGCCTGCCCGGCATAGGGGGTGTCCTTGCTGCTGCGAAGGCGAACCTGGGCAGCATGTCCCCCAATTGAAACCTTCGGTTGAAACGGTAACAAAATCCGGCCAGGTAACGGGGCTTGGGATTGATGGCGTGGCAGATGCCATTGATGGCCCGTTTTACATTACCTGTCATGGTGTTAACCCAAGCAAACTCGTCACGGCTGACGCTGTGCGGCCCACCACCAGTGACAATGCTGTAATGATCGCACCCGGCAGATGTAACGGCTGAGAAACAAGCCAATCCATCTGAGCAGGCCAAGCTACCCGGCTTCAGATGCTGTTTTGCCCACCGGGCAATTTCTGCGGGCCAGAAGCCCTTGGCCACGTTCATGGCAACGGGGTAGCCGTCGCCATCCAGTGCGACCGCCGCCACGAAGGGTGTCTTGTTTTCCGACCCCCGGCCCCTTTTGCCGCCGTGGCGCTCGCCGCCCCAGTAAACATCATCCAGCTGGACGGCGCCGCCAAGGGGGTTGCCGTCGTCACGTTCATGACTTGCATGGTCTTCTGCTTCATTGCCCAGGCGGTGTTGTAGGACACGCCAATCTGCCGCTTGAG
>Ga0007882_10001602_pt1 | contig 13002 bp, 25 predicted proteins | sample CryBogCBH12Aug01_FD_71195 | JGI IMG/M metagenome (GOLD analysis project Ga0007882, IMG submission 71195) | Freshwater microbial communities from Crystal Bog, Wisconsin, USA - CBH12Aug09.1 | ecosystem: Environmental > Aquatic > Freshwater > Lake | place: Crystal Bog, Wisconsin, USA | collected... | reverse complement strand
AGAGATATTGTCATAGTTCCAAAATTAGTTGGAATGATAATAAACGTTTATAACGGTAAAACTTATACTGAAGTCAGAGTAACTCATCAAATGATAGGTCATAGATTGGGAGAATTTGCTCTCACAAGAGTTAAAGTAAATCACGGAAATCCAGGAATTGGAGCAACCAAGAGTTCCGCGGCGGATAAGAAATAATGGCTAACGAAACAAAAACAATCGCAAAGAAGGAAACAAAAATGGAAACAAAAGTAGACAAAGTCGAGAATAAAACAGAATCTAAAGTAGTTGCACCAGCAACAAATGAAACTAAGACTGAAGTAAAAACAGAATCTAAAATAGAAAAGAAGCCAATTGTAAAGAAAGAAGAAGCAATTGCTAAAGGAACAAACATGCCTATTTCAAAGAAACACGCGATGTATATTTGTGATCATATAAAAGGAAAATCCATTGACGTAGCAATCAAATTGTTAAATGATGTAATTCTTTTCAAGAGAGTTATTCCTATGAATGGAGAAATACCTCATCGTTCAGCACCAGGAGTAATGTCTGGTCGTTATCCTATAAGTGCTTCAAAGCAATTTATTTATTTATTAAAAGCATTAAAAGGAAATGCCATTGCAAATGGTTTAGATATTAGCAAAACAAGAATTTATTTCGGATCTGCAACCTGGGATTCAAGACCTGCAAGACGTGGTGGAACTAGATTTAAAAGAGCATTCGTTTTGTTAAAGGCAAAGGAACAAACTTACAAAGAAACAAAGGAAGGTAAAAAACAATAATGGAAGAAAAAAAATTCGTTGGTTTTAAGAAAGAAGAACTTAGGGTAAAAGAATATGTAAAGAAGACTCTAGGAAAAGGTAAAATTAGCAATGTCTCAATTGAATACACTCCAGTAGGAGAAAAAATAATTGTTGCAACTTCAAAGCCAGGTTTAGTTATTGGTAGAAGAGGAGAAAAAATAGACGAGCTTACCAAGTTCATCAAAAAGAGATTCAAGTTTGACAATCCACATATTGAAATTAAGGAAATAAGAAATCCATTACTTGATGCTCAATTAGTTGCTGACGAAATAGCACTTTCACTTGAAAATTTAGGTTCATTAAAATTCAAAGTCATTGCCTACAAAATGTTACAAAATATTATGAAAGCAGGTGCTCTTGGAGTTGAATTAGTTCTTTCAGGAAGATTACCTTCAGAAAGAGCTAGATCTTGGAGATTTGCAGAAGGTTATATGATGAAGACTGGAGACACTGCAAAAGTAGTAGACAGAGCAATGGCTCAAGCAGTTAACATACAAGGAGTATCTGGAATTAAAGTTTCAATTTTACATCCTGATGCACACATTCATGATAAGATATTAATCGACGATGATTTCATGGCAAAATTAAGAGCAGGACAAATTATTGTAGAAGAAGATAAAATAAAATTTGCAGAAGCTAAAGAAGCAAAAGAACTTAAAGACTCAAAAGCAAAAAAATCAAGGAGTAAAAAATAATGGCACTAATTAAAAAATCAGACATTGCAAAAATGGATCTTAAACAAAGAAATGAAAAATTATCTGAGTTAAAGATAGAATTAATCAAAGGTAGTGCTGCTGCAAATAGACAAAATGCTAAAACCAAAGAGATTAAAAGAGCCATTTCGCGCATATTAACTATCAACAACAAGGTTGAGGAGGTCAAGACTAAATAATGGACATAGATCCAAGACTAGGTTTGCCCAATACATCAAACACTTTCGATGAGATTGCCAAGGGAGAACAGAAAATAACTGTTTCTACCGTCGCTAGACGTTTTGGCAAGATTACCACCCTCGTTTCAGGTTTCGATCCTGGATTCGACATCAAGGGTACTGCAAAACATCTCAAAGAAAAGCTCGCTTGTGGAGGCACAGTCAAGGATGGCATTATCGAACTTCAAGGTAATCACAAAAGAAATGTCAAGGCAGTATTGGTAAGCCTTGGATTCCAAGAAGATTCAATTTCAGATTAAAACATGGCAAAAGAAACAAAAACAATCGCAAAGAAAGACGCTAAGCAAGTCAAATACTCAGTTGGAACCAGAGGAAGAACTTTCGAAGGTTACGTAATTAAAAAATTCCCTGGAAGAGTAGTTATAGAATATGAAAGAACAGTTTTCGTTTATAAATATGAAAGATATTACAAAAAGAAATCAAGAATTCATGCTCGTTTACCTAGTACAATCGATGTAAATATTGGAGATTATATTAAAGTACAGGAATGCAGACCATTAAGTAAAATCATTCACGCAATCGTAATCGGAAAAGTTAGATCTGCGGAGGTCAAAAAATGAAAGCAATTTCAGCAACAGTTACTCGTGGTTTAAACCTTGGAGCTAAAGTTCATGCAGCAGATAATTCTGGAGCAAGAATTGTAAAAATTGTAGGAGTTAAACATGGTAAATCTAAAAAAGGAAGACAACAATATGCAAAAGTTGGAGATTGGGTTAAAGTATCAGTTAGAGCTGGAAAACCTGAAATGAGAGGACAAGTTTTTGATGCAGTAGTTATAAGACAAAAGAAACCTTATAAAAGAATTACTGGAGAAAGAGTATGTTTCGAAGATAATGCAGTAGCATTGCTGAAAGATGAAAAAGGAAATCCAAAAGGAACAATAATCAAAGGCCCAGTTGCCAGAGAAATTATGGAAAGATGGAAGGAGGTTGCTAAATTAGCACAATTCGTATTATGAAAAACGATTTTTCAACTTCATGGATATCTAGTAGACAAAGAAGAAAGCAACATAAATATTTACATAATGCCCCATTACATACAAGGCATAAGTTTTTAAGTGCTCATTTGTCAAAAGATTTAAGGATTAAGTATGGCAAGAGGAATCTTCCCCTTAGGACAGGGGATGAAGTGCTTGTTATGCGTGGCTCCTTCGTCGACAAAAAGGCCAAAGTAACTTCTGTAAATGTAACTGAATTTACTGTTACTCTTGATGGAATTCAAAGAACAAAGAAAGATGGAACAAAAGTAAATGTATCTTTCCATCCAAGTACTTTACAAATTATTTCTTTAGTTTTAGAAGATAAACAAAGAGTTGCTGCTCTTGAAAGAAAAGCTACTCCTAAAACTGAAAAGAAAGTAGTTGCAAAAAAAACAGAAGTCGACAAAGTCGTAAAAACAATAAAATCAAAACCAAAGGAAAATAAAAATGCATCAAACTAGAAGAGATTCAAGTACAAATCTACCAATAACAAGAAAAGGAACAAAATACATAGCAAGAGCTTCACATCATTTATACAATTCAGTTCCAGTAGTCATTGCAGTTAGAGATATGTTGAAACTTGCAAAAAATGCAAAAGAAGTAAAAGAAATGATTAAAAATAAATCTCTTAAAATCAATGGAAGAGTTGTAGAAGACTATAGAGAAAGTTTATTATTATTTAATATTCTTGAAGCAGATAAAACCTACGAACTTTCATTATTATCTACTAAAAAATTTGTTTTTGTTCCAGTAAATTATAAAAATTTAAGATTATGTAAAGTAATAAATAAAAGATTATTATCAAAAGGAATTATTCAATTGAATCTTCACGACGGTTCAAATGTACTTACTAAAGAAAAAATTAATGTTCAAGATTCTGTTTATTTAGATTTCGATGGAAAGATAAAAAAAATAGCTTCCGTTGAAAAAGATAAACAAGTTTTTGTCATGTCTGGAAAATATGCTGGAAATATGGTCAAAGTTTCATCCATTGATGGAAATAAAATTATTATCAAGACTAAGGAGGGTTCAGCTGAAATAGAAATTTCAGCAGTTGCAGCAATATGAAATCTCAACCTACTAAAAATCCAGTAAAAGTAAAATCTTCCGTTGAAAATGTAATGAAAAAAGTAAAACTTGAGAAAGTAGTTTTAAGTGCGGGAGCAGTAGGAGATGATCTTGCAAAATCTAAGAAATTATTAGAATTAATTTCTGCTGGAAAAGCTCAAATGGTTCAATCTCATAAAAGAATTCCTGATTTCGGAGTCAGACCTGGACTAGAAGTAGGTACAAGGATAACTTTAAGAGGCAAAAAAGCACTTGATCTATTAAGAAGATTACTTGGAGCAATCGATAATAAGTTAAAGACTAAACAAATTACAGACGGTCATTTTTCATTCGGAATAGAAGAATATATTGAAATTCCTGGAATGGAATATTACAGAGATATTGGAATTAGAGGGTTAAATATTACTGCCGTTTTTGTAAGATCCGGAACAAGAGTTAAAATTAAAAAAATAAAGAGAGGAAAGTTCCCTAAGAGACAACAAGTAACAAAAGCAGAAATAATCAAGTACATGGAGGATGTGTTCAAAACACAATTTAAGTAAAATGACAGCAAGCGATCATAATAAAGTAGCAAAACAATTAAAGAATAAACCAGCAGTACTTAAAAAGTTTTTAGCTCACAATAGACCAAAAGATAGAAAGATGGGAATTGCCGCAAGAAAGTGTGAAAGATGTGGACGTTTCGGAGCACATCTAAAACAATATAATCTAAATTTATGCAGACAATGCTTCAGAGAAATTGCTGAAGAAATTGGCTTCAAAAAATATAGCTAGGAGAAAAAATGTCACAAGATATAGTAGCAGATACGCTAAACAACATAATGAATGCCACCAGGGCAAAAAAGAAATCCATAGTAGTAACTAAACATTCAAAATTATTACTTTCAGTTTTAGCAATTGCTAAATTAAAAGGATATATTAAAAATTATAAAGTGGATGGAACAAAGTTAAATATAGAACTAGGAAATATTAACGGATGTTCTGCGATTAAACCTCGTTTCATGGTTCAAGTTGAAGAAATCGAAAAATATGAAAAAAGATATCTTCCAGCAAAAGACTTAGGTATAGTTATAATTTCAACTTCTCAAGGATTAATGACTCATCAGACTGCTCAGGATAAACATATAGGAGGAAGCTTAATTGCTTACATGTATTAATATGAAAAAACCAATGTCTGAAGAATTGCAAATTCCATCCGGAGCAAATGTAACCTACAATGGAGAAACATTCACAGTTTCAAAATCTGGAGTAGAATTAAAAAGAAAAATTGATCTTCCAAGAATAAAAATAGAAGTAAAAGGCGATAAAATATTACTTTCAACAGATAAGGGTAACAAAAACGAATTCAAATATATTAAATCAACCATCGCACACATAAATAATCTTTTCAAGGGGCTAGATCAAAAATTCGTTTACAAATTAGAAGCATGTAATGTTCATTTTCCTATGACTCTTAAAATAGATTCAGGAAATCTAGTTATAAATAATTTTCTAGGAGAAAAAGTTCCAAGAAAAGCAAAAATCCTATCCAATGTAGATGTTGATCTAAAGGGCGCAAAAATAACTGTTTCTTCTAATGATTTCGAAGCTGCTGGAGAAACTGCAACTAATATTGAAAAAGCCACTAAAATTAAAAATAGAGACAGAAGAATTTTCCAAGATGGAATATTCATCGTCGAGAAACCAACTAGAGGTGTTGTTGCACAATGAGTAAAAGATTTGTAAGAGTTGACACCCATAGAATTTCAAAATTAGGAAAGAGTAGACCTAAATTACAGAAATGGAGAAAGCCTAAAGGAAAACATAATAAAACAAGACTAAAGAGATTTGGATATCCTATTCAAGTTGAAGTAGGATTTGGAAGTCCAAGAAAAGATGCGGGAAAAATTGATGGTCTTTATCCAATGTTAATTGAAAACATGGCTGATGTTGCAAAGTTAACCAAAAATAATATTGCAATCATATCGAGAAATATTGGTGCAAAAAAGAAAATGTCAATAATTAAAAAGCTTGATGAAATGAAAATAAAGATCCAAAACGTTGGAGGCAAAAAATGAACTTATCAAAGAAAAAAATATTAGCAGCAAAGGCTCTTGGAGTTGGCAAAGCTAGAATTATTCTTAATAATGAAAGAATTGCTGAAATCAAAGAAGCAATTACAAGACAAGATATTAAAGATCTTGCAGCAGCAGGAGCAATAATTATTAGACCCGTTTCTGGAAGAAAGAAAATTGTAAAGAGAAAAACCAGAAGAAGATTCGGTAGCATAAGAAAGAAGATTAAAAACACCAAGAGAGAATATATGAACCAAACAAGAAAACTAAGAGCATATATTCAAGAATTAAGAAAGCACGAAACAATTACTGAAGATAAATATTGGGAATTAAGAAAACAAATAAGGGCAAGATTATTCAAAAGCAAGACTCATCTTAAAGAACATTTAGGAGTTAAACCATGAAATCACTGAGACAAAGAAGATTAGCAGCAAAAACAGATTATAGATCAAGATTAGCTTTGCTTAAATCTGGAAAATCAAGATTAGTAATAAGAAAAACTAATAGATATATGATTGCACAAATCATATCTTCAGATGTAGCTCAAGACAAAGTAGTTATTGGATTTACTTCAAAAGATTTAATTGGAAAAGGATGGCCAAAAGAAAAATCTGGAAGTTTAAAGAGTTTAACTGCTTGCTATTTACTAGGATTAATGTTAGGAAATGCTGCTAAAGCAAAAACTAAAGAAGCAATTTTAGATATGGGTATGTATAGAAACATACAAAAATCAAGAATTTACGTTGTTCTTAAGGGAGCAGTAGACGCAGGATTAAAAATACCTCACAATGAAAAAACTCTTCCAACACTTGAAGAAATAAATAAGAAAGAAGATTTGAAAGCAATATTCAATAAAATGAAGGATAAAATATAATGGCTGAAAAAGAAACAAAAAACAAATTGAAGGATCTAATTGAACCTGTTCCAGAAGAAATTTCTAAATTAGAAAAAGAAGAAGCAGAGTTAAAGGCAAAAGAAGAATTGCCTGAAGCAGAAGTAGATGAAAGAATCAAAAGATTAGAAAGAAAAGAAAATAGAGAAGCAGAAGAACTTAAGAGATCAATTGCTGCCTGGGTTCCAAAAACAAAATTAGGAAAAATGGTAAAATCTGGAGAAATAAAGAATATAGATCAAATAATTGATTCAAATCAAAAAATATTAGAAGCTGAAATGGTAGATTCTCTAATTTCATTACAATCTGATTTACTTTTAGTTGGACAATCAAAAGGAAAATTCGGAGGCGGAAAGAGAAGAGCCTGGAGACAAACTCAAAGAAAAACAATGGAAGGAAATGTAGTTACATTCTCCTGTGTTGCAGTAGTAGGAGATAGAAATGGACATGTTGGAGTTGGCATTGGTAAAGCAAAAGAAACTCTTCCATCCAGAGCAAAGGCATTGAGAAATGCAAGATTAGAAGTTATTAAAATCACTCGTGGATTTGAAACCAAAGAAGAAAAAGGAAACAAACCCCACACAATTCCATTTGTAGTCGAAGGAAAATGTGGATCCGTAAGAATCAAATTAATGCCTGCTCCAAGAGGAACTGGACTAGTTATTAGTGATGAAGGTAAGAAAATATTGAGATTAGCTGGAATTGAAGATATTTATTCCGTATCCACTGGACAAACAAGAACTACATTTAATGTTGCCCAAGCAATAATAGATGCACTTAAAAAGACAAATGTTGAGGTGTTGAAATGATACTAGTAATTAGAATATCCGGCATGGTAGAAATTCCTAAGAATGTTCAACTTACTCTTGATAGAATGAGACTCAGAAGAAAATATTCTGCAATTCTATTAAGAGAATCAGATGAAACTATGAAACTTCTTCAGAGCGTAAGAAATTTTGTAGCCTTTGGAGATGTAACTGATGAAACTTTAACAATGTTAATTGAAAAAAGAGCAGAATCAGTTGATAAAAAGAAAATAGACGCAAAATCAATTGTTTCAGGTCTAAAAAACAAAGACCTATCTGACCTTGGATTAAAACCTTTCTTCAGATTACATTCACCTAGAGGTGGAATAAATTCAAAATTGCATTTCCCAATTAAAGATGGAGTTCTTGGAGATAACAAGAATAAAATCAATGACCTTGTCAGGAGAATGTTATAATGTCTAGAGCAGAATTAATGTGGGAATGTTCCTGTGGACATACAGAATATTCATCCATTGAACCTGAAGAATGTTTGAAATGCGGTAATATTAGCAATTTCATGCAAATGCCTGAAGAAATAGTTAATGAAAGAGAAAAAGAAATTTCTGAAGATGCTATTGAATCTCCTATTAAGAAATCAAAATCATCTACAAAGAAAGGAAAAGTTAAATCAACAAAATCAAAAAGGAGCAAAAAATGAAATTAGTAAGAAGAAGAAAATCAGGAAGATATAGGGGGGCTGCTTCTACTGCTAGAAGAGGAAAGAAAAATAGAACAAGAGCATCCGGATCTCAAGGAGGAGTAGGAATGGCTGGAACAGGAAAACGTGGAGACCAAAAGAAAACTCTAGTAATCAAATTAACTGGTGGAAATAATTATTTTGGAAAAGATAGAGTATTGAGAAGAGGTAATGTCAAAGCTAAATTGAATATTATTAACTTATCAGAAATAGAAACTCGTTATGCAGACAAAAAAGAAATTGATCTTTCAGGATATAAAATACTTGGAGAAGGAGAATTAAAATCTAAATTGAAAATAAAAGCATCAGCTGCTTCCGCATCAGCTCAAGAAAAAATTGAAGCATCTGGAAGTATATTAGAATTATTAGAAAATACTTCTGACAAGGAAAAAGGAAAAGAACAATCAAAAGCAGATTTAAAAAAAGACGGTAAAAAACCTGCAAACTAAGGTTTAAAAACTTCTTTTTTTTCTTACAAATATGAACTTGAAGGCAATTTTACACAATCTTCCTGAGGTTAAACACCCTGTAGAAAAAAAACTAGGGTTTAATCAAAAAGCAAAGTGGACAATAATAATACTTGCAGCATTCTATCTTTTAGCAAACATTCCTCTCTATGGTTTAGCTTCAAATGCATTACAAAGATTTGAATATCTTGCAATTATTTTAGGAACTGACTTTGGTAGTATAATAAGTTTAGGTATTGGTCCTATCGTTATGGCTTCCATCATTCTACAGTTATTAGTAGGATCAGGAATATTAAGAATAGATACTAATACTTCAGAAGGTAAAAAATACTTTCAAGGACTGCAGAAATTATTAGTTTTATTCTTCGTATTATTTGAAGCCATGGTATATGTATTAATGGGTGGTTTAGCTGCCGTGTCAGGTTATACACTAATAGTTATTCTTCAATTAATTCTAGGCGGTTTGGCAATAATGTTAATGGATGAAGTTACTACCAAATGGGGATTTGGTTCGGGAGTTTCTATTTTCATCGTTGCAGGAGTTGCCTGGAGATTAGTATCTGGATTAATACAATTTATTGGTCCAACTGGAGAAAATTGTTTCAAAGACTTTTCTGGAACGGCCTGTTCTGGAAAAATATTAGTTATTCTCCAATCTGTTATTAATGGTGCTCCTAAAGAAGCACTTGCTGCATTAGCCGTAATTGCAGTTACCGCATTAATATTTTTAGCAGTAGTATGGGCTCAAAGTCTCAAGGTAGAAATTCCATTATCCTATGAAAGACTTAGAGGTTATAGCATGAAATGGCCTCTTGCATTCTTCTATGCTTCTAATATTCCAGTTATATTAACTGCTGCTCTCGTAGCTAATATTCAATTATTTGGAGGGTTACTAGAAAATTCTCTAGGTCATGCAACTTTTGTTGGACATTTCCAAAATGGACAAGCAGTATCGGGTTTGGCTTTCTGGTTAGGTTCTAGTAATTTATTAGACGCCATAATTAGAGGAAGCTTACAAACTTCAATGATATTCCAAGCCATAACTCACTTAATATTTTTCATGGCAATTTCTGCTCTATTTGCATTCCTTTGGGTTAAAACAGCAGGAATGGACGAATCAAATCAGGCAAAAAAGATTCTAGCATCAGGATTACAAATTCCAGGATTTAGAAAAGATCAAAGAGTCTTAGAATCAATATTGAAGAGATACATATTGCCATTAACAATTATGGGTGGTATAGCAGTAGGAGCATTATCAGCCATTGCAGACACTTTAGGAGCATTAACTTCTGGAACAGCCATATTATTATCAGTTATGATTATGTATCAACTTTATCAAAACGTTGCACAACAACACGCAGTAGATATGCATCCTGCTTTGAAAAAAATGACTGCTTAATCTTTATATACTATATAAAACTACTAAAGAAAGGAGAATAAAAAATGAAAGGAATGAAAGTTATGTTTATTGTAATGCTTTTGAGCATAGTTGTAGCTTCTCTCTGGACTTCTATTCCCGGAGTAAGAGAAGCAGTTCATTATGTTCTTAATCCTACTGCTGGAGTTTTATTAAATTGGAATTATACTCTTGGTTTATTATTAATAACAGCAGTAATTACTCTTATCACCACCCTTCTTCAAAAAACTCTTACTGATCAAGACCTACTTAAATCAATAAAAGAAGAACAAAAAATAGTTCAGCAGGAAATGAAGTTAGCAAGAAGTGATCCAACAAAGTCCATGGAACTTTCAAAGAAGTCTATGGAATTAACCATGAAGACAATGCCTATCACCATGAGGCCTTTAGTTTATACAGTAATTCCTTTCGTTCTTTTCCTTAGATGGTTTAATGATTATTTTATCGCTGCAGGAAATCCAACAATTTTAGGTTTTATGTCTTGGTTCTGGGCCTATTTAGTATTTAGCATAATATTCTCATCCATATTTAGAAAAGTTTTGAAAGTACATTAAAAAATGAAAAATATTAATTGCATCATAGTTCATGGTTCAAATTCTACAGAAAAAGAATCAAAAAAAGGAGCGCCAGAAAACCTTAGACATTGGAAACCATGGATTAAAGAAAATCTCGAAAAATTAGGAATAAATACTTCCAACAGCTTATATCCTAATGATTGGCTTCCAGATTATGAATCTTGGAAAAAAGTTTTTGAAAAGAATAAAATAACTAGTAATACTATCCTTATAGGCCACAGTGCAGGAACTGCATTCATTCTAAGATGGCTTACTGAAAACAAGATCAAAGTAAATAAAGTAATTCTTATTGCTCCATCAATTATAAAATATGGAAAATATAATTATCTAAGTAACCTAAAAAATTTCAGTTATGATTCGACTTTGAAGAAATATTTTAAAGAATTAATAATTTTTTATGCAGACAACGATGATGAAGATATAATCAAGAGTGCAAAAGAAGTTCACAATAAACTAGGCGGTAAATTGATTCTTCTAAAAGGAAAAGGGCATTTTACATTAGATGATATGGGTACTGAAAAATTTCCAGAATTATTGAATGTAGTTAAATAACTGTTGGTTTATCTTCAAATTTCCAACCAAATAATCTTTCAGATATCTCTTTAGCAATATGCAATCTAATTTCTTCATAAGATAATTTTAGCTCTAATTTGGAAGTAGCTATTTCAGATATTCTTTTTATTGCTGTTTCATTTATCCCATTATATATTAACCCACTAGTTTTTTCAATAAACATAGCATAACCAATTTTATCTTCTATAGGTTCATTTTCACTTGGTCTTTTTAATATATTCATATTAAATTCATTTTTCCCTTCAAAATAAACTGCCATTACTAATTCTCCTCTATATTCTGGTAAAAAACATTCTTTAGCATAATGATCCCAATAAATATGATTTGGATTAACTATATCCATAATTAATACAATAAAATCAAACTATTTAAGAATTATTATATTATTTTCCTTCAAGAGCGGTGCTTATTCTACAACTTAAATCGTCAGCAGATTTTGGATTTCCAGCATATATTTCTCCTCTAACAACTACATCAACATCAAATCTTACACAAGCAGCTTCAGGGGACACAAAATAAACTGCATGATATTCATCACCTACTCTAAATCCCCTATCTTCTCTAACTAATTCTGATCCACTAATTTTTTTCATTAATTCATGAACATATGGTTTAATGGAATCTTCGGTTCCTTCTATTTTGATTCTTCTACATAAGTCTCCTCTGGTAAATTCAAAATGTCTTTTTTCCATAAAAACTAAGATTAATTATTGTTTTTAAACTAACAGGTATAAATGTTATCTAAGAAAGTAATTATTTAACAAACTTCTTCAATTCATCGCCATGAAGTCTTACTAATTTTTCATCTGCTGTTTTAACATAACCCACATCAAATCTTGCTAAATCAAAGTTCTTTTCAAGAATATCTTTAAATAATTTCATAGCAAATTTTATTCCTTCTTCTATAGTCATGTTTTCTTGATAATCCTTTCTCAACATTTCCTTGATTTTTTCATCATTTTCTCCAATTGCATTAGCGTGATATGCATAGAAGTTTCCCGTAACATCAGAAGTATACAAACTAGCTTTTCCTTTATTTACTCCTGCAACTAAGAAAGAAACTCCAAATGGTCTTGCTCCACCATATTGAGTGAATGCTTGTTTTTTATCGGCAATCATTCTTATAACCGATATAGGTTCAATTGGGCTTCCGTAGGTAACTCTATTTTGCTGGGCTAATACTTGTGCATGATCAACCAATATTCTTGCATCAGACAAAATTCCTGCAGCAGTTGCAATAATATGTTCATCAACTTCAAAAATCTTATTTGCAGACTCTGGAGCAATTAATTTATCTCTTATTCTTCTATCGGCCACAATTATAACTCCATCTTTACAAATTAATCCTATGCTCGCGCTTCCTAATTTAACTGTTTTCTCAGCATATTCTACCTGTAAAAGATGTCCATCTGGAGAAAACATAGTTGCTGCTCTATCATAACCCATTGCTTGATGTTGCATTTCTGTTGGCATGTCCATTTTTTAGTCTCCTTAATTTAAAATTATAAAATTTATAATATTTTTGAGCTTCAAGTGTATTTAAGCTTTATGATTGTTTAATCATCTAATCTCTAAGTCTAGAAATCAATCCACCCATTTTAATCGCTCTTCCCAATGACACGTTTCTCATAATATTATTAGCATCATTTCCAGAAACAAATTGTCCAGTATCAGTTAAATAATATCTTCTTGCTTCAAGATTATATCTTACCATTCCACCAC